>Ga0209211_10003645_pt1 | contig 24815 bp, 26 predicted proteins | sample RifGroA2_FD_183992 | JGI IMG/M metagenome (GOLD analysis project Ga0209211, IMG submission 183992) | Groundwater microbial communities from Rifle, Colorado, USA - Groundwater A2 (SPAdes) (version 2) | ecosystem: Environmental > Aquatic > Deep subsurface > Groundwater | place: Rifle, Colorado...
CAAATAACTCATATCTCTATTGCAGTCTTTTGCAAAACACTGCAATAAGAAATAAGAAAAAATACTGTGCTGGCACTAGACTAAACAGACTAAATACCAGAAGTTGGAATGTCTATTTTTCAAAATTCAGCGTTACTACTTTGCTAAAGCTACGATGAGCAAGTCGGATTTTCGCGAAAAAAAGTTCGGATTTCGTTCAACGTTCGGAGCCAAAAAATCATTGCTTATACAGCAGTGGTTTTTTGTTTATTTTGGTATAGGCTAATTCGCACGAATATGTCCAAGGTTTAGTATAGATAAATAATTATAGGCGCATTCGCACGAAAGCGCCTGTGTTAAAATAAAATTATTTTTAAATTTGTTTATTTTAGTATAGGCAAATTCGTGCGAATATGCCTATACTAAAAAAATCATAAACTGACGTCACAACTTGGTAGAATTTAAATAATGTGATATAATCAAACCATAAATAATATATTTTAATCTAAACATATGTTTGATTTAACTCCTGTACTCGTTCCGTATGTGCCACTTCCGTATGCGTCTCTGCTACCCGTTCTGTTAATATGGAGTTCGTTTTGGAAAGGACTTGCTTTGTGGCATTCCGGCCGTCGCGGTCAGGCTTGGTGGTTTGTGATACTTTTGGTGGTGAATACCATAGGCATCCTTGAACTCATTTATCTTTTTGGTGTCTTAAAGCTAAAGTTCGCCCAGCTTTTCAAGAAATAGTAAGGTGTATTTATAGGAAGAAAAAATCATTGCTTATTGTAGTGGTTTTTTTGGTATAGGCTAATTCGCACGAATATGTCCAAGGTTTAGTATAGAGAAATAAGCATAGGCGCATTCGCACGAAAGCGCCTATGATTTGACACAAGAAAGATGACTATAGACACATTCGCACGAAAGCGCCGGTGTTTCAAAATGACAAAACATCAACGCCTAATTCGCACGAACCCCGTTAGAAGTTTAAACTTCTAACGGGGCGAATTAGGCGAGGGTTTGGGGGTGTTTTTTTGTATATTTGACGAAAAGTTGTCTGGTGGTATACTACATTTATAAAGATTAAATTTTTAGTATTTTAAGCCATAATTTAAGCATGTAAAAATAGGTGTAGTAAAAAATTGACAATATCGGTTTAAAATTATATTTTATGAAAAAGGATGAGTGTTTTAAAAAAATAAAATAGTTTCGTTTTTTTTTGGGAGTGGTTGGAGGACAATCGCTTTTTTTGTACATGGACGAATTCATGAACATTTTCATGAATTTATTCGTGGATGAAACAGTTGAAGAGTAAAATCGCTCTTTGACAATTCTAGAGAAAGAAAGGAAAACGACAATGCGAATTCTGTTTGTAAGCATGTTTGTTTTGGCGTCATGTCTTGGTGATTCGGATCGAAATGTTTTGGAAGGTTCGACTTTGGAGAGTTGTCAAAATAATCGTGACGATGATACAGATGGATTTGCTGATTGCGATGATCAGGGTTGTTGTCCTTATTCGGTTTGTTCGTCTTTTGATGTCTGCGCGCCGGGTGCTCCGGTTCAGGGGTCAGGGACGAGTATGGATGGTGCGGTTCCCAGGGACAGCGCTTTGACGCGCCAAGATATTGGAACGGATTTTTCAGAAAAGCCAAGTGTAGATGGAAATTCTACGCCAGTAGATTCTGGAGTTGAAAATCCGTTCGTACCGGATGCCGGTATACCAGATGTCAGTATAATACCGGATGTCTCCGAGCTTATTCCTGATGCAGGATCTCTTTCTGATGTCGGATCGCCTTTTGATGCAGGATCAACTCCTGATGGTGATGAATATCCTTTTGGAGAGATTTGTGTTGTTGTTGGTAGTGTGAATGATTGGGATGGCGATGGAATAGAAAACTCGGAAGAGTACACTTTGGGAATGGACCCATGTTTGGCAGATACAGATGGTGACGGAATACTTGATCCGGATGACCAATATCCCCTTGGTGATGAAATTGGTAGCGGTGGTTCTTGTCTACTTGAACAGGTTGGGAGAACGGTTGAACTTCGTAATGGACAAGGCTTTCTTCGTTTTCCGTTCAGGGTTCCGGCGCGGATTGGGAATGCTTGGGATTATTCAAGCGGTTCGGCTTCTCCGTTTAACAATGGTGGCAGATTGGAATATAGTCATCGCGCTATTGATTATCTTGTTAATGGAGGGACGGAAGTAGTGGCGGCGTGTAGCGGTTGGGCGATGGCTGATAGACAATCAGGCGAAGGCGAGACATACGGAAAATTGATTCTTCTCCGTTGTGATCAAACAGTGGAGGATGTTTCCGGAAATCCGCATGCAGTTTTTGTTCTTTATGCTCATTTATCAGACTATTCAAGTTTAGTTCCTTACCAATCTGGTCAGCGTGGAAATTTTGGTACTAGCTGGAGCACTTTGGGTGCATGGGTTTCTGTTGGTACTAGTTTGGGTTTTTCTGGAAAGAGCGGAACAAGTTGGTATCACACGCATTTTCAGGTTTTTCTTGACGATTATATGTACTACCTTACAAGGGTGATTGACCCTTATGATATCCGCGCTAGGACAAATGCGTTGCGGTGTCATTCCGCACGCTGGTATCCCGGAAACGTGCATAGCTGTGATTTTACCAGATGCGGACCACAAAGCCTTTGGCAAGAATGTCCGTCTGTAGCAAGTTGTGTCTCCACTGGTTGCGAGCGAGCGAACGCGGGCACTGGTAATCGGTATAATCTAGAAACCAGAAGATGGGACGCGGAATCTGCTCCTGGTGCATATGTGCCGAACGCGGACGAATATAGCGAGGCGTGTGGAACAGAAAGAAATTGTCCATTTGGATATTCTATTTGTTCATCTTTGCCAGCGGAAAATTGTTCCAATGGCGTGGATGACAATGGCAATGGGTTGGTTGATTGTCAAGAACAGATTTGCATTGGCGATATCCACTGTGCGCCGGTAATTGATTCTGTGTTTTGTGATTCCAATACTCAGGGTGATTCTGCCACCTGTTGGTTTGATGGTTCAAATTTTCTTAGTACGGATCGCGTCTGGTTGAGTTGTTTCAATATTTCTTCAAGTCGTCTGGTAAGTTCTGAAAGAATTGAACTTACTGGACACTGGTCGTGTGTTTGCGCGCCGGGATCACAATTCGCGTCTTACCGTCATCCGCTTATGCCGATTGACCGTGACGAACCTCGGTATGTGTCCAGATTGAATAACTCCGTTAATTTGATTGATGATTGCGATGGAAGAGATTGTGGTTTTTCCGCGTGTGGGGATTCTTGCGGAAATTGTGTTGCTCCGCCACATATGTTGTCAGAATGTTATTCTGGACATTGTCGGTTTTCCTGCGACTCTGGTTACAATGACTGTGATAGCAATGCTTCGAACGGCTGTGAAAGAGCTGGTTCGTGCAGTGGTTGTCCAGAATGCCAGACTTGGAATGGCTCATCCTGTGTTTCCATCTCAAACGGCACAACTTGTTCATCTGATAGTAATTCTTGTACGAACGATGCTTGTTCCGGAGGTGCTTGCGCACATACGACGATAAGCTGTGACGATAGTAGTTCTTGTACGACGGATTCGTGTACTCCGGCTAGTGGTTGTTTGTATACAAGTATTGTTTGCAGTAGTCCTCCCGTGCCGGTTTGTGTAAGCGGAAATTCTCGCATTTGCAGTTTGCCCGGAAGATGTGAAGTCGGTAGTTGTGCCTACAACTGTGCGGACACTTCCTGTGCGCATGGGTGTGATACAGTAAATGGATTGTGCCGGGATTGCACGCCGAACTGGGAATGTTCGGGTTGGTCCGGATGTTCTTGTTCCGGAACGCGCACACGTACATGTTTGGATATAAACTTGTGCGGAGTTACAACCGGTCGGCCGGCATTGTCTGAAGCTTGTTTTTCATGTGGCAACGGCATTTGCGATTGTAGTGAGACTTGTGCCACTTGTTTGTCTGATTGTCCGGTTAATTTTACGAATGATGTTGATAATTGCGGATCTTGTGGCAATGTTTGTCCAACACGCGCCCATGCTTCGCGGATTTGTTCGGCTAGTGTTTGCAGTTTTTCTTGCGACTCTGGTTACAACGACTGTGACAGTAATGCTTCGAACGGTTGTGAAAGAGCCGGTTCGTGCAGTGATTGTCCAGAATGCCAGACTTGGAATGGTTCATCCTGTGTTTCCGTCTCAAACGGCACAGCTTGTTCATCTGATAGTAATTCTTGTACGAACGATGCTTGTTCCGGAGGTGCTTGCGCACATACGACGATAAGTTGTGACGATAGTAATTCTTGCACGACTGATTCGTGTAATACAGCAAGTGGTTGTGCTCACATTGCGGTCGGTTGTGATGATGGGAATGCTTGCACAACTGATTCCTGCACTTCGACTGAAGGTTGTTTATACACAAGCATTGTTTGCAACAGTCCACCTGGGCCGGTTTGTGCGAATTCCAACACTTCCCGCCAATATTCTGGAACCGGAAGTTGTTCTTCCGGGATTTGTGGAAGTTATCCGTATTTGGATTCAAATTGTCCGGCTGGCTGTGACAGTGCCACTGGGTTATGTCGTTCGGAATCAATTCCGAGCGCGCCGGTTATGACAGCGCCGGCGGATGAGCATGTTAGTACGTATGCAGTCGGTTCCACCGGCTCGGCGTCAATTCGCTGGGGAAGAGTTACTGATGCAGCTGGTTATGAAGTGGAAGTTCGTTATCGGATTGGTATTGGACGCGGTACGTATATTGACGGAACAAGCACGAGTATAACTTCGTGGACGTTCCGTCATGATAGCGACATTTTTGGGGTTGAACTTGCCACGCGGGTAAGGGCGGTAAATTCCTCCGGTACTTTTGGACCATGGTCAGCACAACGTTCGTTTTTCCTCTCCTATTATGTCGGAACCGTGGTTCAGTGTTCATCTGGATGTCCGACTGGAACTTCTGGAGCATGGTATCGCATTTCTTCAGATATTCAGCCGGAAGACACAGCCATAAGGCCGCGTGAATTGATCATGGATTGGATCAATTTAACTTGCAGTGCCGGATATACAGTACAGTCGATTCCATTTTCTGCAATGTCGTGGTATTCGCGCAATGCCGCGCGTTATGGCGGATGTCCGCCGAATCCGTAATGCGTAGGGTAGGAACCTTGCGCTGATAAGTATTTTTTTACAGAGGGCGAATCTTCGCCCTCTTTTTTAATATATAAAATAAGAGTGTAAGTTGGTGATTGTGTCTGAGAAACAAAGGCGTGCTTTATGGATGTTGGGTATAAAAATCGCCAAAAAGACGGTTTTTTGGTATAATAGACTTGTCCCAAAAGCCTATTTAGGGACAAGTCTAATGATATTATATGACAAAAAAATTTGCATTTATTGCCGTTGATATTCAAAATGAATTTGCTACCAAAGGCGGGAAGTTTTACACTCCCAAGCCTTCAATTTTGTTTTTGCAAAAAAATATTTTTCCGTATTTTAGGGATCATAATATAAAAATAAACGAAATTATTTCTGATTACCGACCACCTCGTCCTGGTGATAAGGGGGCGGGGTGTTGTCCGGGAAAGTGGGGTTATAAGTCTTTGGTTCCGGATGATTTGCGAAAATCGTTATGGGTAAAGTGCATGAATTCTCCAATTTGGATTCGGAAAAATATTGGTAAAAAAGACGCCAAGCCAGGACTTCCATATCCTGATTCTAAAGTCTTTGGCAAATGGGTTTTAAAAAATATCGGCAAGCCAGATGAAGTGACGCCAGTTATTTTTGGATTGACAATTGATTGCTGTGTGCTTTCCACAATTCAAGAATTTCGTTGGAGAGGATATAGTCCGATTGTTATAAAAGAAGGAGTTGATCATTCAAACGGCAAGTTGAAAGATAGAAATATTGTTTTAGAAAAAACTGCAATTTCCTGGTGGGCAGAAGCGATTAATTGGAAGGATTTTGTTAAGGAAAATATGTAAAATAAATTTAAAATCTAATATAACATCCTTACAAACTTAAGAATGTAAGGATGTTGTGTATCTAATATGTTTATGGAAAAAATAAAAACAGCAAAGCAAATGGAACGGCATCTTAAGGGTGTAGCAAATCATTATCGTATTGAGATTTTACTTCTTATTGCCGCAAATAAAGGAATAACCTTTGATAGCATAGTAGAGATTATCGGCGCCAATGAAAAAACTTTAGGAGAACATACTAGGCGTCTTTATCTGGCGGGATTGGTTAATAAAAAATATCGCGGTAAATTTGTAGAACACACTTTATCGCCTTATGGTCGAGTATTTGTTAATTTTTTAAAATCATTTCAGTCTCTAAAATAACATCCTTACAAACTTAAGAATGTAAGGATGTTTGTAATAACGTAGTGATGTTTAAATATGAAAAAAGAAATAATCAGCAGGTTTAGGGAAAAGCCGAAAACAAAAACTGCTTGGTGGGCTATGGGTCTTGGTTTAGCCACTTTTTTTATACCAACATTTCTTGGTATTTTTGCCGCAGTTATTCGACCGATCATTGACACAGCTAGTAGTGAAAATTTCGGAGTAGTAATTGGATTTGGCGCGGGAATATTTTCGCTTATTCTTTCTATCTCCTCTCTTGTTATGGGTATTTGCGCTTTTAAAAAAGGCGAGCGGTCTTGGGTTTTGTGGGTGGGGTTTGTGCCATCAATTTTAGTCGCTGCATTTTGGATTTTTATGATTGTAGGTGAATTTGTTTTTCCACACTAAAAACATAAAAATAAATAATTGAAAGTATTTTTTATTTTTTTCTTATTGCAGTGTTTTGCAAAACACTGCAATAAGAAATTTAGAGAGCCCATAAAAATGGTTATAGTGCGAGATTTCTTGTTAAAAAAATAATTTATTAAAAAATAATATGGATAATCAAACAATAAAACCAACTGGTTGTTGCGAACCTTTTAATTCAGAACCGTGGCAAGATAAAGAAATTACATGGAAAGATAAAGTTTTTGTAAAAGATCATGTCGCGAGTTTTTTACACATCCCGCTTAATTTTGGTCAGAAAGTTGTTAAAAATATAGCATTGATTGAGAAAGCTCAGGCTAAAGCACCTCATCAGCTTATGCTCACTGATGAAAATTCTCTTTGGGGCGCGGATATTTATATTGATGTTTCTAAAGATGTTCCAGGGGCACAAATGGCAACTATTTCCGGCACATTTTTGACAAAGGTTTTTGAAGGTCCGTATCAAAATGCCGGTAAGTGGTCGAAAGAAATGGCGGAGTTTGTAAAAAGCAAAAACAAAGAATTGAAAAAAATATATTTTTCCTACACCACTTGCCCAAAATGCGCCAAAGCGTATGGAAAAAATTATGTGGTAATTTTTGCACAAATAAAATAGTCGGCGCGCCAATTTATCGGCCACCCTTGATTTTTTTTGGCTAATGGTGCATAATAGCACCACAATTAAAAAAACAAATCACTATGGCGGCGGAAAATATAATTTTAAGGTTTGATGATGTGTTGTTTGAATACGAAGAAAAAAAGCCCGTTTTGAACGAGGTTTCTTTTAATGTACATAAAGGCGCAAAAATAACTTTAATGGGGCAAAACGGCGCGGGAAAAAGTACAATATTTAAATTAATAAAAGGAGAATTAAAACCTACCAAGGGCTCAGTTTTTATTACCAACAACGCGACCATTGCCACGGCTTTGCAAGTAATTGATAAAAAAGATTTGAATTTAATTGTGGAGGAATATTTTTCCAAAGCTTTTACAAGTGTTCCGGGAAATATTAAAAGTCGTATTAATACGGCCATGGCGGCAGTAAATTTGGATGTTCCCACTGATAGAAAAGTAGGGGATTTATCCGGCGGTCAACAAGCACGCATTTTATTGGCTTTTGCATTAATTCAAAATCCAGATATTTTGCTTTTAGACGAGCCGACAAATAATTTGGATAAAGTCGGTATTGATCATTTAATAGAATTTTTAGTGATGTATGACAAGACTGTGGTGGTCATATCTCATGATGCTGATTTTTTGAATTGTTTTACCGAAGGAGTGGTTTATCTTGATGTTTTTACAAAAAAAATTGAAACTTATGTTGGTGATTATTATTCAGTGGTGGAAGAAATAAATAATCGAATTGAAAGAGAAATAAAGAAAAACGCACAGTTGGAAAAAGAAATACAAGATAATAAGGAGAAAGTAAACTTTTTTGCCAATAAAGGTGGAAAGATGCGCAAACTTGCGAGTAAACTGAGGGAAGAAATTTCTGAGTTGGAAGAAAATAAAGTGGATGTTCGACGCGAAGATAAAACCATTCGCGATTTTATTATTCCGACTCAAGAAATTGTTGGTGGTGTGGTGACAATTAAATCAGTGAAAATAATAAAAAATCATGAACCGGTAGTTAAAGAAGTGGATATTTTATTAAGACAACGCGATCGACTTTTGATCTCCGGACCAAATGGTATTGGTAAGAGTACTTTGCTCCGATCTTTGGTAAATGGCGGTAATGACGGTGCGGTTATTTTGGAAGATACTCGGGTTGGTTACTATAGTCAAGATTTTGCCACTTTGGATTATGAGCAAACTGTTTTTGATTCTTTAAAAAGTGCGATGGTTGATAGCGCGGATATTCAAGAGATGCGTTCGGTAGCTGCCGGTTTTTTAGTTACCGGGGAATTGATGGGTCTTAAAATTTCTCATTTGTCAGAAGGACAAAAAGGTTTGTTGTCTTTTGCACGGCTCGTACTTATGAAGCCGGGATTATTGGTTTTGGATGAGCCGACCAATCATATTAATTTTCGTCATATTCCGGTTATAGCCAAAGCGATAGATAAATATGAAGGTGCAATTATTTTGATCAGTCACATGCCTGATTTTGTAAAGAAAATTAAAGTTGATAGCGAACTTGATTTGAGTAAGTTGTAATATATTTTTATGTGGTTAAAAAGTTATTTTTTTAGTATAATGAATTTACATGCTTAAAGCAGAAAATCTGACAAAAAAATTTGGCGAGTTTACAGCAGTTGATAACATTTCTTTCTTCGTTAAAAAAGGAGAAATTTTTGCTTTTTTTTGGCCTGAGTAGTGCAAGTAAAATAAACTTTTCAAAAATAGAAGCTTAATTTTTTATGGACATTCTTTCTCATGGGCTTTGGGGCGGAATTGCTTTTGGTCGCAAGAGCAAAATTTTATATTGGCTAGCTTTTGGTTTTGGTGTTTTTCCGGATTTGCTGTCTTTTGGCATTTACACCATGGCGGATATTTTAGGAATAGTTTCCGGACCAGAGTGGGGGAATGGCTTGCCTGATCCGCGAATTATTCCGGATTTTGTTTATACACTTTATCATTTTACCCACAGCTTGGTAATTTTTGCTGTGCTGTTTGTTCTGGTTTGGTTTTTACTAAAAAAACTGTTTTTGCCGATGTTCGCTTGGTGTTTGCACATCTTGGTTGATATCCCGACGCATTCAGCGGAATTTTTTCCCACTCCATTTTTATGGCCAGTGTCAGATTTTACAGTTAGTGGCATTAGTTGGGGTCAACCAATTATTTTTTATCCAAACATAATTCTTTTAGTAGTTTGTTATTTAGTTTGGTGGGTTTATAGAAAAAAGAAAAATAAAATTTAAATATTTAATTTAAATAGACATATGGTTTTTTTCAAGTTTTTGGCAAACAATTGATATTATGCTCTAGTATTTTCGTTTTGTTTTTTGTTGTTTTTACTACTTTGATTTCTATTCTTAATAAAAAATGAATACATAAAATACCTTTTTCTTGGCATCCAATAATGGCAAGAATTACTGTTATTTTAACAATAATTAATGTTTTATTGGTATTGTTGGTTTTGTATAGATAATACTGAAAAAAATCAAGTTTTTTAAGATTGTTTGATATTTTTTATTTGGAATTTTAATTGTTGATAGTGCAAATATTTGACTAGTTTTTGAAATAGTGATAAACTTATCGGCGCTAATTAAAAAAGAGGGGAGAATTTCCATATGGGACACTTAACTGAACATGATCGAATGCTAATTACCGTACTTCGCGAGGCCGGTGTTTTGGCTGAGGTCGCTGGTCGCAATCTTGATTTAAAAGATGGAGTCATCATGATACCGTGTGCTGACGGTGATCAAATGTGCGATCTTTTTGAGTTTAAGACCAGTTTGTTTCAGGAACAACAATTCCATCCACGGATTCATACTCTGGCGTTAAACGGCGGAGCTCTTTTGATTCCGGCTAATTCGCCAGTTCAACGTGAAGGTAATGAGGATACAGTTATCCTTCAACATCTTCGTGACGGGCAAGCACTTAAGGGAATTAATCTTGTTGTGCTTTATGCGCATGCACCATGCGGTGCTGCCGGCATTGCTAAGTTAAATTCAAAACAAGTGATTGAATTGCTTATTGCCGCCAAAACACGAGTCAAGGAAGAAATTCCTGGATTAAAGGTAGCATGTTTTTGCCATGTGGATTGGGGCGAAGGCCGTAAGCGCACCTACTTTGTTTCCAGGGATAAATGGAGTGAGTGGGTTGTGAAAAACAAGGAATTTTCCCAAGTAGCATAACTCGCTTAAATACGAGTTCGAGTCAGAACACCACTGCCACAGGCAGTGGTTTTTATAATTGGCTAAATATCAGCAAACGGGTGTATAATAGAAATATAAATTTTAATTTTTTATTATATGAACAAAGTCAGTATTAATAAAGTCGGATTGGTGTTTGGCGGAGCATTTGCAATTTGCCACGCAGTTTGGTCGTTGCTCGTTCTAGCTAGCTTGGCTAAGCCGTTTCTTGATTTTATTCTTGGTCTCCATTTTTTGAGTTTTGATTATTCAGTGGATTCATTTTCTTTTGGTACGGCCGGTTTACTTGTTGTTGTAACTGCAGTTATTGGTTATGTTGTCGGCTGTGTGGTGGGATGGTTGTGGAATTTAGGACATAAATAGTTTTTTAAATATTGCATTTTTAGGAGTGATATTTTTGTGATTTAAAAAAATATGAGTAAAGAAATTTTTATAGGAGTATTAAGTGTTGTAATCATAGCATCCTTATCTGTCTTTTTCGGACAGCGATATTTTTATCAACAATAGCTTTTGAAAAATGCCGTAAATACAACCGCTAACCAGACGGGTTTATTAACTAATTCCCAACCAGCCGGAATAAGTGGTTTAAAATTAGATATTGCCGAAGTTGCTCGTCACAACACTTCGGCGGATTGTTGGATAGTCATTCAAAACAAAGTATATTCAGTGTCAAATTATTTAACCGCTCATCTTGGTGGTGCTTCAATCATTGCCCAGTATTGCGGTCAAGATGCGACACAAGCTTTTATAACAAAGGACGGACAAGGGGCGCACTCACAAAGTGCAATGCGGGACTTAGCTTCTCTTTATATTGGAGACTTGGGTGCAATCACAACCGCACAACAAATACAAACTATTGATCAAAATGTTTTAACAAACTTACCATCTTTTGGAAGAGAAGATGATGATAATGATTAACAATTATGTTAAATAAATTATATTTGTGGTCGCGAAAATTGCATCGAGTTTTTTTGTTTGCGGTTGTCGTACTTACTTTATTGATGGGTGTGACCGGATTGTTTATGAAATATACTAGTTTTGCAAAAAGTGTGGGTGTTAATCCAGGTTTGATTCGATATTTACATAATCAAATGAGCGGTTATTTTACAATTGTTTTGGTAATCATGATGCTTACCGGAATTTTTATGTATGTTTCCCCGATTTTTGTAGCGCGCCGTGTTAAAAAACAAAATAAAATTCAAGATTAAAAAAATCATAATTCATAATTCTAAATTCATAATTCATTTAAGAAAAAAATATATGAACGGATTTACCGCAAATATTGAAAAAGACACTTTGGAAAATGGAAATTTTCGTAAAGTGCTTTACACCTCAAAGCACAGTCAGCTTGTTCTCATGAGTTTAAGACCTAAAGAGGAAATTGGAATGGAAGTTCATCCGGATAATGACCAGTTTTTCCGATTTGAAAAAGGTGAGGGTAAATGTATTATTGATGGACATGAATATAAATTGAATGACGGTGTGGTAATTATTGTGCCAGCCGGAGCGCAACACAATATCATTAATGTTTCTGAAACAGAGGATTTAAAATTATATACCATTTATTCTCCGGCTCATCATAAGGACGGAATTGTCCGCGTCACTAAAGAAGAAGCAGTAGCAAACGAAGCGGAGTTTGACGGCACAACAACAGAATAGTTTTTTTGCATTTAAAAAAACAGCCAAACTTTAGGTTTTGCTGTTTTTTTATTGCTTAAATCCTTAGACACATTCGCACGAATGTGTCTAAGGGGGGGGCAAACATAAGCAAGCTTAAGCCGCCTTTTTTTATATTTGGTTTTTTGGTATGCTATAGACATCACAACTCCAAAATCAAGCCATCCATCAATTTTAATTGGGTTCTAAAGTCCAATTCTGGAGTGTGGTATCTATAGCTATATGCAACGTGGAATAGCAACATTTACCCTTGATGCCGGCAAGTGCCCGAAATGGCTGTTTGATCGGATGGTTGACCTCGGCCGAGAAATGATAAGAGTTTTGGTGGCTGAGTATGGACCAGATGAATTCATTCGCCGGATCGCTGATCCAGTTTGGTTCCAATCGCTTGGAACGGTTTTAGCTTTTGATTGGAATGCGTCGGGTTTGACCACGATTTTGACGGCCGCACTTAAGGAAGCTATAAAAAATGAAGAAGCAGATTTGGGAATTTTTATCTGTGGTGGAAAAGGGAAGACTTCTAAAAAAACTCCGGATGAAATTAATATGTGGGGTTCGCGCCTTGCCTTGCCAGTCGCTAACATTAACAATCTTATTTACAATTCAAAAATGAGCGCCAAAGTTGACAGTTCTTTGGTTCAAGATAATTATCAGCTTTATCATCATAGTTTTTTCTTTTCCAAAAATGGAGTTTGGGCCGTGGTTCAGCAGGGGATGGATGTGGAAACAGAAACCGCGCGGCGTTATCATTGGTTTAGCAGTGATATCAAAGATTTGGTGCGTGAGCCACACAGTGGAATTGCTTCGCAAGTGCGTGGAGATAAAGTTTTGGATTTGACGGCGAGTAAAAGTGATGTGACACGCGAAATGAGCACCGAGTTTGTGCAAGCTGGTTATCAAACTTTGATGAAAGATATCCAACTTCTACGCAAGCACTCATCTTCTTTGCATAAAATGGTTTCTTTTAAGGATCAAGGTGGGCAGATGACTTTGTTGGAATTAGAGAATAAAGAATTTAAAACTCATCCGGTGGTGCATGAAGATTTTAGCAAGAGCAAATATTTGGAAAAGATTTTGTGGAAATTGTGCGATGAAAAACCGAGAACTTATGAAGAGTTGCTTGCCATGCGCGGAGTTGGTCCGAAAACCGTGCGTGCGCTTGCGCTTGTGGGTGAGGTAATTTACGGTGCTGATCCTTCGTATGAAGATCCGGCGCGATATAGTTTTGCGCACGGCGGAAAAGACGCCACCCCGTATCCGGTTGATCGGCCGACTTATGATCAAACTATTGAAACCATGAAAGAGGTGGTACAGAAAACAAATATTGCCATGACGGAAAAGAATAAGATTTTGCAACGACTGTCGTGAGTGATGGTTAGAAAAGAGAAAAGAGAAATCAGAAAAGAGTGTGTAGAAAACGAGAAGGTGTTATTTTAGATGTAGCTCAGGCCTTTAGGCCTGAAATATTCTCAAACCTGAAGGTTTGAGCTACGTCTGATCTTATGGCTACCCACTACCTTCTAATTACTATCTACTGATTAAATATTTTACAGTTTAATAAAATAACGGCTCCGAGAGGGAGCCGTTTTTGATTAGTTGATAGCGTGGGGAATTTTATCGATAATCGCTTGCTTATCTGCTACCAGAAATTCAATTTCCAGACCAGTATTTTTTCCAAGTACTTTTTTAACATCCTCCATTGTGGAAGGATCGGCAATGGCGACAATAAGAGAGTTTTCGTATTTATTTATCGGAATAATGCAGTATTCCATGCATAGCGGTGCTGGGATAAGTTTGATGGTTTCGGGGTCAAGATCAAACGCACTAATATCAATTGCTGCTATCTGGTACTTTATAGACAACTCGGCAAGTTTTCTGTCAAGTTCTGTGTTTCCTGTTTCTTCAATAGATACAGGAAGTCTAAAAGCGTCATCACCAGGATTATCAATCATTTTTTTGAATTCAGCTCGACATTCAATACAAATGAAAAACTGTCCTCCACTAAAAGTAATCTTTTTGATTTTATCTTTTGTTTTTTTACAAAAAGAACAAACATTATCTTGACTTGCGTCTTCCATTTTTTCCTCCTTGCCTTGTAAATTTGTGAAGCAAATTTTACGTGGTTTGTTTTATGTGCGACCTGTAAATTAGGCCTGGTTTGTATAAGGTGCGATATGTAAAAGTACTTTACCATTTTATAAATTTTTGTCAATAATAAAAAGCAGCTGTGTCACAACAGCTGCTTTTGAATCAGTTTGATTTGAATTAGTCTGCAAGTACCTTTTTTTGGTACTTTTCTGCGAGAAAAGTCATAGTTTCTAGAAGATGACGTACGTTTTCACCAGCGCTTACGTCTTCCGCAAATTCTTCAGGTAGACCCTCAACACTGAAGAGAGGTTGAGAAATAGATATACCTTCGCTTACTAAAGTGTGCACAGCGTCTATTTCTGCACTGATTGTAGAATCATGGTCAAATCTGGAAATGATGAATTCTAGCACGTCAAGCAGTGGCATCTCGAATTTCATCAGTAATTCCATAGTTGAGGCAAAAATTGCCGCATTGTACACATTGGGATCATGCGGTGGTTTTGTCTGATCGCATACACGTTCAATTATTGCCAGGTCTCTTTTTAGATAATTTTCAAGCCATGCAAGCCGGTCAACTAGGCTATTCTTGGAATGCACTGATTTAATTGTCTCGGTAAGTAAATCATCAAAATATGATGATTCCGTTATGGCTTCAGAGAGAGTCATTCTGTTAAGTAGAGAGTTATGACAAATAGCAGCTGCAGCTGCAAAATTTTCACCCAATTCTTCTCGCATTTGTTCGCTCATAACAGACAAAATTGAAGCTATATCAGCGTCGGTTGTAATCAATATACGCAGATATCGCACGAAAGCAATTAATTCTGGAGTTGTTTCGTGGTGTTTTATGTTGGTTGTTCTTGGTTCCCGCGCGATCAATACTTGCATTCTTTTTTGTATATTGGCGCGCTCTCCCAAATCTTTTGCTCGATCTACTTCTTTTTTATAAGCGTCAACAAAATGTTCAACACGCAGAATTTGCAGTTTTTCTCTATCAAAATGTTCTTGTATAAATTGCAAAAAATTTTGTGTGTCCACAGCAGGATGTCTGGTAAAGGTCTCTTTGGGTGACATTTTATCCTCCTTTTATTTTTTTGGGTGGTTAAGGAACGAATTAGATCATCTTTACATAGGTAGGAATTTTTGTCAAGTCGGTTGCTGAGACCCCGCGTTCTAAAACTCTATTTTCATGCCAAATTTTATTCCCTGAGCCAGTCGAAGGGATAATGGTTCGACAAGCTCACCACATGAATTTGGCTAATTTCAAATAGGCCTTCGACCTGTCTGCCGACAGGTAGGCAAGCTCAGGCACTATTTGGGAGTTTTGCAATGGTCTCTTGCTTAAAAATTGTGATTAAAATTTTGCTTCGATTAATAATTTTTATCATGGGCTAATTCGCACGAATTAGGCGAGGGTTGGAAATAAAAGTAGTCAGTAGATAGAGTAAGTTAAGCAAATAAAAACCCCAAGCACTTAAGCTTGGGGTGGAGGATTTACGTTAGTCCGAGTTCTTCATCGTATAGTATGGAAACTTGATAGAGTAGTTGAGCAAGATTATTTTTTTGTTCTCCGAGGCTGATGAATGGACCGATAATTGAATAAATGTCATCTTTTGTTATTACGTCAACAAGACTTCTGTTTTCAGATTTTACTTTTTCGAGAATAATTTTTAGATCCGGAATTTTAGTTGCCGCAATTTCAAAGGCTTTCATAATAGGGATGTCGTGTTCAAGACAGAAAGCGAGAATTCCAGACACCCTGGCAATAGCGATTTTACGTTGTAGTACTGGATTTTTTGTTGACCAATATTTTTCAGACAATTGACGTTCTTTAGCAAGAAAACGAGCAAGTTGCCATAAAGACATGTCAAGAATGGCTTGATGATTGCCAAATTCAACAATTTGCACATATAGATCATCAAATACATCGGGGTGCATGCTAAGTGCTTCAGTAATATCTTTTCCTTTACTTAATGCATCTGCCATACTAAGGACAGTTTTACTCATTTCTCCAAGATTTTTATCAACTAAAAGAATTTCTAGTGATGTAATTAATGGAACATGAGCTTCTGCAAGAAGTGCAAATAATTTGGTAAATTGAATTAGCTCGTGGCTTGCTGGTTGGTCGAATTGTGTTTTTACAACTTTTTCTTTTACTTGCAGTGCTTTTATTTCTTCTTCTTTTTCTTCAGCAAGTATTTCATTGCAAATACCCATACATTCATTGCAGATGGTTACGCCCGGCCCAAGAATAATTTTTCTAACTTCTGTTCTATTTTTACCACAAAAAGAACAAGTGATTTTCCGATCATGGTCTGCCATTTTGCCTCCTTGCCACGTGGGACTCAAGTCCTTTACGTGGCTTATCACATGAACCCGCAAGAATTTTTATGTGGTTTACCACGTGGCCACACGAAGTGGCTTTACGTGGTTTGGTTTGGGTTTTAAAGAACGAATTATATTACGTTAACACAGGGAGTAATTTTTGTCAAGCTGTCTGCATAATCCGTTCTTTTCGATACCGAATAAATTTATATCCTTCACCAATCCAGAGTACGGTTGATGACAGTCCAATAAGCATTACCCAATCAATAAGGTTCAGGGGCGTAAAGCTGAAAATATTTTGAAAGAAAGGGAGTTGGACAACGGTAATTTGCAAAATAGCAGAAATTAAAAATCCAACTACAAGTGGTTGGTTGCCGAGAATTTCAAGTTTGAATAATGATTCTTTCAATGAGCGCATGTTCCAAACATTCCATAATTGGGTCCATGCCATAATTGTAAAAACAATGGCGCGGGCTTTATTTAATCCCTCAGGCAAGGTTTTTATGAAAAATGGAATGGTCAGAATTACCATTATTAAAACCATGATAATTATAAATGGTATAATTTCTCGCGAGAGAATTGGTTCAGTTCGTTTTTTAGGTTTTTCCAATAAGATGTGGTGATTTTTTGGTTCAGACGCGAGACCGATTGTTACCATGCTTTCGCTTACAATATTTAACCAGAGAATTTGGATGGCAATTAAAGGAAGAGGTAAACCGAGAAACATTGTTACGGCTAAAGTAATAATTTCTGCAAAGTTTGTTGTAATTACATAAGCGCTGGTTTGACGGACATTCCGAAAAACTGTGCGCGCTTCTTCAATGGCGTTGATAATACTTGCAAAATTATCATCAATTAAAACCATTTCACTTGCTTCGCGCGCCACATCAGTTCCGCTTTTGCCCATAGCAATACCAAGGTCGGCTTGGCGCAAAGACGGCGCATCATTTACACCATCGCCGGTTACCGCCACCACTTCGCCTTGTTTTTGCAATGAAAGAGTGATACGATGCTTTGTTTCCGGCGTGACGCGAGCAAAAATTGAAGCTCGGGCAACAACCTTGTCAAATTCGTTTTGGTTTAGTAGGACTAATTCAGTTTCAGTATAAACTTCAGCATATCCTAGATCAACCAGTCCAATTTCTCTTGCAATTGCAAGCGCGGTTTTTTTATGATCTCCGGTTTTCATAATGATTCGAATTCCAGCGCTCCGAGCTTTGGCAATTGCTTCTTTAACGCCTTCGCGTGGCGGATCAATCATTCCAAATAATCCTAATAAAGTCAGTTCTTTGATAAATCCAACATCAAGCTTTGTTTCGTCTTTTTTTTCTTCACGAAAAGCAATCCCAAGAACTCGGAGCGCGTCAAGGGCAAGTTTATCAGCTTGATCCAGAAGTTCTTTTTTAATTTTTTCAGTTAGAATTTTTTTCTCGCCGTGGAAATCAAGATAGTGAGTTGAAAGAGATAAGACATTTTCAAAAGCTCCAGCAAGCACAATTTCGCGTCCGCCATTATAATCAAATAATCGCGCTTGATATTTTTTATCGCTATCAAATGGTATTTCGGCAATAAGTTTTGTTTCTTCGTTAATTTGTTCTTGTTTGTATCCGGCTTTTTCTCCAAGAACGATAAACGCAGCTTCGGTTGGATCACCGACAATTTCATATTGATCATCAGTTTTATAAACTCGAGCGGCAGATGAAATCATGGCCAAACGCATTAATTTTGCCAAGGCCGGGTTTTCGGCTGGAATAATATTTTTTCCATTTTGAGAAAAATCTCCTTTTCCTTCCCAGCCAATTCCAGAAACATTAATTAAATCTCCGTCACCAGTTATTATTTTTCTAATAGTCATGGAATTTTGAGTCAGTGTTCCAGTTTTATCTGTGGCAATAACCGTGACCACAGAAAGTGTTTCAGTTGACGGCAAGTGTCGGATAACCGCATTTCTTCTTGCCATGCGGTAGGCGCCGATTGCTAAAACAATAATTAAAACAGCTGGCAGTCCTTCCGGAATTCCAGAAATTAAAGATGCGATGGAAAAAAGAGCTAATTCTAGAATTGGAAAATGATTGATAAAATATCCAACTAAAAAAATGGCAATGGTTCCAGCAACAGCAACGCTACCCATTACCCAAGCTAAATGAGTGGTGCTTTCTTGATAGTGAGTTTTTTTCTGTTTAATTTGTGAAACTGTTCCGGCGATGTTTCCCAAAGCAGTGTTTTTTCCAGTGGCGAATACAATTGCTTTTCCATTTCCGCCAACAACAGATGTTCCCATAAAGACAAGATTGGTTCGGTCAGCAAGCGCTAATTCCCCTTTTAAGGTTGCCGTAGTTTTTTCAATTGGTGTGGATTCTCCGGTGAGTGATGCTTCAGCGGTGCGAAGATTATTGGTTTCAAAAACACGAGCATCAGCTGAAATATTATCTCCTTCTTCTAAAAATAAAATATCGCCTGGGACAATTTTCTCGGCGCGTACTTTTTTTAAAATGCCATCGCGGATGACTTTTGCTTGTTTAACTACCATTCCTTTGAGTGCGTCGATCGCGCGTTCAGCACGATATTCTTCAACAAAACCAATAATCGCGTTTAAAAATAAAATAGTGACAATTACCCAGCTGTCAATCTGATTTTCAAAAATAAAAGAAATGACAGCGGCGACAATCAAAATTAAAGCAAAAACATTGGCAAATTGGGCTAAAAATTTAACTACTGGGTGAGCCTTCTTTTTTTCCGGCAAAATATTTTTTCCGTACTGGGAGATTCTTTCCTCAATTTTTTCGGAAAGCAAGCCATCTTTAGTAACTTTTAAATTTTTAAAAACTTCTTCGATTGATATTGAATGATAGTTCATATGGATATATCCTACCACAAACAGAGAAACAGAGAAACAGAAGAACAAAAATATAGCTCAGGACTAAAGACTTGAGATATCCTCAAACCTAAAGGTTTGAGCTACGCATTATCTAAAACCCCAGCATTCAAGCTGGGGTTTTGTTTAACTATTTTTATTATCGTGAGTTTTTTTAATGATTTCGTAGGCTTCTTCGGCGGTTTCAACCAGATGGAATATTTTCAGATCTTTTATATTAACTGCCCGGTGTTTGCCATAAACATTGTTTTTTATGTATTCCACGAGTGGCGACCAAAAATCTTTTCCTATCATGATAACCGGTATGTCGCTGGATATTTTTTTTGTTTGAATCAGTGTTACCAGTTCAAAAAATTCATCAAGTGTTCCAAATCCGCCTGGGAAATAGACATAAGCTTGTGAGGCAAAAGAAAGCATTACTTTACGAGTGAAGAAATAATAGAAACCAATGCTTTTGGTTACATATTTATTTACACGTTGTTCTTTTTGGAGTTGAATGTTTAGTCCGACTGACGGAGCTTTAGCTTCAAAAGCGCCGCGGTTAGCTGCTTCCATAATTCCAGGACCGCCGCCAGTGATTACGGTAAATCCGGCTTTCCCCAGTATTTTTCCCAGTTGGCGTGCTTCTTTGTAATGAGGATTGTTTGATTTGAAACGGGCCGAACCGAAAATTGTCACCTCCTTATTTAAATCAGCCAGAAATTGAAAACCTTCAATAAATTCTGACATAATTCTGAAAATCCGCCAGCTGAATTGATTACGAAAGTCTATTTTTTCCATATTTGGGATATCACGCGAAATCACGCAAAAGTTAACGCGAAATCACGCAAAAGTTAACGCGAAATCACGCAAAATTTTTTATTATTTTATGATAAATTTTTATTACGAGCAGTGTCGTAGACCCAGCGCATCATATCAACACCACCCTGAGTACCAAAGTTTATTAAGTATCCAACTTTATATTTTGACCCCTTTAAATACTGCCAAAATTGTTCTTTGTCTTTTTTAACAATTTGTGGTTTGGCTTTAAGTTCTATAATAATGCAATCTTCAACTACAATGTCCGGTATATAAGTCCCAACTTTTTTATCGTTGTAGTATATATTTATTCTTTTTTGTGTTTCAGATTTTAATCCCAGTAAACAAAATTCTTCCAGCAATGCTTTTTGATATACTGATTCTTTAAATGAACATCCTAGTATTTTATATACTTTAAAGAAAGCACCTTGTACTTGATATGATAAGTTTTTATATAAAAGCTTTTCCTTCATTTGTTTTGCGAAATTTTGCGTTAACTTTTGCGGGATTTAGCGACACTTTTTATATTATATCCTATAAGAGGCGTTCGTGCCAATGTTCATCTATTTCCACTTCCAGTTTTACAAATACACGACGGTTGAAAGAAAGTTCGAGTTCTTTTCGAACCGCTTGACCGATTTCTTTTATTTTTTGTCCGCCTTTTCCAATTATTATTCCTTTGTGGCGTTTGTCATTGGTTAAAATATTAGCCTCAATAAAAAGAATCGGTTTATTTTTATTATCTTTTCTTTCTTCAATTTCTAAAATTTCCACGCCGGTCGAGTAGGGGATTTCTTGATGAAGCTGGATGAAGATTTTTTCGCGGATCAATTCAGAAATCCATTGTTTTTGATCCATGGTGTTTGGCGAACTGTCCGGATATGGTGGTTCGCCTTCCGGTAAATTTTCAAAAAGAAAATCAGTAATTACTTGGAGATTGTTGTTATGCAATGCCGATGATTCAACAACTTGATCAAATCTTGGTGCAAGGGCGCGGAATTCTTCGATATAAGGAGGTTCGTATAAATCTATTTTATTGATAACAAGAATTTTTTTGACTTTCAACGGTTCGATTAAACGCAAGACAATTTTTTCTTCGTTGCCAATTGGTCGGGATGGGTCAGCGACATAAACCAAAACATCAACGCCTTCCACTGCTTCGCGCGCGCGTTTGTTAAGAATATCAGTAATGGCATTTTGCGATTTTTCAAAAATTCCCGGGGTGTCAACAAACACAATTTGGCCGCGGTCGTCATTTAGAACACCGTGGATTGCATGGCGCGTGGTTTGAGGTTTGGGTGACATAATTGCCACCTTGGTTCCCACCAACGCATTCATTAAAGTTGATTTTCCAACATTTGATCGGCCAACTAAGGCCACAAAGCCTGCTTTCATAGAGATACTATATTGCGCAGAACTACGCAGAACTTAACGCAGAACTACGCAAAGGACTTAGGACTGAGGAATTAGGACTGAGGACGGAGGAATTAGGAATTAGGACTGAGGACGGAGGAATTAGGAATTATGACTGAGGACGGAGGAATTAGGAATTAGGACTGAGGACGGAGGAATTAGGAATTAGGACTGAGGAATTAGGAATTAGCTTGCCTGCCTGCCGGCAGGCAGGTAGCTTGTAGAGGTGAAGAAGTTTGGATTTAGGATTTTAGATTAAAGATGAACCCCCCTCCCTCGAAGGGAGGGGCTGGGGGAGGGTGAAATTTATTTAAGATTTTAGAACCATGTGTCGCGCGGAACTGTGCGTAATTATGCGCAAAATCATGTGAAACTTATTTACAGATTATAGCAGAGGTTTGATTTTTTTTCAAGGTCTGGTGGTTTTTTAGTTCTCGATAGCTATTCTCAAATTCTTGAGAATATGAGAATAAATATTTTGAACCACCTTGCTATTATTGTGATAATAGCATATATTTTATACAGGAACGAGTTATTAAAAAATACTAAGTTTATATTATGAAAACAAAATTTAAATACTTTTTTCATGTTTTGGCGGTCATTATCATTTTATTTTGGATTGGCGCTTTTGTTCCTCATTATATCTCATCTCACAACCATCAATTTATTGGCGTGCTTAAAAAGAGTGTTGGTGGACACCTCTATGTTGATAAAGATGTGAGTGTTGATGCATCGCGTTCAGATTTGGAGACCATCGGATATTTATTTCATGAAGATAATGGTATTGGCCGAGCTGGTCAGGATTTAATTGTGCAAAGAATAAAAGTGATGGATGTGGGAAATCGTGGAGAAAATAAATTAGGTGACGGATGCGGAAATATGGAAGTAAAACTTTATACTTTTTTTAATATCAAAATTCTTGAGACTGGTTATGCCAAACATTGTCCGTAAAATATAAATATGTCTAGAATTAAAACAGGGGACATGATACCTGTGCCTGAAGAACCAGGATCAACTTTACCCCAAGAAGAAAATCAAGTGGAAGCAGGGGAGGAAATTTTTGAGATGACGATTGAGGTATTAAAAGGTGAAGTTGATCAAGAAAAAAGTTTGGATCGCTTGAGGATTTTAGAAACACAATTAGTAGAGCGCAAGGAAAAAACTGTGGCGCAAATTTTTGATTTAATCAATATTCGCCGACTTAAAAGAAAAATGGGAGTCACGGACGAAAGCATTGAATCTATCCAAGAAGAGTTTGATCGAGCTTTAGCTATTTTAGGAGATATAGAAGCAGAAAATAAGGATGAAGAAGCGCTCAAAGAAGCTCGGGAAAATATTATGGATATTTATAATTCTGAATTGGAGAAGTGGAAGGAAATATTGGATTGTGAAAAAGCGCGTGATTTGGCAAACAGTTCCATCCAACATCAAGCTGTTTTTGTTCATTCTTTTTATACCGGTGGCGGACAAGTGAGTGTGATGGGAAAGGAAGCAAAATGGCAAGATATGTACAGAACGGTTTTGTCACTCGGACCCGAGTTGGCCACTAACACTATGCGAGATGGAAAAAAATCTGATCAGCCATATTTTCACACTGAAGTTGGGGTGTTGTTGGGTGGCGGATATATTCAAGATGCCGGAGCATGGGCTACAGAAGTGAGAGGCACGAGCCGTTTTCATCGCCGACAAATAAAAAAGAAACCAACTGAAATAGTAGATAATATTCAACGGACAATGGGGGATTCGCATGGAGAATATGTAATTAGTAATCCAAAAGTAGCTGGGTTGTTTATTGGTATGGAAGCAGTTGATCCGCAAAGATTGATGGAAATTGCGAAAGAGTCAGCCAAAGCAGACCTGCCACTTTACCAACGAGACTATGAAGATGGTTATTTTTGGGAAGTGACAATTAATAATGAAACCGGAGCAGTTGTTAAAAATAGAAAAATGACGAGTGCGGAAATTGTACAGGGCGCCAAGGAGCTCGCGCCAGAGCACAAACAAAATCTCCGAGAATCATTATTTGAAGATTGTCCTTTTAAATTGGATTTGAAAGATCGTTATGTGGTGGATAATCTTAAACAGGGAAAAAGAGAGTACGCAGAATTTAAGGCTTCAAAAAAAGATTTAGTCTTGCATATAAGAAATTTTTCAGACCGAATTCTTGATTTTGTTGAATGCATAAAAAATCTGAAAGAATTTTTACCAAAACAAATTCAAGAATTAAATGAAAAATTAGCTGTGGTTTCGAAATATTTAAAAGAGATACCGTCGGAAAAATTAAAAAAATTGAAAAAAGAGGTTGCTGACACAGAATTGGGTGACAACCGATCTATCGGAAGACAAACTGAAGCGGATATTTTTAGGTACCAAACACTTCAGATACACAGATTAAAAGATGAAATTAATGAATTAACATTACAGTTAAGTTCATTGGACAAAAAATTGGAGGAAGATAAATTTACTACCGGTTGCAAGTTGTATGGTTTTGCCGAAGCCGCGCGTGAAGCCGGGGACACTTCTGTATATGAAGAAACATCAGCAATAGCCGGACAGTTTGTTTCTGAAAAAGATATAGAAGAAGTATTTAAAAGAAGATTAAGTGCAGACGGTAAATTTAAAATAACTGAAGCGGATTTAAAACATGTTTATTCATCGAGCGCAAATACGGATGCGCGAAATAGATAAAAATATGCAAAATATTACTTTACCACCAGACTTAAGTGTTGCAATTGGTTCTGAGAAAAATAATTTTGCGGTTAAAGCCAAATATTATCAACTGCCCAAAAATTCTTTTTCTTTAATTATTTCCGGGCTTATTTGGACTGTACTCTCCGGTTTTTTTGCTGTTGCTTTTTTAGGTCCAATTTTTCAGGGCAAAGAAATTCATTTTACTTCGAACGGATCCGCGACAATTGCCGGTCCGGGAAATTTTGGTCCGGCCATAGCGCCGACATTGGTTATCGGAGTTTTTTCATTGATCGGTATTGGTATCTTGGTTTTTGGAATTTATTCAATAGACTTGTCCCTAAATAGGCTTTTGAGTTGAAATTTTCATTTTTTGAGGCAGAATCGTTGAATAAATTTTGAGG
>Ga0209211_10003646_pt1 | contig 24805 bp, 19 predicted proteins | sample RifGroA2_FD_183992 | JGI IMG/M metagenome (GOLD analysis project Ga0209211, IMG submission 183992) | Groundwater microbial communities from Rifle, Colorado, USA - Groundwater A2 (SPAdes) (version 2) | ecosystem: Environmental > Aquatic > Deep subsurface > Groundwater | place: Rifle, Colorado...
TCGGCGTAAAAAAGAACGGCAACACGGTTGCCTTGCTCCAAAGTGGCATCGGTGGATACTGCGACTAATGCAATATAGGCATGGACAATCTCAGAGACACCGTTGCTGCTGACTTTACTTCGGCTCCACAGGATAGCCAGAGAGCACCCATGCGTCAAAACCACCTCTCAGGGCCTTCACGTCCTTAAAACCTTTATTAAACAGTATCCGTGCCACACGGGCACTGGTAGCTTCATCTGGTCAGGTGCAGTAGGTGATAATCTCTTTGTCCTTCGGCAGGTTCTTCGACCATACATCTATATCATTTGGAGCAAACCTTATAGCCTCCTTTATCTTTATCTTGCTTCCGGTATAAGAACCGCCTGTCCTCACATCTAACACAAGGACTTCCTCGCCTTTATCCATCTTTGCCTTAAGTTCTTCTTTAGTGATTCTTGGCACATTGTCATCTGCTGCAAGGGCAATAGCCGGCAGAAACATAATACTCACAGCAATGATGAGTTTATACAATCTTTCCATGCTATTTCCTCCTTTCCTAAATTCCGTCCGCCTCAGGCGAACGGAATTTACAACACTTGTCTGAATAACCGATATGGAGAAGCATCCGTTATCTTGATGGCCTTCTCTATTTCCTCTCTGTTTAAATCCATATCAGCATTCTTCAAGATGGCTTTATAAAATTTGTTATAGAACTCATCCGGATAGACCCAGACTTCAAATGCAATCTTTCTATTACTATAACCGCCTCTTGCAGAATAGTCAAATTCAAAACTTTTTTGAGGCGGGATGCGGGTGTCAAATATATCTTCACTGAGGTCAAGGCTGATCTTGCGGCCTATGAATGCCTCTTTAAGAGAGCCCTGAATAACTTTGCCATTCTTATCAAGCATAAACCCTCTCACTACAACGAGCGGTGTTGCATAGGTAGGAAAATAATGCCCCACACCGGAGTTCGTTATGATAAGCCTTGCCCCTTCTTCGTGCTGAACTGATTCAATGCGGATCCCCCGCAGAACCGTCTCTTTATCATGTATACCCCGCCAGAGGTGCCGCCTGTCCGTCATATGGCAGCTCTGACATGTTATATTGTTTTGACCATAGATACTCTCTTTCCATTCCCTGTAAGTGTTCACAAGTACCTTGCCATTTAACTCGTACCCTTCGTCCAGTTGATGACACGCCGCACAGAATTCTGCCTTTTCAAAAAAATCTTTTTCAATAACGTCATCGTGCTTTTTTTGTTCTTTACTTTTGACTTTTGACTTTTGACTTTTGACTTCCCGTAATGGCGGCCCATATATCTTCCCTTCCCTTAAATGACAGACGCTGCAACTGACCCCTGAAAGTTTCAGCTTATTATCAAAGGATGGATTTTTTATGTAGAATGGTTCTTTTTCTTCTGACCCCTGACTTCTGACTTCTGGCTTGTTTTCTATCATCTCCGCCTGTTCTTCCATCGGTGCATGGCAGAAATAACAGGATTCGGCAAATTGAATGTCTTGAAATGGATTCAACTGTCCCAGGAGTCCGGGGCCAACTGACTTGCTGTGGAGAGACTGTTTCCAGCCATTGTGCTGCTCTTTATGACACTCTCCACATGTCTCTGGATAAAAGAAATTTGGAGTTTGAGATTTGGAATTTGGAATTTGAAGTTGTATAGGTCTTCCCCAGTATTCAGATAAAAAATCCTCTCCACCGTATGCTTCGGGGGAGAGGATCGCAAAGTTGAATAGTACGCCGATAATAGTGAATACTATTTCTTCCCGCACGGATTCTTCCCAAGATGCTGCTTCAGTATTTCGGATTTTTGGATCATCTCGTTCTTGGGGGCAAGTTTAGCAGCTGTCTTAAAGTGTTCTGTGGCTTCTGTATGTTTGCCTTGCTTGTCCAGGCAGAGTGCCAGATTATAATGTGCCTCTGCAAAACTTGCATCTGCCTTTACAGCTTCTGCAAAGTGCTTTGCGGCTTCCTCCCAGTGTCCTTCATGGCTGTGGTTAAAATGTTTTATACCCTCTACATTGTGAGTACATGCCTCAGCCTTTGCGCCTTTTGGACATTCAAGCGGACCTGCTGCAGCAGCACATGGATTTTTTGCTGCACAGGGGTTTTTCTCCCCTGCAATCACATCTCCTATAAAACCCGCAGACAAAACCAATGATGATGCCAACAGAACCGGTAAAGGAATCTTCTTTAAGTTCATAGCTTCACCTCCTTTATTTCTTCCCGCATGGGTTTTTCATCATACACGGATTCTTCATTCCACACGGATTCTTTGCAGCGCACGGGTTTGCCGGCGCGCCTTCTTCTTTTGCATGAGACTGCGCATAGGCTGCCAGAGCCGTCATCTCCACCGAATTCCATGCCAGCGGTTTACCCTTCATTGGATTCTTCATGCAAAAGTTTATCATCTGGTCAAGGGTAAGTATGTCATTTGGCATTTTGAGATACTTTGGGAAGGGCGTATTTTTCAAACCCTTTCCGTCAGGATGACAGGTAGCGCAGGCCATTCCAGAGGTTCCGAGCTTTGTATCATTCCACAGTTTCTCGCCCATCTCCATAAGCTTTGCATTATCCGTGATGGCAGTCTTTCTTATTGGCTTGGGTTTCATGGCGCAAGGGTTCTTTGCAGCACATGGATTTTTGGCGCATGGGTTTTTCATGGTGCAGGGATTCTTGCCGCAGAGATTTTTCTCCCCCGCCTGACCATTACCCCCCGCCAACATAATTAAGGGCAATACTAATAAAACTGTTACAAACACCTTTTTCCAATTTTGACACATATAATCTCCTCCTTTTTCTTATCCTGAATAAAAACTTTCAGGGCAGGTTTATAAAGTTTATCTCATTATAGCTGAGTTCCTCATCTTTGCAACGTCTGCCCCGCCTCATGATTACTCATGCTACTACACCTCATTTGCAGACTTGTTATATTGCGAAGATATTTGCTCCGGTTTTTCTGTTAGATGATTTGCATCTATCTCATTTTCAGACGATGACTTTTTAAAGTTCTTTATCGCCTGACCAAAGCCTGTGCCTATGCTGGGCAGCTTTCCAACGCCAAATATTATCAGGATGATTGCAAGGATAATGACAAGTTCTGTTGTTCCTATGCCAAACATATATTAGCCACCTCCTCTCTTAGCCTGCAAAGGCCATGGTAACGCCATATCTTTCAATATGCTGTCTGAAGGAAAATGTGTCCCTGAATCTTCCCCCGCAGATGGGACACAGATAACCATCCCACACCCTGAATAGATGAGGGTTCTTTAATGACCCTATCCTCCCTTTCATGTATTCCTTTCTTGTTATCGGCTTTATAGACTTTACAGCCTCCATGGTATGCCTCTTCTTTATCCTCGGAAGCCCCCTCACCTTGGAAATAACAGATAAGATATCCTTGCCTGCAATATACCTTTTAGCTTCATAGCTGTTGCCTGCACCCATGTGCCCGTTCTCCAGAATAACCTCAAAGTACTGCATCTATCGCCTCCCTTCGCTTAAATTGTAAAATATAAATACCTTTTTGCTTTCAAATTTGCATTTTGATATTTGCATTTTGCAATTTTCTATTCCTCTATCCCCATTGCCTTCTTTGCAGAGGGAGGAAGAAGCTTGCTAACCGCCTCATCCATGATGCTGTCAGTTACGATCTTTTCTCCCTTTTCCTTTGCGTAGTCCTGTATGGCCTTTTTTGCCATTCCTCTGGCAAATGGCGGAACCTTCTCCATCCTCTTCAGAGCGCCTTCGCTCCACCCAACAGATGGCTCTGAAGTTGAATCGTTCTTTATAATCTCTTCAGGATTAAATCCCCTGCCTGTCAGATAGACATTGCACGGCGCCATCCTCATCAGGTTTTCCGCATTGCTTCCCATATCTGATTCAGGGACATGATGCAGACCAAAACGTCCCATGATAAGGAGCGACGGCTTTGTTGTATTGATATGTTTTAGTATTTCATTATACGGCTTGCCTGCCAAGAGGAAGGTCTTGATTTCTGTTCCTCTGGCCTTTGCTATCCTTTCTCCCATCTCCAGATAGCCCTGATACAGTTTTGCCATGCCTTTGTCTATGATTTCATCATGGAGTTTTTCCTGCTCTTTAAATCTGAATACCTTTGCAGCGTCTTCTGATAAGGCATCTGCAATATTTCTGAACGCCACCTGATGAAAGTATGGGTCAAAGGCTGCTACTGCCTCTACCTGTGGGGACAGATTTGAAATCTGTCCCCAAGCCTTTTTTAGCGCAAGCGCCACCATAAGTCCCCAGTATGAATATGCGCTTCCGTCAATTGCCACAGTAATAAGGCCGCTGATGGGAAAATCTCCCTTAATAATCAATATATCTTTTCTTATCTTCCGAGCCACCCTCTCACAGACGCCTCCTATTATACTGCTTTCTACAACACCTATGCCGAGGCTGCCCATAACCAAAAGGTCGTAATTGCCTTCCTCTGTTTCCTTTATTATCTCAACAAAGTTTTTTCCCTCACGGTTCCTGCGTCCGCACTCTACCCCTGTCTCCCTGCATCTTTTTTCAAACCTGTCCAGATACGAATCAGAGATAATGCCGAGCCCCTTGGATATAAGCGATTCATGTATATCACGCTGCCTTTTTAGTATTGCCTCTGATTGGTATCTTTCAGGCAAGCCTGTCTCCATGTCCATAAATCTTGTCTCGTGGAGTCTTGCTGCATAGACATGGCAGCCTGTTACAGTTGCATGGTAGGCCTTGCCTATGCTTATGGCAGCATCCATGCCATAGTCTGAATATGGTGAGTTATCTAATGCTGCAAGGATTTTTTGAAACACATCAACTCCTCTTTCCGTTTTTTGTTTTCCTTATAAGCCAGAATTCACCAAGTCCGGCAATCATCACACCAAGAAGCGTATAGATGTATACTTTTATCGGGGTCGGGGCCTCCATAATCACATAGCTCCATGTAGAAAGACTCATAAGCAGATTGTGCTCTCCATTTGAACCGTCCCATGCATTTAAGGCAAATGGTATAAATTTCCCTTTTTCAAACTGAATGTCATTTTTATCCTCTGTTACAAGAAGCCTTTTCATAACAACCCGCCATACTCCGTCTTTCCATACTCCCTTGCCTTTAGCCTGCTGAGCATCCTGCGGCTGAACCTTTAAAGGTTGCTGGAAACCATTTGCATTCGTTTCTTCAACAGAAGGCTGTCCTGCCTCCTCTAAATCCGCCTTCCATACCCATAGATTCACAGGGCTGCCTGAATCGCCTCTGAAGAAATGCGGCTTTTTTGTGCCTTCGGGAAGCTTTGCGGGAAACTGCACAGCTACAGAATCACGGTAGGTTTCAAACTGTCTTGGAACCATCTTGAATGGATTTATGTATGTATTATAGCCGCCTGCCAGAGCTACCTGTTTTGCATCAAACTCCATATCCTTCTTATATGTTATATCCTTAAACGGGTCGTCCCATTCTATAAGAAAAGCTATCTCCTTATCATTGTAAATGGCCCTCACGGTAACCATATCAATAGCCGGATTCTGCCACCTGGGCGCTGCGATCACCTGCCCTGCCATTCGGACATCTATGGGCGAAGCCTTCTGCCACTCCGGACTTTCCGCGTCTATTGGGATAGCATTCTTTATAAACATTGCCTTCATCACTGAATTTTCCGCCGGCTTTTTCTGAAGCGACTTGATAAAATTCGCCAGATGCCACCTATCTTCTTCTTTCAGGGAATCAATAAAGGATGGCATCGGCGTTCCGTTGATGCCTGTAGAAAATCTCATAAAAATGTCTTCTGGCTCAGTACCGGCCTTTATTTTCCATGGTTGTGTGACATTCCTTATGCGTATTGGAAATCCCCAGTCATCCTTTCTTTGTTCTTTTACCCCATCACCTTTGCCACCTTTGCCATGACACTCCCAGCACTTTGTCCTTTCAAATACTGCCCTGCCCTTTTCAACGCTGTCCTTTGAATACGGCACCTTTGCAGACGATGATTTTATAACCTTTTTATACGGGTCTAATTCAGGATTGGAAAATTCCGGGGCAAAGGTCTGTATGTAATATATAACCTGCCAGCGCTCCTCTTCAGTTAACCCGTTTTTAATCCTCTCATTATCAAAGGCCTGCATAGCAGTAGCGGTAAGACCTCTGCTGACCGTTCTGAAAAGGTCCTCATCAGTCGGAAGCTCGCCGCTCTGGGTGGTTCTGAACTTATATGTGCCGGCAGTAAAATCCCTTGGGCGGGGGTCAAGAAAATCAGCCGCAGGCCCATTTCCATCCCCCTCCAGGCCGTGGCAGAAGCTGCATCTTTTATAATAAATGAGCCTGCCCTTTTCCACTGCCTCAGGAGTCTTTTGTATCTTCGTCTTTGAGGGCGTATCGGCTGCGTATGCAGAATTGAAGATTGCAAATTGAAGATTGCAAATTATAAAAGTTATCATTAAAAAATATTTTGCATTTTGCATTTTGCACTTTGCACTTTGCATTCTCATTTCCCTCCCTCGGTCTTCTCCGGCTGTCTCGGTGTCTTCTGGGCCAGGTCATACTCTGCCAATAGTATCCTCCACCTGTACTCCTCTGGCAGGTCTGTCTTCCATATTGGCATGGCAGAGTCCCACGGTGTTGCCTCAGAAGGAAGTCCCGGTCCGCCGTTAGAAACCCTCCAGAATGTGTAGCCCTCCACAATGGTTTCAATGGTTCCGTTGTCCGTAAAATTTATAGGCCTGAGTTTAAATCCATCTGCCATTGGACCATCACCGCTTACACTATCCCCATGGCACGGTCTGCAGTTCATCGCATAGAGGATCCTGCCTTCAAACAAATATTTTTCTACGAGCGCCTGTTTTGCATTTTCCTTGCTTATATTTCCTGCCTTTACTTCTTTTAAAAATGCCTGCATAGGCTCTGTTGGTATAAACCCGAGCGTATTTTCATATTTGTCCTTCACCTTATCTACCTCTTGCATTGCCTCAGGTATAAATTCCACCTTGTTTGTCTTTACATCTTCTATGAATTTTTCCACCTCAGCATCCTTAGGGTTTCGGAGTGGATTTTCCAGTGTCTCCATGGTCTTTGGGAAGTTAGAGGACGGGTGCTGGATTCTTAAGGCGGTTGGCGAGCTTACCTTTGGGACTGTGGTTGAATATACCTGCCATCCAACTACAAGCGGGACTATGGCCAAGACCACTGTCCTTGTGTTTACGCCGTATTCGCCGCTGATCAGTTTTTTTATAGGGGCTAAAAACCCCTGAAGCCTTTCCTCTGAAAATGAGATGTAGATAAAGAGCGCTGCAAGGGTGAGCGCCATATAGAAGAGCATGAGCGTCCCTGGCACAGACAAAGGGAATGGCAGGCCTGTTACTTTTCTTGAGACAAGCGGCACAACCCATTTAACGAGCCCATAGACTACAATGAGGGTAATGATTGTTGACCAGAATTGGCCTAATTTGAATCTGTCTTTCATTTATTAAACCCCCTTAAATACAGTAAGGAGTAAGCAGTATGGAGTAAGCAGAAAACAAACTGCCTACTGCCTACTGCTTACTGTTTACTGCCTTTCTGCATTATCATAAACGCCAGCACATCCTGAAAATCCTTGACTGTGAGCATCTCTATCATGTCTTCAGGCATGAGGCTTTTATTTTTGTCAACTACGAGTTCTTTTATCTCTGATTTTAGAACCTTTATCCTTGTGTCAGAGTCAACGGCTATTTCTACTGATTCGCTGTCTTCACTTACCTTGATTCCGGCTACTTTTTTGCTCTCTCTTACCATCTCTTTTCCGTCCTTGCCTATGACAACATAAGTCTCATATCCGGGGGTAAAGGATGCCGCAGGCTGAAGGATTGATTCGGAGATGTTCTTTATGCCTTTTGCGCCTATGTTGCTTAAGTCAGGGCCTGCGGTTCCGCCTTCGCCCTTCAATATATGGCAGCTGCTACAAGTCGTCATATAGACCTCTTCTCCGTGTCCGGGGTCTCCGCCTCCTGCTGCTCCTGCCGCAGCAATCCTATCCCAGAATTTTTTGCTTATCTCGGTAGGGTTATTCAGCGCCTCTATATTTACATCTCCGCCTTGGCTTTGCATATAAGCTATGACTGCCTTTATTTCGTCTGCTGTCAGAGAAATAGGTGGCGCATAGACCACTGCCATCTCGTTTTTAAAACTATCCACAACGTATGCCCCAGGGTCTGCCAGAGATTCAACCAGATAATCAGTCGCTGTGTATGGTTTTCCTGTTACTTTTTCCCTTTCCTTTGCCCTTTCAACTGCCCTCGCACCCATTGCAAGAGGGAATTTGTCTCCCCATACGCCGTGATTTGGACATCGGACTGCGCTTCCCCTGTCGCCTATGCTGTGGCAGGTATAGCATCTCCCTTTACCCCAGTATATGGTCTCTCCTCCTTCAGGGGTGACTTCTACTTTACCGCCTGCCTTCTTTTCCCCGCCGGTCATCTTTGTTATGGCGCTGCCAACCCACATGAATAGGGCTACCAGCACTATTAAGAATATAAAAACCTTTCCGACTACCTTTCCCATTTATAACCTCCAAAAATTACAGTATGGAGTAAGCAGTATGGAGTAAGCAGTAAAAACATGAAACTTTTTTGTCTTCTGCCTACTGCTTTCTGCATACTGCTTACTTTTCTTTCTTTGCTATTCCGCCCAGCCAGAACATGAATGCAACACCAACAAGAAAGACTATTACCGCCAGTCCCACCATCTGTGTCATTGTGAAGTTAGACGGGGTGTATGCCCATTCTGATGTGTCTCTCATAACTCCGAATATATGCCAGTCGCTTCTGAGTCCACTCCTGATAAAGCCCATAAGTCCCATGTTCATGGTGATGATGATGGTAAGAAGAAGAAGGGCGTATTGGCTCCTTATGCTCATCTTGCCCCATTTAAGCGGGCCAATCTCTTTTGCGCCTTTGAAAAGGAATAAATCTATTGTTGTTACAAGTATTATGCAGGCAATGAGCTGCATAAACTGGCTCACTGCGACATTTCGTAGGAACGGGCTTGCCTTTTCCATTACAACAAAGCCGTAAACACCAAGGAATACTGTAACACTGAATGCGGTTGTGCCAAGGAATAATCCCTGGGCAAATATGCCTTTATCTTTTAATGCAAGGAGGACAGCGGCTATTGCCACACCGCATTGGATTGTGAGAAGCCAGCCCACGGTTCTGAAGTAGATTGCCCTGTCAGGGGGCAAATCTAACACCTTTGGGTCTGCGGTAAGGAGGTAGATTGCATACTGGCCGATGATTGCTATTGCCGCAAGGCCTGCTATGGATATGGCTATCTTGGGGGTATTCCCCTGCTTTGATATGGGAACCCTTTCTCCCTTATTGCCTCTTCTGTAGAGAAGAAAGCTAAAGAATGTAGAGAGTATTATTAGATTTACAACTGCGTTTTTTGCAGGCATTAAGCCAAAGAATTTTAATGTGGGGTGATATTGGGTTCCGCCCATCTTTCCTATCTCGTCGCCTGTTAGCGGCAGATTATGGGGGGTTAGCCATATGGCAAATGATATGACTATGAGACCAAGCATGAATTTGATGTATCCGTAATAGCGCTCCGCACCGGGTATCCTGGTCATGCCGCTCCAGAGATAATAGTTGCTTATCAGGAATAAAGAGCCGACAAGCATTGCTTGTATTATGAATGTCCATGAGAAATCTCCGCCCATCATGTTGTTGCCCATGACCGCGCTTGTTGAGTAAACCTCTCTGCCGAGATAGTAGCCTGCAAAAGGGAGGGGGATAAGGCCTGCAATAGCAACAAAATTGGCAATATAACCCATCCAGTCGTAATGCGCTTTGTCCTCTTCTGTTTTTGAGCCTATGAATTTAACTGCCGCATAAGCGCCTGCTACCAATCCTCCGAAGGCAAGATTGCCCAACATCCTGTGTATGGCAATCGGCGTTGCAAGGTGGTTGTCAAAGGCTGCCCATGTGCTTCCCAAAAAATCGCCCTTTTCCGTAACGCCTGCCGGCCCCATCATAAATCCTGCCCATGAGTTTGCCATCTGCATGATGAGCGTGCCGAATATGTTTAAGAGTATGCCTATGAATATATGAAGGGATTTTCTGTCTTTTATGATGAAAAGCCCGGCACCGAATGGAATTATGTATAAAATGGCCATGAATGCCCTGGTGTCTCCTCTCATATGAGGTCCGCCTATGCCGATGAGGAATAGGATGCCAAGGAAAATGATAATAACGCCTATAACCTTTGTTATTTTGGACCAAGGCAACCATGTTGCCGTTTTTACGCCGACACGGTCGGCTTGCTCCATATTTTCACTCAGCCAGTCCCAGCCGTAATAATAAAGATAAAGACAGAAGGTCTCGCCAAAGAAAAGCAGGGCATAGATAAACATAATATTCTTGAATGTCCCTGCCATGTATCCCATGAATGTCGGGTAAAGGGTAAATAGGGTAAATGCCAGAAGCCCGCCGAATGCGGCTGTTGTGGCGTAGGCAACGGAAAGAAGGCTTGTAAACTCATATGCAAGCTTGTCAAATTTTTTGTCTTTATTCCGCCACCCTACAAGCTCTATGATAACGGCAAACAGGGGAACGCCGAGGACAAACGCGCCGAAATAGAGGTGCATCTGCGCCAAAAACCAGACAAGCTTCCTGGTGTCAAGATTCCCTAACTGCCTGTATTCATTTGCCTCAAGGGCAAAGGCAGAAGAGGCAAAAAAGACCAGAAATAGCCCCAGTCCTCCATATTTTAACAACCTTTTATACATCCGTTATTTACCTCCCTTATTGGTTAAAAATAAATAGGCTGTTGAAAAAGTCACCAACAGCCTTGATTACACAGATTATAAAAAGTGATTACACAGATATTTAAAGGAGTTTTAATCTGTGTAATCTGATTCTTTATCTGTGTAATCAGAGTTTGTTGAGTTTTTCAACAAGCTCTAAATTTCTGACAGCGCCTCTATAGAAACCCAGTGCTTATCTCTCTTCTCTTTATCCTTCAGAATGTTGATAAGTATTTCTGCAGCCCTATCTTTGTCTATACTCCTGATTGCAGCATTGATTTCATGATGCAGGCCATTAAACATTTCATGATTAAAAAGGGATAGCGCCAGCGGCTCTAAAGCCCTTCTGTCGCCAAGCATACCAAGGGAGACAATCGCTTCCCGTCTCACACCCTTATTGTCGTCATTCAGCATTCTAATAACATGGGTAACTGCATCTTTACTGCATGTTTGCCCCAATGCCATTACAGCATAGCATCTCAGGATGGCATTTTTACTTGTCAAACTGTCAAGAAGTAAATTCATTGCAACTTTATTTTTTATATTTTTAACAGCATCACATATCTCAGCGACACTATCGCAGTTTTCATCCTTAATAGCTGAGGACAGGAGAGCCAGCCCCGTATCATTACCTCTATAGGCCAGAGATATAGCAGCCTCGTTTTTTACAATATCGCTTCCGTCATTAAGTAAAGACAAAAGAATCTCTTCGGATTCAGGGCTGTTGAAGTTCCGGAGTATTCTCGCAATATTCTTTTTAATAAATTCGTTATTGTTTTCCAGAAGCAGGGTTGTGATATCAGTCGTAACTGCCTGCTCATCAAAGCTCTTTAATGAAAGGAATGCCATCTGCCGGAGCTCCTTATCTTCACCATCATCTTTTAAAATTCCAAAAATAGCGTGAACTACATCTGCCACTCCTGCCGCGCCAATCCCCGCTTGATGCCCATGCTTACTGCTTGCAGGGGCAGGCATGCGGGGACATGTATCTGTCAACGCCATAATTGCTTTACTACGCAAGGTCTTGGCCTTTTCCTTATCCTGAAGTATGGTTATAAGTTGATTAATTCCTCTTAAATCTTTAAGCCTTTCCCTGCTTGAAACTTGCAGGGATAAACCTGCAATAGAGGCTATTGCCTCTTCGCATACCTCCTGGTCAGGGTCTTTCAAGATATTGATGATGGGGTCTATACAAGCCGCGCTTCCGATATTAGCCAGAAGTTCAACAGCCTTTTTTCTAATACCTCTATCTTTATCGCTTAGGAGCGGCAGGATATATTTGACCGCCTTTTCGCCAATTATCTTAACCATCACCTCTGCCGCTATTTTCCTGACATCAATATCGCTATCCTTTAATAGCAAGATGAGGAGAAGCGCATCCTTTTCATTGCCTATATTCCCGATGGACTCTATAGCATTGCATTTCACCGTACTATCTTCATCCACAAGGGCATCTGTAATATAGTCTATTGCCGCAACATCCTCTGCATATATAAATGCGCTGCTCGCCTTCCTGCGGATTGCCGCATCAGGGTCTTTTAAATATAAAGCCACTGCTTCAATACCTCTTCTGTCGCCTTGCTGAACCAGTGATTTAAATATAGTTCCGAGCATCATGTCTGCATCCTCGTCCTTCAGAATCTCTATCAATGCCTGAACTGCCCTCTGGTCTTTTATTTTACCAAGCGCCTTTGCCGCCCTTTCCCTTATCTCCCACTGATAATCGCCTGACAACTCTCCTAAAACTACCGGAAAGCCGGCAGTAGAATTCATAGATTGAATAAGAGGCTCCACTGCAAGCGAATCCCCAATATCTGATAGGGCCTGAATAGCGCACATCCTTACCAATCCATCTTCATCTTTCAAAAGCTGAATAAGATGAGTGGTAGACTCTCTCTCGCCTATTTTACCCAGGGCCGAAGCCGCATCGCATATTACATCCGGGTCAGGATATTTTAAATACCCCACGAGGTGTTTTACCGCATCCTTTGCCTTTAACTTACCCAAGGACCTTGCAGCGCAACATAGGGTACGCTCATCGTCATTTCTCATGGCCGTGATAACAGCCTCCACTACAATTTTCATATAACTTAATCTCTGCACATCATCAGATGTATCAGTACTATCATCTGTGTATTCAATTACAGCGGATCTCTTCATTATTTATCCTCGCATTAAAAAGTGGGCAGGATTTTTAAACCCTGCCCACTCTCTTCGTTCCAACCTTCAAAGAAAGTCTATTAGACTATATCTCTTCGGGCGAAGGTCATCGTGCGGAAGTCGTGTTTGTAAGGCGATTCGCCTATCTTCTTAACCTTACCCACTCCCACTTTATACCTGTACTGACCTGTCAATGGATCCACAATCCTTGATGCTAACGAATTTGCCGGCTGTGTGGGGTGCAGGAAATACATGAATGCAACCCCCTTTTTCACTGCAGGCTGGACCATCGCTACCGCTGTAATACTCGCACTCGTGAGCTTGATATGACCTTGTTTCATCAACTCGCCGAATTTTGTATCCAGGGCATTCGTCCCCATATTGGAATCCTTCCAGACCGCAACCTTGTTGTTATATACAAGCACCATATCACCGCTCTCTATCCCCCTGGTTTTTGCATCATCAGGATGAAGCTCTATAAACTGCTCTGGGAATCTCTGGGTGATATAGGGTCTCCTTTCAACATCATCAAAACCTGATTGCCAGATTTCGTTGACCCTTCCGTTTGTTACCCACAGCTCATCATCTTTTGGTTTTACAAACTCATGGAAGTCGGAATAGAGGTCCCATGGACTCTTGAGCCAGTTTGCCTTTCCTGACTGGGTATTGAAGGCTGTCAGATTCTTGGGGTCAACATATCGGGCGCCGAAGTGGTTTTCAGGCAGCTTCCATTCAGAATCCTGAAGCCTTGCCACACCGATTACCTTATAACCATCTGCACGGAGGTCCTTTGAATCCCGCATATTCTTTGGCATGGTGTATTCTGCGCCGGGCCTATCATAATTGTAATTCTCATCAACAACAACAGCAGGGGTCTGAAACCCTGTTGTCCCGAACTTGCGGAGGAGGTCATGGAACTTCATTCCATTCTTTTTCGCCACCCATGCAAGGGCATCGTAGTTATTGTCCTGCCTTCCCCGGCTGAATCTTGCCCCCTCTGTAATAACATCGTTTGAATCCTTCCAGTCATAACCTTCAAAGCCCATCTTCTTTGCCCACTGCGCTATAATCCACCAATCAGGCTTTGCCTCCCCAGGCGGGTCATAGAACTTTGAATAGAGCCTGAGCCTTCTCTCACCATTGGCACGGGTAAAGTCTGCCTCTCCCCATGTTGCAACAGGAAGGACTATGTCTGCATACTTGGCGCCCATCGGGTCTCTCAGATATATCTCCTGATTAACCACCACCATGCCGCCGCTATCTACCCTCTTTTTAAGGGTCTCTATGATATCTTCTTTTATCAGGCTCATCACCTGATGGGGGTTTGCTCTTGTCAGGCGGTTAAATGTATCCATATGTGACTGGGAGCCACTCATGGCAGACACCCATGTTGTCCCGACAACCCAGGCAAACCGGACATGACCCGATTCCACCCACCTGTCCAGATCCATGGTCAATCTTCTACGGCCGCCGAACTTATCAGGGGACTTGTTCCCGGGATAATTTCCTCCGCCGAGTGCCCCCCTCTGATGTCCGCCAAACCTTCCAAGCATCCTTCCCGGCCTGTTGCCGCAGCCTGTTAAAAGGGCGAGTGAGCCGAGGGATGCAGTATTCAGGTAGTTGTTTGACCAGTAGTTCCCTTTTTCATAGCCAAAGGATACCTTCTTTTTGCCGTCTGAATTTGCAAGCATCTCCGCAGCCTTCATAATCTTTTCCACAGAAACACCTGTAATCTCCGACGCCTTATTTATTTCAAATTCCTTTTCTCCAAGAACCCATTTTTTAAAGTCTTCAAATCCCTTTGCCTCAAGCTTTCCCCATGTGGTTATCCACTGCCAATGGGTATTTCTTGTGCCTCTGCCAAAGCCGGACTCTGTCTCCCATAACTCGCCCATAAAATTGGATGTCCACTTTTTGATGAAATCCATATCCTGCCAGTTCTTTTCCAAAAGGATTCTTGCAATGGCATTATAGAGCACTGAATCGGTTCCTGGATAGACATCAAGGAACAATCCGCCATTCGCCTCGGCAAAGGCAGCGCCTCCTGTCTTTCTCGGAAGAACCATTATGACCTTCATACCGCCTCTGATAGCCGGCATAATCCACTCATTCCATTGTATGGTCTTTGTCTCAAATGGGTCAGTGCCTGAGATAAAAAGCACATCTGCATTAGCCCTGTCCCAATAGCCCGGACCAAAGGTCTGGAAGCCTGCGAAAGCAACACCCGCCGACTCCTCGCCGATATTTGGGGCATCGTGCCATGCAAAGGCAGGGGTATTGATGTCTTTCAGGGCAAAACGTGTTATCGCATAGATATTTTCCATATACTGGTAGCTGTTGGTCTTGCATGCCCAGGCATTCTCGCTGTGGTTCTTAATTACATATTTAGATACCTCAGCGCATATATCCAGGGCAAAGTCCCAGGTCACAGGCATCAGGGTGTCAAATATCCTGACCAACGGCCTTTGTAGTCTGTCCCTTGTAGGTTTGCTCGGATTATAGACCTTCTGAGCAATACATCCCCCCCTTATACTGTGGTCACCGCCAAGGTTAACCGCCTCTGTATCCTCATCAGGGACAACAATAACATGATATGGTCTTCCATTTGCTGTTACAATATTATGTTGGTTTGGACTTACCCACCTTCCGAGCGGCCCTACCGGGAAATCCTTTTGAAATGCATTTTCCTTTGCCTTTGTTCCCCCTTCTTTACCCAGAGGCCAGCGATAGACCTTGTAACCGCAGGCTACGATACAGTAATCGCAGCATGTGGTAAAGACCTCTGCATCCGGCGGTGGGAGAGGAACCTTATCTTCAGGCAGATAATATGGTGTTGACATAAGATTTTAACCTCCTTTGTTAGATGATTACACAGATTTAAGAAATGCGATTACACAGATTTTTAAATCGGTGTAATCTGTGTTTACACATTGCTATTCCTTCCATGTACCAATCCTATAACGGCGGTTGCATATATATCATTGCCCTCCACCTCAAGCTGAATCTGCGGAAGGCTCTCGGTTGCATGGCCGCTGATAATCATGCCGTGCCTGGTCAGGTCAAATGTGCTCTGATGGAACGGGCACTGTCCCAATATCTTATATTCCGCCTTATAGGCCTGCGCCAGGGGCCCGCCCATGTGTGTGCATACAGGATTAAATGCCACTACATCCTTATTGGGCCCTATACCGCCACCCGCAGGCACGCCAAGTTTCACCAGCATATTCTTGATATCCTTTGACGGATATGCAAAGGTTACAGGCATGTCCTGTTTTAAGTCGCTCAGTTTGCCTATCTTTTGTCTCGGATATTTTGAAACAACTGCCTCAACCTTTTTTGCCCCAAACCCCGGTATCCCGGAGAGAAGGATAGTCGCAGTTGCTGCTGCTGCCCCGCTCATAAAAAGGAACTGACGGCGAGTTGTCAGGCAATTGGTTAGACATTCACTATCTTTATTTTCATTATTATTAACCATTAAATTTCACCTCCCTTATGAGTTGGGAGTTACGGAGTTGGGGAGTTGTGGAGTTAAAAACTTCTGAACTCCTAAACTCTTTAACTCCTAAACTCCTAAATTATTTCTTGGGCTGCCAATCAGCCATAGGCGCATAGTCAGGCACCTTTGGAACAGGCAGTCTGATTTCTTCGCCGCTCAGGGTAAGCAGGAATTCTTTAAGGGACTCCTTCTCTTCCTTTGTAAGATTAAGTGGTTTTATTATCTTTGTCTTGTTTCCCCACCTATCTACACCGTCGGCCTTATCATAGAAGTCTATTACCTCTTCAAGTGTAAAGAGTGTTCCATTGTGCATATAAGGTGCGGTATATTTCAGGTATCTTAAAGGCGCTGTCCTGAACTTGCCCCTGTCTTCAAGTCTCTTTTGCTTGAAATAGATACCCGGGTCAGACTTGTGTGTCCTATAGATTTCTTCTGCAGAACCCTTGGCATAGTGTTGAAACCTAAAGGTTACCTGCTGGATGCCGTTCTCCTCAAACTCAGGTGGGTCCGCAACACCGATGTCATAGAACTTTTCGTCAGTAAATATTGGGCCGTTGTGGCATTCTATGCAGTTTGCCTTTCCCTCAAACAATGACTTTCCTTTCTTTGCCTTTTCAGAGACGGCATTTTTGTCGCCCTTCATAAATTTGTCAAAGGGGGTATTCGGCTGGGAAAGCCATCTCTCAAAAGCAGCCATGGCTCCGTAGGCATCCTCTATATTTGGCCATTCTGTTCCATAGACCTCTTTAAATCTCTTTACATATTCCGGAGTAAACCGTAAACGTGCTTCCATCATATCCCTTGAGCCATTTCCTGCTACAGCGCCCTCTGCTGCTGCAGGCGCCTGCGCCTCAAGGCTTGTTGTGCCGCCCTCCCAGAAGATTTTATTCAGATACCCTGAATTTAGTGCTGTCTGGGAATTTCTCCAGTGCACAGTCCCTGGATAGCCCCTGCTGATTGGGTCCGAAAAACCCCATCCCATCTTCGGGTCGTGGCAGTCGCTGCATGCTATACCTCCATCGCCTGATATCTTAGGGTCAAAGAAAAGCAAATATCCCAATTCCTGTTTCGCGTCCATCTTTGACGGATATACGTTTGTGCCTGAAGGATTATCAGTGGGTATAGGGGGATGGTCAGGTAAAGGAGCCAAAGGCGGATCCATATCAGGGTCGCCTGCTGCCAGAGCAATGCCACCTATAGCAATAAACATTACAGTTGCTAAAAGAATTAAATATTTTGGTTTTATATTTTGCATTGTCATCAATTCTTCACCTCCCTCCAGTTTGGAAGCGGCTGATATTCAACCTTGACACCCTTTGGCATGTCAAAACGAATCTCGTCTCCGCTCAAACTCAATAAAAATTCCTTAATGGCATCTTTTTCAGCGCTGGTAAGGTTCAATGGTTTTAACGCAACGTCTTTTAACCCAGGACGGTCTTCACCTCCGCCTTGATTGTAAAATTCTATGACCTCATCCAACGTTGTAAATATGCCATTGTGCATATATGGCCCTGTATATTTGAGTTCTCTCAATGTCGGTGTTATAAACTTACCGACATCACCTCTATCCTTTGATATCGTGTAATAACCCACATCCCTCCTCCAGCTCATCCTGTTGTCAACACCCATGAACATCATGTATGCAACATAGGTAAAATGCCTCTGCGGGTCTTTAAAGACCTCAGGGTTTTCAGGAACGCCTGTATTATGGGGTTTGCCATCTGAAAAATACGGGCTATTGTGACACTGTATGCACCCCGCCTTTCCCTTGAAGAGTGCCATCCCTTCTTTTGCCTTACCTGATAGAGCCCCTTTATCAAACGGGACATTCTTGGATGTAAGGGTCTCAAGGAACTGGATGAGCGCATTCCTTGCAACATAATGGGTCATCTCGCCTTTCTGCGATGTTCCCATATTCTTGTCTCCATATGCCTCTTTTGTAAGAGCTACGATCTTTGGGTCTTGTTTAAGCCTCTCCTGCATAAGCTGCATATCCATGTTCATATTCATAGAATCTGTAATCATGTCTCTAAGCATGTCATCTAAATCCATCAGCCTTCCATCCCAGCCAAACCCGCCCTTTTTATAAACAATATTCAGCATGGTTGGCGCATTCCGCCAGTGCTTTGAGCCGGGATATGCCTCAGAAAGAGGCATCTTTGTTGTAAATCCATTTTCCGAGTTATGGCATGTAGCGCAGCTTACACCTGCATCTCCTGAAAGTCTCGCGTCAAAAAACAGAGCCTTGCCCAGTTCTACTGCCTTTGGATTCGGCGCCTTCCTTTCAGGCAATGGTCCTATATCCGGATAATCTGCTGCATGGACTACAGTAAACAGTGAGCAGTGAACAGTGAACAGCAACAACAAAGAAACAAAAACCTTTTTCATAAAACTGCACCTCCTGCTTTCGCTGATTGCACAGATTTTAGAATATAATTACGCAGATTATTTAATCTGTGTAATCTGCCTTTACAATCCGTGTAATCACCTTTATTTTGAAAATTCAAAATTCGCATCAGCCGCAACTTTAGCAGAAACAGTTACCTTCGTCTCCTTAAGCCCGAATCTGGGATGCCATGCCTTAACAGTATATGTCCCCGGCGGCACATCCTTAATCATGAAGGAGCCGTCTTCGCCCACTACCTCTGCATACGGATGTTCCGGCGCCATCATAAAACCGAACATAAAATTATGCGCCTCACAATTCATGGCAATATAGTGTGCACGTCTCGGTTTAAGCTCTTTTTCAATGTCTCCTGGATCAGGCTGCCCGAAGTTAAAGATAACCTTTTTGACAGAGCTTCCGCTCTCAACGCCTATCATTTCTCTGGTATTTATATTGTGGAGCACACCATTATCACTGTTTCGTATGGTGATATTGCCGGGCCTCATCACCTGCGCCCATGGACGAAAACGGCAACCCTTTTGCTCTATCAGATACTTGCCTCCTTCCGGAGCGGGCCATGCCTTGCCCTCTGTGATGCCGTCAATAAAAACAAATGCGCCCCGCAAGGCGCTGCCCTTTACATCAACCCAGATAACTTCTCTGAAACCTGTGCCACAGACATCAGTGTTTTTGGTAATGGTAATATTTTCTACAGCATCATCCGGCAATGGGCCTTTAAATGAAACCTTCCCCTTAATACTACCTCCATTACTGACAGCAGCTTCTTTATACGCTGCATAACCCATCATTGGAGTAAACAGCATAAATAACAGCAATGCCGCAAAAATTACCAAAAAACCATTCCTCTTCATAAAAAGATTACCTCCTTTGGGATTTAAATTTGTTATTAACAGTTTGTTGAAAAACTCAACAAACTCTGATTACACGGATAAAAGATTAGATTTCACAGATTAAAACCCATTGAAATATGTGTAATCATTTTTCCTAATCTGTGTAATCAAGGCTGTTGATGCTTTTTTCAACAGCCTGTTAAGATAAAAAATAAACCGGGAAGGAATTGCCTGCTTTGAATCATTAGAGATTCCAATCACCTCCTTTCACGGCCCCTGATAAAAATATTTTAATGCAACATACATGCCAACAGATTCAATACACATAGAAGCAAGAAAGTTAATAGCCCTTTATTTTCCTTTGTCCCGCATTTGACCCAGCCTTTACGCTGGTTAAAAGGCAGTGCTCATGGCAGACTATGGCAGTTGATTTATATGATTTAGAGGCAAATTATGTTTTTGATGGCGCTGCATTGGGGGCGATGGATAAGTTGAGGGGTGGTAATTTTCTTATCAGGCTGGTAATAAACTTACCACCACGGTTAGCCCAAAATCCGATTTAGGATTTTGGGGAAACTGACAAGACGCCTGAAAGACAAGGCCGCAGGCGATTTTGCGACGCAGCCATACTATTACCCGTATGGTGAGGAGCAAAATCGCTGAGAACGCAGTATTTCGGGATGTATTGTCAGTTTAAATCCCGATTTAATTTTCTAAATCGGGATTTGGGGTTAGCATGACCATTGACCTAATCCGCACATGGTGGACAATAGAGATTACTATGTTCCTGGGTTCCTGGAAGGAAAGACGACGTGTGCTTTTTTATTTGGATGATAAAAAAGATATATGATACTTTCTGATTTTTTGCCTCAATGTCAGCCTGGATATACCCAAAACCTCAGATGTCTTTGAAATATTGTAGTTAAACATAGAGAGTATATTTGAGATATGTTTTCTCTCTGTTTCTTCTATGGAAAGGGAAGTCGGCTCGGAAGCCCTGTTCTCAATGAAATTGTTAAGTTCAGTGGGCAAGTGTTCCAGAGATATCAAATCAGAATTAGTCAGGATGCATGCCCTTTCTATGATATTTTTTAATTCCCTGACATTTCCAGGCCACTGGTAATTTATAAGGCTTGATTTTGCACTCTCCGATAGTCCCTGAATATCTTTCCCCATTGTCTTGTTGTTCATGGCGATAAAATGCCCTGCAAGCGGGATTATATCCTCTTTTCTTTTCCTCAATGGCGGGAGGTTTATAACAACCACCTTCAGCCGGTAGTAGAGGTCTTCTCTAAACCTCTTTTCTTTAACCATATCTTCAAGATTTCTATTGGTAGCTGCTATAACACGGACATCAACTGTTATATCACGGCCTCCCCCGACTTTACGAAAGGTATAACTTTCAAGAACCTGCAAAAACTTTGGCTGGAGTTTGATGTCCATATCTCCGATTTCGTCCAGAAATATGGTACCGCCATCCGCAATCTCAAACAACCCCTTTTGGCTGTATTTTGCATCTGTAAATGCCCCCTTTTCGTGACCGAACATCTCGCTCTCAAGGAGATTATCAGGTATTGCGCTGCAATTAAGTTTTATAAATGGTTTATCTCTTCTTTCGCTTCCGCAGTGAATGGCGTTGGCAACCAATTCCTTTCCTGTGCCTGTCTCTCCGTATATCAGCACGGATGTCCTGGGCGTACCTGCTACCGTAGAAATGAGTTTCTGCACCTGCTTGAATTCAGGGCTTGAGCTTACAATCTCAAATGAACATTCATTCCTTTTTTCGTAACGGAAACGTTCTACTTCAGACCTTAAGTTCCTTGTTTCAACTGCCTTCCCTATAAGCAGTTTTAGTTCTTCCAGTTCAAAAGGCTTATTTATATAATCGTAAGCCCCGCATTTCATAGCCGAAACCGCGGTCTTGATCTCAGGATAGGCGGTCATAACTATAACTGTTACATCTTCATCCAAGGCCCGCACCTTCTTCAGGATTTCCAACCCATTGCCATCCGGAAGTTTAAGGTCCAGCAGGACAATATCTATTTTATGTTTCTTGATAATAGCCAACGCCTCATTACCCCTCTCGCTGGAAAACACCTTAAACCCGTTACGCACAAATACCTCTGACAGGGTTTTCCTGATAACATCATCGTCTTCTACAATCAAAAGTGTATGGCTCATAACATTCTTTTTCATGCAACACCTGTGCCATAAAAGAATAGTTAGGAGTTAAGGAGTCAATACAAATACAGTTTAGGAGTAAAAGCTAACTCCTCAACTCTTAAACTCCTCAACTCTCAACTCATTATTCACCACTGGCAGGATGACATCAAAGGTAGTGCCTCTGCCAACCTCGCTCATTACCTTTATATCACCGTTATTTTCCTTTATAATCCTGTGCACAATAGAGAGGCCGAGGCCTGTGCCATTCTGTTTTGTCGTGAAGAATGGGTCGAATATCTTTACAATAATTTCCTGTGGTATGCCATGACCAGTATCTGAGACAGAAACCTTTATACCCCTCCCGTATAGTCTCGTTATGGATACAGCTATTTTACCGCCACCCTGTATAGCCTGTATCGCATTCAAAAATAGATTCATAAATACTTGTTTAAGCTGGTCTGAGTCAATAACCACTTCAGGGATATCCTTGGCCACCGTATAATCAATTCTTATATCGTGTTTTTGGGCTTCGTTTCTTATAAGGAATATAACATCCTTAAGCACCTGATCCACCCTGCACTTTGCAGACTGAGTCGTCCCAGTATGAGCAAATGCAGAAAAGGTCTTTAAAAACAGGGTTAATCTGTCAACCTCTCTTAATATTCTCTTCATATATTTCTTCTGTTCCCCCATGAACGGCATTTCCTCATCCATAGCCTGAATCACGGTTTTTATAGCAGCCAGCGGATTTCCTATCTCATGGGCTACCCCAGCGGATAATTCTCCAAGAGATACGAGTTTATCAGCATGAAATAGCTGCCTTTCCATGGTCATCCTTTCTTCTATAAGCCTTTGCCTCTCGGTAATATCCCTTATGACCATCATGGAGCCGAACTTTTCTCCTTTATAGTTTATAACAGCCATACTTACCTCAAGGGTTCTTGAATCTATACTGGCTGTAAATGTTTGAGGTATGCCGGCGCTTTCTCGGCTGGTGTACTGCCTCACTTTTTCAAGGTCTTTGTGACAACTAAAGATGTCTTTTCCCATCATCCCGGCGCCTTTTACGCCGAGTATTGATTCTGCCGCAGGATTTAGGATGATGATTCTATCCCCTTCATCAGCCACGATTATCCCGTCAGTTGCACACATCAGGACATTTTCAAGCTTGTTTTTCTCTACCTCCAGTTCTCTGGTCCGCTTTGTTACCTCCTCCTGAAGAAACTCATTCCAGTTCATAGTTCTTGCTCTATAATCCCTGAGTCTCAAAGTCATCTTGTTGAAATGCGCAGCAAGTTCCTCAATCTCATCACCGGTACGAATATTTAGTGTGTGTTCAAAATCCCCGCTCGCAATCCACTCAACACCTTTGTGGAGTTCAAGAATTGGCTTGGTAACCCGCCGTGCCATCAATATTCCGACAATAATAGCAGCAAATAAGGTGAAGAAACCAATTATTAAAAACACTACTTCCATGCGGAAAACAGGGGCGAATATAGCCTTTTTTGGATATGAGATAGCGAGAACCCAAAACTCTTTTGATATGTTGTCACCCGTAAAGATCGGGATATAGGAGGCAATCTCTGTTTTATTTCTGATAGTCCCTGGTTTACCTGACAGTATTTGATTAACTATGTCAATAGAATAATCCTTGCTCAGACCCTTTGTTGAGCCTAAACCAAAATATTTACTATCACTCTCCTGGCTGTTTAAATGCGATAGATAGAACCCGTCTTTATTCACAAGGAATGTAGTTCCACCCTTTGCAATATTCAGACTCTGCATTTGCTGAATCAAATAACTCGCGTAAAGATTTATTATGACTATCCCCTTTTTGCTTCCGGGACTGTCAAAAACAGGGGTAGCAACTCTTACAACCGGTTTATGAGGGAGTTCTATCTCACCCCTTTCTACATTAAGGTCCATAGGAGAGACATAAGATTGGTCATTAGGATATTTCATGGCCTCGGTAAAATAATATCTGTCGCCTTTATTTTGTAATTTATCAGATGACACCACTGTTGATTTATCCCCATCAGAATCCACCCTCACAACCTCATGCCCATTTTCATCAATATATCTTATCTGGTAATAATACGGCCGTGTCTGCGAGATAATAAGGGCTGCCCGTTCTAACCTCTCTCTGAGGCGCTGGAATTCCTTTGAATCCCTAACCTCTTTTGAACCCCCGATAGAGGCATTCGGGGGCAGGTCTACCATATCCCGCATGACAACAGTCTGACTCAAAAACAACACATCTCTATGGACGGTTTTTAAAAACTTTTCTATATCCTTGGCTTTGGATGACAGTTCATATTCGAGGTGGCGGAGTGTGGTGTCTTCAAGGGTGTAGGCAGAATAATATATGCCGTAAATACCCGCTATAGTGATCGGGAGGATAGCGAGGATAAAAAATATGGCAATGAGCTTTGCTTTTATGCGGGCTGGCTTAACAAATTTTTCCTTTATCTTTGAAAAATAACTCATAATACCCAAAGAAATCATTAACCATGTAGTATTGCAATAGTATAATTCTTGTTTTCCAAAACTGCAAATCTTCGTGAATCCCGCACCATGGCTTTATAGCCGTGGCCTCAAGGTCATGACCCTTCTGGCAACTGCACCATTACTCCCTGCCTTGACAGGCGGGGCTTCCTGTGGTGCGAGGTGAATATCTACCCCCACCCGAATCCCGATGCTTTTGGAAAAGATTGTGGCATGGGGGTTTACAGCAGAAGTTTCCCTTGCTTCAGGATAACCTTTTCTTCCTTTCCCTTTAAAAGTTTAACAGTAGGATTAAAGATTACAAAATCCTGATGAAACGGTGTCCTTACACTGCCGCCAAATGTAGAATTATCTCCGAATGCAATATGTATTGTGCCCAATATCTTTTCGGATTCAAGGATATTATCAGCCCTTTTGGCCATATCATTTGTCCCTATGCCAAGCTCTGCAATATTCCTAAAGTCCGGATTCTCTCCAA
>Ga0209211_10003649_pt1 | contig 24796 bp, 22 predicted proteins | sample RifGroA2_FD_183992 | JGI IMG/M metagenome (GOLD analysis project Ga0209211, IMG submission 183992) | Groundwater microbial communities from Rifle, Colorado, USA - Groundwater A2 (SPAdes) (version 2) | ecosystem: Environmental > Aquatic > Deep subsurface > Groundwater | place: Rifle, Colorado...
AGAAGGGGCCGGGCGCCGGCAACCCTTTCGACTGGGACGCCGCCCGGCTCGCCTTTCGCGAGGCGCTGATCGCAGGGACGCGCGCCGAGCGCGAGGCCGCCCTGGCGCGGACGTTCGAGACGCTCGGGCACGTGGCGCACCTGATCCAGGACCTGGCCGTGCCGGCGCACGTGCGCAACGACTTCCAGGCCCACCTCCAACACCTCAATCCCTTCGCGGGCTTCGGGCGCTGGACCGAAGACGGCCTGGAGCGGTTCGTCCGGCGCAATCCCCAGCTCGTCGCCGAGGCCGCCGCGGCGGCAGCGACGCTCGCGGTCGAGTTCACGCTGAAGCCGCTGACCCGCTTCTGGGACCTCGACCTGTACACGGGCGCCAGCCCGTCCCGGGACACCGCCCAGGGGCTGGCGGAGTACACCAACGCAAACTTCGCCAGCCAGTACACGATCCTCACGGACGCGTTTCCGGAGAGCGACCCGAAGTTCTTCCCCTTTCCGCGGGCGAGCGAGACCAACTTGCAGGACGCTGTCGCCCAGACGCTCGCCCTGCGCGGCTTCATCGCCGAGGACAGCAAGGTGGACGTGGGGCTCTACATCAGCAAGACGGCGACGACCGGAGAGCCGATCGAGCTGTTCGCGAAACTCGGCTACCTGTGGTCGGAGATCACGCCGGATGAGCTGCGGCGCTCGCTCCAGCTCGACGACATGGTGAATGCCGAGTACGCGAGGCTCCTGCTCCCGCGGGCCATCGCGTACTCCAGGGGCGTCCTCGACTACTTCTTCCGGGGCCGGCTCGACGTGGACCTCTTCGCCTTCGCCGACCCGGAGGGCGTGGACCCGGCCGTCGTCCAGGTGCGCGGCATCAACGCCTCGGAGGAGTCGCTGGATGCCGGCACGCTCAGGCTCTATGCCGACGATCCGGCCGGGGCCCGCACGCCCCTCACCCCCGCCAGCCCCACGGCGGACCTCACCGTGACCGCCGCCCCGGGGAAGGAGGTCGTCTCGGCGCTCTTCCGCATGACCCCGGACGCCGAGCGGGTGGTGGCCGTCTACCAGGGCAAGCTCGGAGAGGAAAAGCCTGACCAGGTCGGGACCTTCCCCGGCGCCGTGATCGGCAAGGTCCTCGGCGGCGTGCGCGTCGAAGAGATCTTCGCCGAGCCGGACACGGAGGAGACCGCGGGGCGGTGGATGCTCAGGACGCCCCGGGGCGTCTACCCCCTGCGAGACTTCACCACCGCCCAGTACGAGCGCGTGACCTGGGGCGAGGGCCAGGACATCGTCCTGGCCTGGACTCCCTTCACCCCGGAGCAGGCGGTGTTCCGCACCTTCGCCCTCCCGCGCCAGCCGGGCAGCATCGAGCCCGTGCTGACCGCGACCCCCGCCGGGCCCGAGGTGGTCCTCCAGCCCCTGCAGCAGGCGCGCTTCCCCTTCGACAAGGTGAAGGGCCCGCGCGTCACCTACACCAGCACGCTCGACTACGTCCAGCGCATCGGCCAGGTCGAGACAACGGTAGTGTGGATCGAGAAGATCATCAGCCCGGACCCCAATGTTCCCCCCTTGTGCGTCCAGGACCGGACCGACCTCGGCCCCCTTGCCCTGACGACAGCCCATGCCCAGTCGGTCAACTTCAGCGGGGCGTTCACGCCGGCGTTGGACGTGGCCCACAACATGGGCTTCGGCACGACCACCCAGCCCTACATCTGGGTCCTGCGCTGGGTCGGGGCAACGGCCACGGGGGCCCTCCGGGCCCTCGTCAGCATCCACCTGACCGAGCCCGAGAGCCTGGCGGTGACCGTGCCCTACTTCAAGCTGAACGAGAACGGGGTCAAGGAGCCGGACGGCGAGTTCGCCGTCTCCGCCCGGTTCCCGTCCGCCCCCGTGTGGTGGCTGCTGATCGACCTCACGGACGGCACGGTGCTCGGCTCCACGGCGCCCGACGGCGGCCCGGTCGCCCTCGCGGTGACGGAGGCCGCGCGCGGGCTGCCGCGGATGTACGCCCGCGGCACCAAGGACGACAGCGCCTGCAAGGGGGGCAAGCGGGAAGCAGGGAAGTGGATGGCGTCCGGGTTGTCGCGGGCGTGGGAGGGGGCTCCCCTCGACATCATCGTCCCCATCGAGACCGCCGACGGCGTGCAGAGCTTCGCCCCCGACCAGTGGCTCACCCCGGCCCTCCAGACCCTCGGGGGCTTCGGCCTGGGCCTGGCGCTCGTCCAGGGCTCCGAGAAGTTCGTCTATGGCTGCGGCAGGAAGGCTGAGCGCCTCTCGTGCGGCGCGCTCGGGGCCACCAGCACCTTCGGGTGGATCGTCCCGGGCGACTCGCTCCATGCCGCCCTGCGCCCCGGCGGGGCCCACGAGCGCGTGGTCTTCCTGAGCGGCCAGGGCGGGTTCGGCGACGCCGAGCGGGCCCTGCTCTGGGAGCCGGGCCCCGGCCGCGCGCGCGTCCTGTTCGCCCCACAACTCCTGGGCGAGTCGGGCTACTGGCTCGCGGGCGCGACCAGCTCAGCGGTCCTGGTGACGGCGCTCGGGGGCGCGCCGTTCTACATCGCGTCCCTGGACGGGGACCCGGCCCCGCGTCTGTTCGAGCAGACCGACGGCTGGGCCCTCGTGCTCCTCGAGCCCCGCTACCTCTACGACCCCGTCGGGCTCAAGTTCCTGCGGCTCAGCGAGCCCCAGGACGGCCCCGCGCCCCTGACCGCCTTACCGGCGACGCTCGCCGGCGGCACGGAGAGCAACCCCTTCGGCGACTACCACGCGATCCGGGTGCGGTGAGGATCGAGAGCGCTGACTGAGGGCTCCTCCCGACCTACGCCGCGCACACGACGCGGTTGCGCCCGGCGCCCTTCGCCCGGTAGAGGGCGCGGTCGGCGGCGTTGACGACCGCGCGGGGGTCCGCCTCGTCCCCGTCGGACTCCGCGACGCCGATGCTGACCGTCACGGAGAGCTTCCGGCGGGGTCCGGTCGCGACGGGCCGCTTGGGCTTGCGCCGGGGCCGGTCGCGGCCGCGAAGCGTGAAGCTCGTGGCCTCGATCGCGCGGCGCAACGCCTCCAGGTGCGGCAGCGCCTCCGTCGACGACCGGCCGGGGAAGAGGATCGCGAACTCCTCGCCGCCGTAGCGGAAGGCGCGCCCGCCGCCCTCCGTGCGCGTGAGCGTGGCGCCCACCATCCGGAGGAGCTGGTCGCCCGCGTCGTGGCCGTGCTCGTCGTTGAACCGCTTGAAGTGGTCGATGTCCACCATCGCGATCGCGTACCGGCCCCCGAGCCGCAGGAGCGCGTCCTCGAAGGCCCGGCGGCCGGGCAGGCCGGTGAGCTCGTCGTCGTACGCCAGGCGGTGCGAGGTCTCGACGAGGGCCAGGACGAGCACGAGCCCGCCCGTGGTGAGGTAGACCGTCGCCGCGAGCCCCGTGCCCGCGCCGACCGCGAGGAACGCCGCCAGCAGCGCCCAGAGGAAGCCCGACTGGATGAGGGTCTGCCGGAGCGCGAAGCGCGCGCTCGCGAGGGCCAGCGCCGCGCCGAAGGCGAGGAGCTCGGGCTGTGTGAGCACCACGCCCCGGAGCCCCTGCGCGCCGGCGCGGCCGGCGTCGAGCGCGCGCGCCAGGGGCGCCAGCTCGGGGGACCGCACGAGCGCGACCGCGAGCGGCTGGGCCAGCAGCAGGCCGAGCGTGACGCGGCCCGCGGGCGCGCGCAGCGAGCGCTCGGAGTGCCAGGCCAGGGCCGCGAGGTCGAGCGGCAGCAGGAGCGCCACCGACGCGGTCACGGCGCGGTCGGCCAGGCTGGCCCCGGCGTCGCCGAAGGCGACGAGCGTCCGCTCCGCGGCGAAGAGCACGAGAAGCGCCAGAACGGGCTGCAGGCGGTGGAAGCGCCAGCCGAGCAGGACGCCCGCGCCGAAGACGATCCACGGATAGGCGGGGGTGAAGGGCTCGAGCGCGCCGCGGAACGCGTCGACCTGCAGCGACACGGCGGCCCCGAGGAGGAGCAGGCCGCCCGGCAGGGTGTGCGGGAGGAGCTTGTTCAGCTTACTGCGGCGGGTACCTGAACGGTGCCCAGCCCGACGTCGTGAGCGGCGGCGGCGTGTACGCCGCGGCGGGCTTCCTCGAGGTGGCCCGCGTCGGCGTCTTGGCCGCCGGCGTCTTCGCCGCGGTCTTCCGCGCAGTCGTCCTCGCCCCGGACTTCGGCGCCGTCTTCCTCGGGGTCTGCTTCGCGACCTTCGTCACGGCCTTCTTCGCGGTCTTCTTCATGGAGCGCACTTTACAGGCTCGGCGAAACGTGGTCAATGGAGGCATGCGCCCGACGACGCTCGCCGTGCTGCTCCTCGCCTGTGCCGCGGCCCCGGCGGCCGCGCAGGCCCTCGACCCGGCCTCGGAGGAGGCGCTCGCGGCGGTCCTCCGGCTGCTCCAGGACCCGGCGCTGCGCGGCCCCGCGGTCGCGGGCGCCCCCGGGGCCGCCGCGATCGACCGCGAGATCCAGGCCCTGGCGGGCACGCCGGAGCTCGTCCAGGCGGTCTACGAGCTCGCCGCCGAGGTCTTCGCGGATCTCACGCGGAGCGCGGGCGGCGACGCGCGCCGCCTGGGCGAGGCGCTCGAGCGCGCGAAGGCCGACCCGGGGGCCTTCGCCGCGCTCCTCCGCCCCGCGACGCTCGACCGGCTCCGCGCGCTCGCGGTCCGGATCTCCGACCGGCGGCGGTGACCGTCGTGAAGATCCCGGCCCTCGAGGTCCGGGTCGGCGGCACGCTCAGCGCCCGGGCAGCGCGGTGACGGGCGCGACGCTCGAGCGGCTGCGCGACCGCCGCTTCCGCCGCCGGCCGTCGCTCGCGGTGCGGGGCGAGCGCGCCGCGCTCGCGTTCGTGGAGGCTGTCGGGTTCTGCTCGACGTTCTACCGCTTCCCCGACGGTGTCGCCTGCCTGTGGGAGGCGGTCGTCGGCCGGGCGGACCCGCGCTGGCCGCGGCGCTCCCACCACGACGCGGGCATCGGTCTCACCTGGGAGCTGAAGGACACGCTGCCCGCGCGGAAGCGCGTGTACTACGGCAAGCTCCTCCGGGGCCGGCCGGTGCTGGTGGCGCTGGACCTGTTCCCGGCGTTTTACGCGCTCGCGCGCGGCCGCCAGCGGGCGCGGGACTTCGAGGCCGAGTACGCGGCCGGCCGGCTGTCGCACACCGCGCACCATGTCCTCAAGGCGCTGGTGCGCGAGCACCCGCAGTACACGCGCGAGCTGCGCGCCAACGCGTTCATGCTCGAGCCCCGCCGCACGCGCGACTTCGAGCGCGCGATGGCCGAGCTCCAGCAGGGCCTCTGGGTCGTCAAGACCGAGGAGCGGTACGAGCCGAGCTTCTCCTACCGCTGGGACCTGCTCGAGGCCTGGCTGCCGGACGAGGTGGCCAAGGGCCGGCGCCTGCCGCGCGCGGCCGCCGTGGAGCAGCTGATCGAGCGGTACCTGCGCGGCGCGGTATACGCGAGCGAGCACGCGCTCGCTCGCCTGTTCGGCCTCGCAGCGGACGACATCGCCCCGGCCGCCGCGCGGCTCGTCCGGACGGGGGCGCTCCGCGACGGGTGCGCCGTGCCGGGCTGGCCGGGCCGGTGGCTCGTCCACGCCTCGGCGACCGACGGGGCGTGACCGAACGGAGGCAGGAGGAGAGCGCGGGGGTATCGGGGGCCCTTCGAGGCCCCCGATGAACTCAGAGCCTGTGAGCCAATCGCGGTGTCGAGGGGGGCCACGGCTGCGCCGGGGCGTCCCGAGCGTCGGGGGGCATGGGGGGCGCCCGGAGCCCCCCATGAACTCAGGGGTCGCTGCAGTCCCTGAAGAAGCCGCACCGCGGGCAGACGATCTTGCAGTGGGTCTCGTCCATCCGCTCGCCGCAGCGCTCGCAGGTGTGCACCCACTCCGTGACTCCCGGGCGGGAGGCGCTCGGCGACGGGCGCGGGCGTTCGGCCATGCCGCTGGTACACTACCTCGCGTGAGCGAGCGCTGGCAAGATCCGGAGTTCCTCCGCCACGTCTTCGAGCGGACGGAGGTCGTGCGGAAGCCCCTGAGCGGCATCATCGCGGGCTACCACGTGCTGCCCTACATCCTCGTCGGCCCCGAGCCCGAGCATCCCGGCCGCTCGGTGGAGGTGCGCGGGCGCATCAGGGTCTCGCCGCGGCTCGTGCTCGCGGCGGGCGGCGACGGCCCGACCTACGGCGAGGTCTTCGGCGAGACCGAGCTGATGGACCACCGGCTCGTCGCGCGCGTCTTTAGCTTCCGCTACGCGCCGCGCGTGGCGCTCGAGAGCGAGGACCTCCGGATCCGGCGGCAGGAGCGCGACGCCCACGGCCACCTCGAGCGCGTGCTCGAGGAGCTGGCGCGGCGCGAGGTCATCAACACCGGCGTGATCGCGTCGCCCGACGCGCGCTTCTACCCGGTCTCGCTCGACCGGTTCATCCGCGAGATCCTCGACCAGGAGTTCAAGGACTAGACGACGCGGCGCGCGCGGAGGTCGGCGACCGCCGCGCCGTCGTACCCGAGCTCGCGCAGGACCTCGTCCGTGTGCTGGCCGAGCGTCGGCGCCGGCCGGCGGATGCGTCCCGGCGTCTCCGAGAGCTTCAGCGGCACGCCGAGCACGCGCGTAGGCCCGGCCCGGGGGTGGTCGACCTCGACCGCCATCGCGCGCGCCCGGACGTGCGGGTCGGCGAAGACCTGGTCGTAGGTGAGGATCGGCCCGGCCGGCACCCCGGCGCGCTCGAGCCGCTCGAGCCAGGCGGCCGTCGTCGCCCCGAGGAAGCGCGGCTGCAGCGCGTCCTCCAGCGCCCGGCGGTTCGCCACGCGGAGCGCGGGCGTGGCGAAGCGCGGGTCGTCCACGAGGTGCGCGACCCCGAGGACCTCGCAGATCGGGGGCCAGAACTGCGGCGAGCCGCCGCCGAGGTTGAGCCAGCCGTCGGCGGTGCGGAAGGCCTGGTACGGGGCGTTGGTCCGATGGCCCTGGCCGAGCCGCCGCGGCCGCTCGCCGGTCGCGAAGAACGCGGCGGCCTCGTAGACCGACCACGCGATCGGCGTCTCGAGGAGCGAGGCGTCCACGCGCTGGCCCCGGCCGGTCCGCGCCCGGTGCGCGAGCGCGGCGAGGACGCCGATCGCCGCGAACATCCCGGTGCCGATGTCCGCGATCGGGACGGGCACGACGAGGGGCGGCCCGTCCTCCTCGCCGTTGATCGACATGAGCCCCGACATGCCCTGCGCGATCCGGTCGAAGCCGCCGCGCGAGGCGTACGGGCCCGTCTGGCCGAACCCCGAGATCGAGGCGTAGACGACCGCCGGGTTCAGGGCGCGCACGTCCTCCCAGCCGAGGCCCAGCCGGGCCGCCGCGCCCGGCCGCCAGCTCTCGACGACCACGTCCGCGCGCGCCGCGAGCGCCCGCCCGATCGCGCGGCCGTCGGCCGCCTTGAGGTCGAGCGTGAGGGACCGCTTGTTGCGGTTGAAGGTCATGAACGGCGCGCTCTCGCCGCCCACGTGGGGGCCCATCTGGCGGGCCGGATCGCCGCCCCCGGGCTGCTCGACCTTGACCACGTCGGCGCCGAGGTCGCCGAGCAGCATGGTGCAGTAGGGGCCGGAGAGCTGGCTCGAGAGGTCGAGGACGCGCAGGCCGTCGAGGGCGCCGGGCGGCATGGCGCCCGCAGTCTACCGGCGCGAGCCTTGACACGTCAAAGCGCGGATGCTATGCGTGATTGGCTCGAACCCGACCCCGGCACAGCAGGAGGGCTCCATGACTGCCAAGACCCTCGGTGTCGTCATCGTCGCGATCGCCGTCTTCGTCGCGAGCCTCCCCGTCGGCGCCCAGGGGCCGATCCGCATCGGCGCCTCGATGTCGCTCACGGGGACGTACGCCAAGCTGGGCAACTACCAGTACGAGGGTTACAAGCTCTGCGCCAAGCAGGCCAACGAGAAAGGCGGGCTGCTGGGCCGGAAGATCGAGTTCGTCGTCTACGACGACCAGTCCACGCCGGCCACCGCGGTGCGCCTCTACGAGAAGCTCATCACCGAGGACAAGGTGGACGCGGTGATCGGCCCGTACTCCTCGCCGGTCACCGAGGCGTCGGCGAACGTCACCGAGAAGTACAAGAAGGTGATGGTGACGCCGCTGGCGGCGACCACCTCGATCTTCAAGCGGCCGCCCGACAAGAAGCGGTACTACATCTTCATGGTCATCTCGCCGTCGGAGGTCTACCTCGAGGGCCTCGTGGACATGGCGGCCAAGCGCGGGCTCAAGACCATCGCCATCATCAACGAGGACACCCTCTTCGCGAAGGCGGCGGCCAGCGGCGCCGCGGAGCTCGCCAAGAAGCGCGGCATGCAGATTGTGTTCCAGGAGGGCTACCCCAAGGGGAACCAGGACTTCTCCGCGATCCTGACCAAGATCAGGGCGGCGAACCCCGACGTGCTGGCCGCCTCGACCTACTTCGACGACGCGGTCGCGATCACCCGCCAGATGAAGGAGCTGAACGTCAACCCGAAGATGTACGGGCTCACGGTGGGCGGCGACCTGCCGGAGTTCTACAACCTCCTCAAGCAGAACGCCGAGTACATCACCGGGGCGACCCAGTGGGAGGCGGCGCTGCCCTATCCCGGCAACAAGGAGTTCAACGAGGCCTACAAGAAGGAGTTCGGCCGCGAGCCGGTCTACCACTCGGCGGCCGGGTACGCGGGCTGCCTGACCTACCTGGAGGCCGTCAAGCGCGCCGGCACCCTCGACTCCGACAAGGTCCGCGACGTGCTCCTCAAGCTCGAGCTGAAGACGGTGTTCGGCGACTTCAAGGTCGACCAGGACGGCTTCCAGACCGCCCACAAGATGGTCACGACCCAGTGGCAGGACGGCAAGAAGGTCATCGTCTGGCCCGACGAGCTGGCGACCGGGAAGCTCCGGTTCCCGACGCCGCCCTGGAACCAGCGCTGAGCCGTGGCTTGACGCTCGGCCAGGGGGCGGGGATCGCGGTGCCCCTCCTCGACCACGATCACGACGACGGGTCTCGGAGGGGCGCCCCGATCCCCGTTCCTCGTCGGGCGCCGAGCATCGTCCGGCGCTCATAGCGTCGTCATGAACGTCGTCATCACCCCGGCGATGGTCGGGCAGGTGGTCATCTCCGGCATCCTGGCGGGCGCGCTCTACGCCATGGTCGCGCTCGGGCTCGCGCTGATCTACGGCGTGATGCGCGTGATCAACATCGCGCACGGCCCGCTCCTGATGCTCGGCGCCTACACGACGTTCTTCCTCTACAGCGCCTTCGGGCTGAACCCGTACCTCTCGGTGCCGGTGACGATGGCGGCGCTGTTCGTCGTCGGTGTCGTGCTCCAGCGGTCGCTCGTCTTCCGCGTCGTCGACGCGCCGGAGCTCTCCTCGCTGCTGCTGACGTTCGGGGTCTCGATCGGGCTCGTGAACCTGGCGCAGCTCGCCTTCACGTCGGACCTGCGCGCGGTGGAATACCTGACCGGCTCCATCCCGCTGGGCCCGTTCGCCCTGTCGAAGACGCGCCTCGTCGCGTTCGCCTTCGCCGCGGGCGTCACGGCGCTCGCCTTCCTCTTCCTGCAGCGCACCCGGCTCGGCAAGGCGATCCGGGCCACGTCGCAGAGCCCGGAGGTCGCGATGGTCTGCGGCATCGACGTCCGCCGGATCCACATGCTCACCTTCGGGCTCGCGACCGCCCTGGCCGCGGCGGGCGGCGCGCTCCTCGCGGTGATCGTCGCGATCCAGCCGGAGATGGGCCAGGTCTGGACGTTCAAGTCCTTCCTCGTCATCGTCCTCGGCGGCGCCGGGAACTATCCCGGCGCGCTCCTCGGCGGGATGCTGCTCGGGCTCGTGGAGCAGGGCGCGTCCCTCTTCCTGACGACGCAGCTCTCCGAGGTGGTCGCCTACCTCCTGCTCGTCGTCGTGCTCCTCGTGCGCCCGACCGGGCTCCTCGGGGGACGGCAGACCTGAAGCGCGCGCTCCTCCCGGCGCTCGGCGTGCTCGTGGCGGCGCTCGCGGTCTACCCGGCCTTCGGGACCGGGTACGGCGTGCGCGCGATGCTCCAGATCTTCATGTGGATCGCGCTCGCCGGCTCCTGGAACATCATCTCGGGCCTCACCGGCTACGTGTCGTTCGGCCACGTCGCCTTCTTCGGCGCCGGCGCCTACGCGGGCGCGATCCTCATCGCCAAGGCGGGCTGGCCCTGGGTCCTCGCGGCGCCGGCGGGCGGCGCGGCGGCGTGCGCGCTCGCGCTGGTGATCGGCTACCCCTGCCTCCGCCTCAAGGGGCCGTACTTCGCGATCGCGATGCTCGGCCTCAACGAGGTGCTGCGCGCGCTCGTCTCGTACTTCGAGGGGCTCACGGGCGGCGGCTCGGGGCTGTCGCTGCCGACGCTCCACGCGACCGTGCCGATCTACTACGCGATGGCGGGGACCGCGGCCGCGGTGACGCTCCTGACGTTCCTGATCATCACCTCGCGCTTCGGCCTCCGTCTGATGACGATCCGCGAGGACGAGCTGGCCGCCGAGGCGATGGGCATCGACACCGCGCGGCACAAGCTCTACGCCTTCCTGCTCTCGGCGGCGGGGCCGGGCATCGCCGGCGCGCTCGCGGCGCGCGACCAGGGCTACATCGAGCCGATCAGCGTCTTCCCGCTCGCGACCACGATCACGATGATCGTCATGGCCCTCTTCGGCGGCAAGGGGACCGTCTGGGGGCCGGTGTTCGGCGCCGCCGTGCTCTTCGTGGCCCAGGAGCTCGTCTGGGCGCGCTTCCCGTACGTCCACCAGCTCCTGTTCGGCGCGATCATCGTGGCGGTCGTGCTGCTGATGCCCCGCGGGGTGCTCGGGATCCTCCAGGTGAAGTACCGCCTGCCGAGGACGATCTGATGCCGGCGCCCGTGCTCGAGCTGCGCCGGCTCTCCAAGCGGTTCGGCGGTGTGACGGCCGTGGACGGCGTCTCGCTCGCCCTCGAGCCCGGCCGGATCTACGGGCTCATCGGCCCGAACGGCTCCGGCAAGACCACGCTCTTCAACTGCATCACCGGCGTGGAGCGCCGCGACGGCGGCGAGGTTCTCTTCGGCGGCGAGCGGATCGACGGGCTCAAGCCCTGGCAGATCGCGCAGCGGGGCATCGGGCGCACCTTCCAGATCATCCGCGTGTTCCCGGAGCTGACGGCGCTCGAGAACCTCCTGGTCGTCACGCGCGGCGCCATCGAGGAGGCCCGCGCCCACGCCCTCGAGTTGCTCCGGTTCGTCACGCTCGAGCGCCTCCAGGGCGAGTACGCCGGCAACCTCTCGTACGGCCAGCAGAAGCTGCTCGAGTTCGCGCGGGTGCTCATGCGCGACCCGGCGCTGATCCTCCTCGACGAGCCGGCCGCGGGCGTCAACCGGACGCTGCTGAACGACCTGCTGGCCGCCGTCGCGCGGCTGCGCGACGAGGGCAAGACCGTGCTCCTCGTCGAGCACGACATGAAGGTCGTCATGGGGCTCTGCGAGACCGTGTTCGTGCTGGACCACGGCGAGAAGATCGCCGAGGGGCCGCCCGGCGCCATCCAGGCCGATGAGCGGGTCATTGAAGCGTACTTCGGCCGCTAGCTGGCTCCTGCTCGCGCCGCTCGCGGCGCTGGCCGCGGGGCTCGTCTGGCGCTCGCGCGCCTGGCCGCTCGTGCACGACGCGCCGATCATGCAGTACCTCGCCTGGCGGATCAGCGAGGGCGCCGCGCCGTACCGGGACCTGTTCGACATGAACTTCCCGGGCGTGTACCTGATCCACCTCGTCGTGCTGGCCGTGTTCGGCGCGTCGGACGCCGGCTGGCGCGCGTTCGACCTCCTCTGGCTCCTGGCCGTCGCGCTGTGCGTCGCAGCGCTCGTCCGGCCGTGGGGGCGCGTCGCGGCGGCGGGCGCCGCGCTCTTCTTCGCGAGCTACCACGTCGCGGGCGGCGCGTGGCAGGCGGGCCAGCGCGACTTCCTCCTCGTGCCGTTCCTGCTGCTCGGCGCGCTCGGCGTTGCGCGCTGGGCCGAGACCGGCGCGGAGTGGGGCCTGCTCTGGGGCGGGCTCGCGCTCGGCGCCGGGCTCATGGTGAAGCCGCACGCCGCGCTGCTCGCCGCGGGCCTGCTGGCGCTCGTCGCGGTCGTCGCGCGGCGGCGCGGCGGCGCGGTGTGGGTCCCCCTCGCCATCCTCGCGCTCGCGACGCTCGTCGTGCCGATGCTGACGACGGTCTGGATCGCCGCGCGCGGCGCGCTCGGCGCGTGGCGCGAGATCGTCTTCGAGTACCTGCTGCCGCTCTACTCGCGCCTCGGGCGGCCGGCGCAGTGGACGGTCTGGCGCTGGGAGGCCTGGATCCCGATCGCCGTCGGCGTGGTCGTCACGCTCGCGAGCGCGGCCGCCCACCGGCGCTTCGGCGCGCGCCACGCGGTGGTCGCGATCGGGCTCGGTTACGGCCTCGTGCATTTCGTCGCCCAGGGCAAGGGCTGGGAGTACCACCTCTACCCGCTGGCCGCGTTCGCGGCCGTCCTCCTGTTCGCCGAGGTCGAGGCGCTGCTCCGCGCCCGTCGCTGGGCGCCCGCGGCCCTGGCCCTCGCGAGCGTCGCCGTCGCGGCGGGCCTGCTCGGGGTCAAGGGCGTGGAGGCGTCCGCGACGCCGTGGATCGCGGAGAAGCAGGAGCGCGTGCGCGCGCTCGTCCGCGACCTCGCGGGGCGGGTGGGCCCGGGCGAGTACGTCCAGGTGCTCGACACGACGGACGGCGGCATCGCCGCGCTGCTCCGGCTGCGGATCGTGCAGCCGACGCGCTTCGTCTACGACTTCCCCTTCTACCACGACACCGACACGCCGATCGTCCACAGGCTCCGCGCGTACTTCGCCGAGGAGTTCGACCGGCGTCCGCCGAAGTTCGTCGTCCTCTTCGAGCGCGGCTGGCCCACGGGCGGCTACGCGCGCGTCCAGCAGTTCGGCAGCCTGCGCCTGCGGCTCTCGACCTACCGCGTGGACCGGCGGGGTCCCGGCTACATCGTGTATGCGCGCTGACGCGATCCGGTGCATCGTGCGCGCGTACGACGACCCGCTCGTGCGCGCCTACTGCTGGGCGCGGTTCTGGATCCTGCGCCAGCGGTTCCTCGACGAGATCGGCCAGTACCTGCCCGAGTCGGGGTGCGTGCTCGACATCGGCTGCGGCTTCGGCCTCTTCTCGCTCTACTACGCGGCGACCGGGACCGGGCGGTTCGTCCGGGGCGTGGACCTGAGCGCGCGCCGGATCGCGCTGGCGCGGCGCGCGGCCGCCCGCCTCGGGATCGAGAACGTGGCGTACGAGCAGGGCGACGCGCGCGACTTCAAGGGTGACGGTGAGGTCGCCGCGGCGTACATGCTCGACATCGTCCACCACGTGGCGCCGGCGCACGTCGGGCCGCTCCTCCGCGAGCTCCACCGCTGCCTCGCGGACGACGGCGTGCTCCTCGTGAAGGACGTGGACACGCGGCCCGCGCCGAAGCGGTGGTTCACCTGGCTCCTCGACCGGCTCGTCGCGCCCGCCACGCCGGTCCGGTACTGGAGCGCGGAGGAACTCACGGCGGCCCTGCGGGCGGCGGGGTTCAGCGTCCGGCGCCACGCGATGCTCGACTTCCTGCCGTACCCGCACGTGCTCTACGTCTGCGCCAAGCGAGGGGCTCCGTGAACGCGCCGCTCCTCGTGGCGCACACGATCACCGCCGGCTACGGCAGGATGGACATCCTGCACGAGGTCTCGCTCGACGTGAGCGCGGGCGAGATCGTGAGCATCATCGGCCCGAACGGCGCCGGCAAGTCCACCGCCTTCAAGGCGATGATCGGCCTCCTGCGGCCGCGGACGGGGCGCGTCCTGTTCAACGGCCAGGACATCACCGGCCTCCGGCCGGACCTCGTGCTGCGGCGGGGGCTCGCCTACGTGCCGCAGGGCCGGATCGTGTTCCCGCAGATGACCGTGCTCGAGAACCTCGAGATGGGCGCCTACACCGTGCGCGACGCGCGCCGGATCGCCGACGCGCTCGAGGCCGTCTACGCGCTGTTCCCGATCCTCTCCGAGCGCCGGCGGCAGCGCGCCGGCACGATGTCGGGCGGCGAGCAGCAGATGGTCGCGATCGCGCGGGCGCTGATGACCCGGCCGACGCTGATCCTCCTCGACGAGCCCTCGCTCGGCCTCTCGCCGAAGTTCGTCACCCTGATCTTCGACAAGCTCGTCGAGATGAAGCGGGCGGGCTACACGCTCATGGTCGTGGAGCAGAACGCGGCGCGCGCGCTCGCGATCGCCGATCGCGGCTACGTGCTCGAGCTCGGACGCAACCGCTTCGAGGGATCCGGCGCCGCGCTGCTCGCGGACCCCGAGGTGAAGCGCCTCTACCTGGGCGGCTGAGCGCGCGCGACCCGCCGTGCCCTACCCGGCGCGCTTCCCGCGGCTCGCCTTGCGCTTCGCGGGCCGGCGCGCCGTCGCGCCCCGGGCGGTCCGGGAGGCCGCCGGGCCCTTGGCCGGCGCACGGGACCCGGCCGTCGCGGCGGGCCCGGGCGCGGCGGGCCCGGGCTCGTCCCGCTCGATCGACACGAGGACGACGCCGAGCGTCTTCAGCAGGTGGGCGTCGTCGCGGACGCGCCGGTCGACCCTGCGCGGGTCGTTCGCAACGCCGCCGCCGCGCCGCCGCTCGGCCTTGCGGCGGTCCAGGATGATCTCGACGCCGGCGTTCCCCGCGAACTGCCTGCGGAGCTGCTCGTAGAGGTCCTTCCGGTTGGCGGCGACGATGTAGAGGTCCCGCTTGGCCATGGCGTCCCCCAAGAGGGTGCGTCAGCCCGCCCGGCGATTTCAAGCCCTTTGCGCGGGCCGCGCGCGGGCGCTACGCTGGGGGCGATGCGCAGGACGCTCGCGTCCGCCGCCGCCCTCGCGCTCGCCGCCGCGGGCCTGCCCGGGGAGGCCCTCGCCCAGGCGCCGCGCACGGTGAAGGTCGTCTTCGAGTTCCGCCAGGAGGCCACGGCGAGCCGCGACGCCGCCGGCGCGAGCGGGCGTGTCGTGATCACCGAGCGGGGCGGCGTCCGCTCGTCGGGGCGCGCCGGCGTCGAGAGCACCGAGCGGCGCGTGCGGCAGACCACCGGGATCTTCACCCTGGTCCAGGACGGCGGCGAGTCGACCTTGCTCGTCGCGAGCCAGGTCCCGTACCCCCAGGTCGCCTACTACCAGAACTATCTGACCGGCGCGGGCTACGTCGCCGCCGGTGTGGCGTTCCGCGACGTCGGGACCTCGCTCAGGGTGCGGGCGACCATCCTGCCCGGCGACCAGGTGAGGCTCCGGCTGACGCCGTCGATCAGCTGGTTCGCGGCCGATCGCTCGGGCGCCATCGAGGTCAACGAGGCCTCGACCGAGATCGTCGTGCCCTCCGGCCGGCGCGTCGTTCTCGGCGGCAGCACGACCGAGACCCACGAGGTTCTGCGCCAGATCCTCGGTTACGGGGTGGCGCGGGGCGCGACCGAGACCCTGATGAGGGTCACCGCGACGATCCGTTAGGCCTCCGCGCGGGACGCCCCGAGTCCCCGAGAACGACGACGCCCGGCTGAACGCCGGGCGTCGTCGCCTGCTCGCGGATCGTCCCCGGCGCTAGTTCTTCTTGAAGATCACCTTGTACTTCGCGTCGAGGTCCGCGGCGGAGTCCTTCGTGTGGCAGTACCCGCACGAGTTCGGCATCCGTGGCTTGCCCTGGGCGTCGACGTACCGGAGGGACTTCGACGGCGGGATCGCCTCGAAGGTGTGGTTGGAGACCGTTCCCGAGGCGATCGTCCTCGGGAGATGGCACGAGGTGCAGGACGCCACCTCGTACCGGTGCCCGGAGTGCTTCTTCGGGTTGGCCACGATCTCGCCGTGGCAGCTCCCGCAGAGCGCGCGCGGGTCGGCCCGGAGCTGCCCGGTCCGGTAGTCGAGGCTGCCCTTGTGCGGATCGTGGCACGTCGCGCACGTGAGGCCGCTCACGGTGCTGTGGCGCCCCTTGACCCAGTCGAGGTACTGCTGGCGGTGCCGGTTCGCGTTCTTCTGGTCGGGCCAGAAGGAGCCCGGGGCGGTGTACGGCTCGGGGTCGACGTCCTTCATCATGGTCTGGGGCTGGTTGACCACGTAGTTGACCGGGTAGTTGAACGCTTTCAGATTCCCCTTCATCCGGGCGCGGATGTGGCAGCGGCTACAGCTTTCGGTGGTGCTGTCGACGACCCCCTTGACCTTCTTCGGAGCTTTCGCGTGATCCGCCGACGGGCCGTGACACGACTCGCAGCCGATGTTGAACTCGACGAACGTCCGCTCTTTGTAGTTGACGCCGGTGGCGTGGCAGTTCGCGCACTCGTTGAACCAGTCCAGCCGCGACAGGCTGCCGTCCTTGTTCTTGCGCAGGGAGAAGTGGTTCTTCGGCTTCGTGTACTCGAACTCGCCGTCGATGATGTTGCCCTTGTCGTCCCAGAAGGTGTAGCGCTCCTCCTTGTACCAGCCGCCGATGGCGTACGCCCAGTCGTACTGGTCCGCCCTTGGCGCGCCCGCGACCGTCAGGTCGGCCTTCGCGTTCTTGAGGTCGCCTCGGGCGATGGGGCGCACCATCCACGCGTGGATCGTGTTCTTCCAGTCCTTGTACTGCGCGGCGTGGCAGGTCTTGCAGGTCTCCGAGCCCGCGTACGCCTTGCCGGTGTTGGGGTCCTTCGAGGGGCCCGGCCCCATCCGGGCCGCCGAGGCGGCGCCGACCAGCGAGAGACTGAGCACGACCGCGAGGATCACCGCCTTCTTCATCGAAGCCTCCTCGAAATGCACCGGGTCGCTGCGTAGGGCATCCAGGACATGAAGGAGGACTGAAGGCGCATCGGCCTAGAGACGGTGCAATCGGGGGACCAGGGTGGGAGCGTCGTGAATCCGGCGCGTTCCGGCCGGGGGGCGGCGAGCGGCCTGCGCCCGCGCGCCCCAGGTTGAGGCGGCTCCGCCTCATGCGGAAGGATGCACTGCCTGCGACGGCGTTCGTATGGCCCTCTACGGATGATCGCGTACGGATGAGCGGGTACGGATGAGCCCGTACGTATGACCACGTGCGTACGACGGGGCGCCTGGAGTGAGCGGAGTGAGGCGGGGAGGAATGGTGGAGCTGAGGGGATTCGAACCCCTGACCCCAAGACTGCCAGCCTTGTGCTCTCCCAGCTGAGCTACAGCCCCACGTGAAGAATCACGGTACAGGCGGGCGCGGAAGCTTGTCAAGGAATGGGGTGGAGTGGTACCGGGGGCGGGATTCGAACCCGCACGCCCTTGCGGGCAACGGCTTTTGAGGCCGTCGTGTAAAGCCAGTTCCACCACCCCGGCACATTCATGAAGGGCGCGGTACCTGGCGATTGTACACCCATCCCGCCCTGGGTCTTCCCACGGGTCGTGAAGGAGCGTGCCCGAGCGGGCGGAGAAACGGCTCCGCGATCACGCGCTTCCTCGCGAGACAGGGAACGGCCGGAGAATGGTAAAGCCGGCGAAGGAGTTCGATCGACTCGCTCTTCGCGTAGCAAAGCTTCCACAACGGCGATCGACCTTCTATTCGCCTTACGGTGATCGAGCCATTCAGTGAGATGATTCGGTGGATTGTCGCCTGCATCCAGTCAAGGAACGCATGGCTCGCCGAGACGAGGCTTACGTAAAGCCGCTCGTACACGTAACGCTCACTCTTGTCCGTGTTGTACGTGTCCACGTATACCGTCACCGACCCGTCACCGTCGATGCAGCCTCGCACGAAGTCCGCAAACAGGGCGTCCGGTATCGCGAGAGGCTGGAGCGTAAGACTCTTCGCTGGTGTCAGGCCGATGCCCCGCAGCCATGCGTGCAGCTCACGATCACTCCATTGCAGGCGGAAAGTGAAGCGCCCAGAGCCGCTTCGAGATCGTGTAGCCCTGGCTCGTACACCGAGGCAGTCGCGTATCGTCTCCAGGAAGTCGAAGTCCTTGGACGTGACCGTAAGATGCCGACCATCCCTTCCCAGGTTGCCGTCGGTCGCGACTACACCGACGGCCCAAGCGATTTCGGCGGACCACCCGAGTGGCGAGGCGAGCCCTCGCCGGGATAGGGGTGGCGCACCGCCGGGCCGCGATCCTCGGGGTCTGACTGGAACCGCGAACCGCCGCAGACGACGGAGGACGGTCGTCGGAGTGCATCCCAGCTGACGCGCGATGTTCTCCGCCGTCAGCCGCTCGTCGACGTAGAGCCGCCTCAGCGTCTCGGCCTCGACAGGCACGTACGACGGGCGCATTGCGTGGTTTCCCCCTCCTCAGCCTCCCCCTCGATCAGCACCAGTCAATGTCCAACTTTTCAGACAGCGAGGCGGCGACCGCGCCGGGGGGCGCGCGAAGACCCGCCGGAAAGGTGTGGAGGCTCGGGGACGTAGTACACTTGCCCTAGTCTCATGGGCGAGCTCTCCTTCGTCGAAGACGTCAAGCAGCTCGCGTACGGCGAGGGCGAGATCCTGCGTGGCGAGGGGATCCTCGCGATCACAAAGGCCCTGCTGCAGTCGGGCGTGAGCTACGTGGGCGGCTACCCGGGCGCGCCCGTCTCCTACCTGATCGACGTCCTCGCCGACGCCAACGAGCCGGTCCTCAGGCCCCTCGGCGTCTACTTCGAGCAGTCGGGGAGCGAGGCGGCAGCGGCGGCGCTGCTCGGCGCGTCGATCAACTACCCGGTGCGGGGCGCGGTGACGTGGAAGTCCGTCGTCGGCACCAACGTGGCCTCCGACGCGCTCTCGCACGTGGCCTCGGCGGGCGTGCTCGGCGGCAGCGTCATCATCATCGGCGAGGACTACGGCGAGGGCGCCTCGATCCTCCAGGAGCGCACGCACTCGGCGGCGCTCAAGTCGTCGATCCCGCTGCTGGACCCGCGCAACAGCCTCGACAGCTTCGCCCGCTTCGTGGAGGAGGGCTTCGGCCTCTCGGAGGCGTGCAACGAGCCGGTCTTCTTCTCGATCCGCATCCGCGCCTGCCACATGCGCGGCACCCTCCGTTGCAAGGACAACGTGCGGCCGCGAGTCAGCATGCTCTCGCCGCTCGGCGCGCCGAGCTTCAGCCTCGAGCGCATCAACCTGCCGCCGTTCACCTACGCGATGGAGGCGCAGAAGTTCGAGCGGCGGCTGCCGGCGGCGCGCCGCTACATCGTCGAGCACGGCCTGAACGAGCACCACCCGGGCGCGGAGGACCACCTGGGCATCGTCATGCAGGGCGGCCTCTGGAACACGACGCTCCGGAGCCTGCACGTGCTCGGCCTCGCCGACACGCGGGGGCGCACGCCGGTGCCGCTCCTCGTGCTGAACGCGATCCACCCGCTCGTGCCCGAGCAGCTCATCGCGTTCCTGCGGGGCAAGCGCCGGGTCCTCGTCGTCGAGGAGGGGATGCCGGACTACATCGAGCGCGAGCTCAAGGCGCTCGCGCACGAGGCGCGGCTCGACGTCGAGATCTCCGGCAAGGACGTCTTCGCGCCCCACGGCGAGTACGTGCCGCGGCTCGTGCTGCGCGGACTCAGCCGCTTCCTGGCGGACGCGGGGGTCCGGTCGGTGTCGGCGGCGGCGCTCGAGGAGCGCTACCGCGCGCTCACGGCCCACGAGGCGCGGGTGCGCGAGGTGCTCCCGCAGCCGGTCGCCAGGCGCCCGCCGTCCTTCTGCACGGGCTGCCCCGAGCGGCCCGTGTTCAGCGCGATGAAGATCCTCCGCGAGCGGGAGCCGGAGGTCGGCGACACGCACGTCTCCGCCGACATCGGCTGCTCGACGTTCTCGACCCAGGCGCCCTTCAACGTGGGCAGCTCGGTCCTCGGCTACGGCATGGGCCTGGCCTCGTCGAGCGCGGTCGCCCCGCTCTTCGGCAAGCGCGTCGTCTCGTTCATGGGCGACGGCGGGTTCTGGCACAACGGCCTCACCAACGGCGTCGCCAACGCGATGTACAACAAGCAGGACTCCGTCCTCGTGATCCTCGACAACTTCTACGCCGCGGCGACCGGGCAGCACCACCTGCCGTCCACCGGCACGAACGCGCGGAGGGAGCCGATCCGCATGACGATCCCCGAGGCGCTGCGCGGGCTCGGCGTCCCGTGGGTGCGCACGGTGAACTCGTACCGCATCGCGGAGGTCATGGCGACGCTGCGCGAGGCGCTCACCACGCGCGTGCCCGGGCTCAAGGTGATCATCGCGAAGAACGAGTGCATGCTCGAGCGCCAGCGGCGCGAGCGCCCGCGCCTCCGGCAGCTCGAGGCCGCCGGCGCGCAGGTGGTCCGGCCGCGCTTCGGCGTCGATCCGGACGTGTGCACGGGCGACCACTCGTGCATGCGGCTCAACGGGTGCCCGTCGCTCACGCTCCGAGCGAGCCCCGACCCGTTCCGCCCCGATCCGGTCGCGCACGTCGACGACACGTGCGTCGGCTGCGGCGTGTGCGGCGAGGTGGCCCACGCCGCGGCGCTCTGCCCGTCGTTCTACGAGGTCCGCGTCATCGCCAACCCGACCCGCTGGACGCGGCTCGTCGGCCGCGTGCGCGGGGCGGTGATCCGGCGGCTCGCGGCCGTCACGGCGTGAGCGAGGAGCGGCTCCTCAGCGTCCTGATCCCCGCCGTCGGCGGGCAGGGCGGCGGCGTCCTGCTCGACTGGCTCGTCGACGCGGCGCACGCGGACGGCTACCCGGTCCACGGCACGTCGATCCCCGGCGTGGCGCAGCGGACGGGCTCGACGTCCTACTACCTCGAGCTCGACACCGCGCGCGACGGCGCCGCCGACGCGACGCCGCCCGTCTTCTCGCTCTACCCGGTCCCGGGCGCGCTCGACGTCCTGCTCGTCCCCGAGCTGCTCGAGGTCGGGCGCTCGATCGAGCTCGGCTTCCCCTCGCCCGCGCGGACGACGATCATCGCGAGCACGCACCGCCTGTACTCAATCCACGAGAAGATCGCGACCGGCGACGGCACGTACCCGAGCGCCGACCTCCTCGCGGCGGCGCGCGCGTTCTCGCGGGCGCTCTACGCGTTCGACGCGCTCGCGCTGGCCCGCGCGCACGGCACGGAGGCGAACGCGGTGCTGCTCGGCGCGCTCGCCGGCGCGGCGGCGCTGCCGGTGCGGGTCGAGGCGCTCCGCGCGGCGATCGGGCGCAAGGGGATCCAGGTCGAGGCCAACCTGCGCGGCTTCGACGCCGGCCTCGCCGCCGTCGTCCGGATGCGGGAGGGGGCGGGGGCGGCGGCGGGGTCGCCGGGCTTCGGAACCCCACTCGCCCGGGACCCCGCCGCCACCCCCGCTCCCGCGGCCCCCGCGACGCCGGTGGCCGGCGACGAGGTCGCGCGGATGGTCGCGGAGTTCCCGGCGGCGGTGCGGCCCACGCTCGCGCGCGGGGTGGCGCGGCTCGTGGACTACCAGGGCCCCGCGTACGCGCGGCGCTACCTCGAGCGGCTCCGGCCCTTCGCGGCCTCCGGCGACGCGGAGCTCGTCGAGACGCTCGCGCGCTGGCTCGCCGTCCTGATGACCTACGAGGACGCGGTCCGGGTGGCCCAGCTCAAGACGCGCGCGAGCCGCTTCGAGCGCATCCGGCGCGAGAGCCGCGCGGAGCAGGGCGAGATCGTCGTTACCGACTACCTCAAGCCCGACCTCGACGAGATCCTCGGGGTGCTCCCGGACCGGCTCGTTGCGCCGCTCGCGCGCTGGGCCGAGCGCCGCTGGCCGCACGGCCGCCCGGCGCTCGCGCAGCACGTTCGGACCACGACCGTCAGCGGCTACCTGCGCGTGTGGCTGCTCGCGCGGCTCCGGCCGCTGCGCCCGGTGTCCCACCGCGCGCGCCGGGAGCACGCGCGCATCGACCGCTGGCTCGCGGCGGTCGAGCGGTGCGCCGGCTGGGACCGCGCGCTGGCGCTCGAGGTGGCGCGCGCCGCGCAGCTCGTGAAGGGCTACGGCGACGTCCGCCGCCGCATGGTCGCCCACTTCGAGCGCCTGCTCGCGAGCGCCACGCGCGCGGCGGAGCTCGAGGCGCCCGGCGGGCGCTTCGACGCGGCGCGGGGCCTCGCCACCCGCTACCGGACGCTCGTGCTCCAGGGGCCGGACGCCGAGCCGGGCGCGGTCGCGCTCGCCGAGCAGGTGCCGCTTCGGCTCGCCGCCCTGGACCGCGCGGGCGCGCTCGCGCTCCTCGCGCCGCGCGCCGCGGGGAGCGTGTCTGAGTAACCGCGGCCGACGTCCATGACCGATCGCCGACCACTGGGTGTTCCGCTTCGGGCGCGGGCTTTGCCCGCGCAACCGATTTCTGGGGGGAGGCTTCGGAAGGGGGGCGAAGCCCCCCTCCGAGTGTCTTAGCGGCGCCGCCTGACCAGCTCGGCCAGGCGCTGGACCGTCGGCTCGGGCAGGTTGACGAACGTGAGCGCGTAGCCGTCCGGGTCGCGGCGGAGGACGAGCGCGACCCCCTCGACGGCGGGGCCGCCGTCGAGAGGCGTGAAGGACACCCGGACGGCGCTCTTCGGCTCGAGCGCGCCCGGCACGCGGACCTTCATGCCCGCCTGGCCGACCTCCACCGACGTCGCGTCGTGCTCGACGCCCGTGTACTCGCGGATCCGGACGGGGAGCGCCACGGCCACGCGGGGCGCGCGCCGCCGGTCGGCGGGCGCCCCGCGGTCCAGGAGCCGGCTCATGGCGTGCGGCTCGAGGGCCGTGAGCACCTCGTTGAGGCGGTCGAGGGGGACCGGCTTGCCGACGAAGTCGGCGGCGCCCAGGCGCAGGCACTCCCGGGCCTGGCTCTCGGTGACGACGCCGGAGACCGCGACGATCGGGACGCCGAGCTCTCGCACGGGGCGGAGCTGCAGGAAGTCGAGCCCGCTCATGCCGGGTAGGTGGATGTCGAGGATGATCGCGTCGGGGCGCTCGGTCGCGAGCCTGCCGAGCGCCGCCTCGGCGCTCCGGACGACGAGCGGCTGGTGGCCGAGCTCGAGCAGGAAATCCCGGAACACCTCCCCGAGACCCGCCTCGTCCTCGATCACCAGGACCCGCATCACCCTGGAATCCTAGCACGATAGGTGTTCGGTCCTCCAGAGGCGGGCGGGACTCCACGCCCATGATGCGGCGTGTTATACTCCCCCGGGTCGATTGCGAAGGAGGAGCGCGTGTCCGGCTACCTGCCCGTCGTCGTCTTCGCCATCCTGATCGTCGGGTTCGCCGTCGGCGCGCTGGCGGTGGCGCGGCTCCTCAGGCCCCATCGCCCCGACGCCGTGAAGCTCATGAACTACGAGTGCGGCGCCGAGCCCGTCGGCCCGGCGTGGGTGCAGTTCCCGGTCGGGTTCTACCTGGTCGCCCTGGTCTTCGTCGTGTTCGACGCCCTCGTCGTCTTCCTCATCCCGTGGACGCTCGTGCTCCGTGCGCTCGGGATGCCGGCGTTCTGGGTCATGGCGGGGTTCGTGGGGATCATCGGGCTCGGCTGGCTATACGCGTACCGGGAGGGAGTGCTCGAGTGGAAGTGAAGCCGCCCCACCCGCAGATTCCCGCACCGGTCTGGAGCGACTTCAAGGACCTGCAGGAGTGGGAGAAGTACCACCAGGAGCGCGCCCGGGACGACAAGACGTCGGAGGCGCTCGCGTCCATCGCCGACGCGATCCACCACATGCCGGGCGGCTGGATCGTCACGACGTCCACGGAGAAGATCTTCAACTGGGCGCGGAAGTCCTCGATCTGGCCCGTCACGTTCGGGCTCGCGTGCTGCGCGATCGAGATGATGGCCACCTTCGCCTCGCGCTTCGACGTCGAGCGGTTCGGGATGGTGCCCTGGGCCTCGCCGCGCCACTCGGACCTCATGATCGTGTCCGGCACGGTCACGATCAAGATGGCGCCGATGCTCCGGCGGATCTACGACCAGATGCCGGACCCCAAGTGGGTCCTCTCGATGGGCTCGTGCGCGAACTCGGGCGGGCCCTTCCGCCACGGCTACCACGTCGTCAAGGGCGTGGACCGCGTCGTCCCCGTCGACGTCTACGTCCCGGGTTGCCCGCCGACGCCCGACTCGCTGATGTACGGCCTGCTCCGGCTCCAGGAGCGCGTCGGCGAGTTCCAGCGGACCGGCACGCGCACGACGGCCGCCGAGCCCGCCTGAGCATGACGCCCGCCGACGCCGCCGCGCGGATCCGGGAGAGGTTTGGCGTCGAGCCCGCCGTCGAGGGCGCGACGCTCGGCGTCACGCTGCCCCCGGAGCGCTGGCAGGAGGCCGGCGCCGTCGCCCGCCGCGAGCTCGGCTGCGTCTTCTTCAACTGGCTCAGCGCGGTGGACTGGAAGGACGAGGGCCTCGAGGTCGTCTGTCGCGTGGACAACCTCGACGCGGGGCTCGGGCTCTGGCTGCGGACGAGGCTCGGCGCGGGCCGCACGCGCTGCCCGTCGCTCACCGGCGTCTGGCGCGGCGCGGACTGGATGGAGCGCGAGTGCTACGACATGTTCGGCGTGGTCTTCGAGGGCCATCCCGACCCCCGGCGGATCCTGCTCTCCGACGACTGGGAGGGCCACCCGCTCCGGAAGGACTACGCCGTGGACACGCCCCACGCCCCGTACCGGTGACGGGCTCGGGAGGGAGCCGCCGATGATCTACGAGCTGCGCGCGTACACGCTCCGGCCCGGCACGCAGGGCGAGTACCTCAAGCTGAACCAGGAGATCGGCCGGGCGGTCCGGGGCGACGCGCACGGCACGCTCGAGGGCTCCTGGACGACGGACATCGGCCCGCTCAATCAGTTCGTGCACCTGTGGCGCTACCCGAGCTTCGAGGAGCGCGCGCGGCTTCGCGGCGAGCTGGCGAAGAACCGTGACTGGACCGAGGGCTACCTCCCGAAGATCCGCCCGCTCATCGTCGCCCAG
>Ga0209211_10003652_pt1 | contig 24786 bp, 19 predicted proteins | sample RifGroA2_FD_183992 | JGI IMG/M metagenome (GOLD analysis project Ga0209211, IMG submission 183992) | Groundwater microbial communities from Rifle, Colorado, USA - Groundwater A2 (SPAdes) (version 2) | ecosystem: Environmental > Aquatic > Deep subsurface > Groundwater | place: Rifle, Colorado...
TGGAGGAAAAGCTGGTTTAACAATTGCATTAATTTTTGCAGTTGGATTTAATGGTTTGATGTATTTCTTCTCGCATAAAATAGTTTTATTCATGTATAAAGCAAAAGAAGCAGATAAGACAAAGTATAAAGAGTTATACAAGGCAGTAAGAGAGATTGCTGATCTTGCTGTAATTCCAATGCCAAAAGTATATATTATTCCAACAGAACAGGCAAATGCATTTGCTTCAGGTAGAAATCCAAAGAATGCAATTGTTGCTTGTACAGAAGGTATCATGAAAATGTTGACACATGAAGAATTAAAAGGTGTTTTAGCGCATGAGATCAGCCATGTAAAAAATCGAGATATTCTTATCACGACAATTGCAGCTACAGTTGCTGGTGTTATCTCTTATTTAGGAGCAATGGCACGTTGGAGTGCAATCTTTGGTGGCGATGATGACAGAGGTTCAAATGTGATAGAATTGTTAGTTATTGGGATATTAACTCCATTGTTAGCTTTAGTTATTCAGTTAGCAATCTCACGTTCAAGAGAATATTTAGCAGATGAATCAGGCGCAAAACTGCTAGGCAATGGAGAACCATTAGCACGAGCATTAGAAAAGATAGAAGCAAGCGTTAAACACAATCCAATGCAATTAGGCAATCCTACAACATCAAGTTTGTTTATAGCAAATCCATTCAAATCAGAAAATTTGTTTGTTTTGTTAAGTACACATCCAGCAACAAGCAAGAGAACTGCGAAACTAAGGGCAATGAGATTCTAAGCAGTTAATCAAATTTATTATTCTCCGCTTTTCCTAAATCTTTTCTCATTTTTCCTTATTTTTCTGGAAATATCTGGTATCAATTAGTAAACCTTTCAACTTTCCCAGAAATTTTTCAATTTTTCATCAGATACGCATATTAAACACTTCTGACAAAAAAATCTTAGGAAGTTGAGCGTCAAGCTCTGTTTTTAGATGATTGTATCAAAACAGTTTTCTAAAAACAAAGCGCAACGAACGGATACGACGCTCAACTCTCCGATATTAAAAAAATAGTAAAGGTGGAAATATGAAAGCAGAATATCTTTGTAAGTGGGTAGTATTTTTGGTATTATTAGTTGTTACAAGTTATGCAGCAATTGCTGATACTTTACAAATCAGCCAGGTATATTATGATTCAATTGGAACAGAATCAGGTGGAGAAGCAATTGAATTATACAATCCAAACAATTTTGCAGTAAACTTATCTGGTTATAGTATTAGGACAGAAAGTGCTGATAAAGATATTACATTTGGTAATAACCACATAATTCCTAAAAAAGGATATTTTTTAGTAGCTGACATAGGTTGGAGCACATTAAAAGACAACAACAGCTGGGTTAATGCTGATTATGAAGAAACAATGAATATGTACAATACTGATTCAGGTATTGCATTAGTCGACAGGGCAAGCAGTATTGTTGATGCAGTTGGTTGGGGAGATAAAAGTTTAATCAATGATGGATTGTATGAAACAGAACCATCTTTAGGAGTTAAAACAGGATATACTTTATTACGTAATAAAGATACAAATAACAACAAAAATGATTTTATTGAGTCATTGCCGCAATTCAGAAATAATTTTTTTATTACAAACAGCAGCAATAGCTTAAATAATCAAAATTCTTTGAATCTCAGCAATGGAAATAATGTTAGTATTACACTTTTTATAAACAACACAGCTCCATTTATAGATGAGATTAGTTTAACAGATGACAATGAAGTTACAGCAGGCATTCAAATATTGCCAATAGCTGGGAAAAATAAAACGGTAATAATTTCAGTGATTGCTCGTGACAATAATGGGGTAAATGATCTTACAACTGTAAAAGCATTAATTATTGCAGATACAGTGCAGGAGATAGAATTAGTAAAGAATGAAACAATTGACTCGACAAAAGCATTATTTACAGCTGTATTTGAACTGCCTTATTTCTTAGAATCAGATATCTATAGTGTTGCTGTAACTGTTTATGATGCAAAAAATGTTCAAGTACAAGCCACTGCTGACTTCGAATATCTGCAGCTTGCTGCAATTGCTTTTGATAATACTGCCTACACAATGTTTGAAGCTGAAAATAACACAGCATCCTTGTTAGGTGATGCAGAATTAGCTACATTAGACAAGCCAACGCTTCAGAACATAGGCAATACTAAATTAAGCTTTGCTCTTGCAGCAAAAGGATTATTTAATGGAAACAGCTATCTTTCTGCAGAGAATATGAGCTATAGCTTTGGTTCAACCAATCAAAAAAATATTATTGGGAATAATACTGTGTTTGATGATCATGTTACATTAGACAAGACACAAAACCTTGCATTCAATCTTTTTTTGACACTGCCGTCAATAATCTCATCAGGAATTTACACAGGAGATGTCACACTCTATGCAGTTCCTTTTGAAGAATGATAGCAATAAAAAGGTAAAAATCAGCAAACAAAGTGATTATTATGAAACACCCCGAGAGAACAATTGCACAACAAAAGAAATTCTTGATAAAAATAGTTTTGTTGCAATTGTTCTTTTCTTTTTTATTTTTATTTTTTTGTACAATCTGTAATGCAGCAGCAATTGCAGTTTCTCCTTCATCATTATATTATGAGGATGTGCAAAGAAATACAACAATTGAAGATATTATAACATTATTCAACCCAAACAATTTTCCAGTGGAGTTCCAGTATTTTAATCAATCAGGCTTTCTTGAAGTAATTTATGATGAAGAAGAAAACCAAGAGGATAATCAAGATATTAATGGTAGCATTGATCATCACATCCCTGTATTTGGTTCAATACAAGTCCCAATACAATTAACAATCAATGAAGACATTGCAAATGGCATCTATGAAGATTATTTGTTATTCAGATTTATTACACAAGACAAAGAAGATTCACTAGGCTTAACAGCTGGCATTGGTATTAAGGTCACGTTTGTTGTTAATGACAATCAGATTGTTGATTTCTCTGTATATAAAGCAGTAGTCACAGATACAGAGGTAAATAGTATGCTTCAATTACAGATAGGCATTGAGAACACAGGCAATGTAGTAATTCAGCCTATATATAGTCTCTCAATAGTTGATGATAAAAATAATACTATATTAGATGAAGAACAGAATTTATCATTGCAGCCATATAAGCAGCAGGAATTTATATTCTATTACAATACAACAAACCTAATGCCTGGTAAGTATGCTGCTTTTGTTTCTCTTATAGAGGAAGATCAAGAAAACAAGCTTCTTTTCGAAAAAGAACTTCCAATATTACTTTTACCAGAAGGAACATTTAGGAGATCAGGTTTGCTTGAGCAATTCAACATAACCTCTTTATCAGTCGGGAAAAACAGCAAACTATCAGCCATTTTTCTGAACAATGGCAGTTTGATTGCAGATGCAAAATTATCCGTTGAAGTATATATTGATGATCAACTGCTGGAGAATCTTCTTTCTGAGCAATTTCTTGTTGAGAAAAATGAGAAGAAGGAGCTAGTTGCTTATTATACTCCACAAGAATATGGCAATTACAGATTCAATGCAAGAATATATTATAACAAAAAAGAGACAAATCAAAAAGAGATTTTTGCTAGCTTAAAAAATAATTATCTTTCTTTCTTTACAGGCAATTCAGTAGCATTAGGTGGTGGGATTAAATTAAATGCTATTGAGATTATTGTTTTATTGATAATTATCATTGTTATAGCATGGTATTTGGCAAGAAGAAAGTAAGATGATTATTAATGGTAAGTTAACAAAGAAAACTGTTGAGTATAACATCTCAGATTTAAAGATAATTCATTTATCTATAACTCTCCCCACTCTCTCTCAAATATCTCTTTCATTCTCTTAGCTTTTTTCTCTCCGATTAATTCTATTTTTTTCAATTCATCTTCAGAAGCATTTACAATATTTTTTATTGTCTTAAATTCTCTCAGTAAAGGCTTAGCTAACCCTCTACCAACTCCAGGAAATGAAGAAACAATATACTCCTGCAGTTCTTTGATGCTCATTGGTTTTTTTGAACCATGCAACGAAAAATCAGTTCCATTCTCATCTTGCTCTCTTTTTGCAATAATCAGAATCATCGCTGCAGATTCTTTTGCATTTCTTGTAAATAAAATTGGCAGTGAAAATGACACAGCAATTGTTGCTAATAATCCACGTATAGCATTTGGATGTACATTTCTGATTGAAAATATATCATTGCTTCCTTCAATAAGCAGCACAGGTTTCTGGAAGTTTTGTTTTAATTCTTTGATCTGCAGAAATATTCTTCCATCTAACAAACTATCAATAAAATCTTCCTGTGTTTTAAACTCGACTGCAACATCTTTGCTCAATAAATAATCTGCAGATTCTAATTTATCGAGATTAATCTCAACATTATTCTCTAATAATTCTTTGATGATTGGATTTCCTTTTTCTCTGTAATCAACATATAATTTAATTTTCTTCTCAACATTATCAATCTCTTGCATATTCCCTATTTTCTCTGTAATCTGTGCAGAGCTATTTATCATATAATTATGAAGGTTGACATTAACAGGTTTAATCTCGACAGAATTTGTTCTTTCTCGTCTAATCAATGTAATTCTTGATTTTAATTCTTTCAATATTCTATACATTCTTTTTTCTTTATGATATGAACTCCATTTATATCCTTCATCTCTTGTATTCATTGTCATTAAGATTGTTACCTTTCCTTTATCTGATCTTCCAGTTCTTCCTCTTCTCTGAATTTGTCTAATTGCAGAAGGTATTGGCTCATAAAAAATAACTTCATCAACTTGTGGAATATCTAAGCCTTCCTCTCCAATGCTACTGGAAACTAATGTATTAAACTGGTCTTCACGAAATTGCTGCAGAAGTTCAATCTGTTTCTTTTGTGACATCCCTTTTTGCCGTTTATTCGCTTGCCCGATGAATAATTGTGCTTTAATATTCTCTAATTTATTGATTTCATCAAGAATTTTTGCTGCTGAATCTCGATACTGTGTAAAGATCATGAGTTTGTAATCTTTAGGAAGTTTTGAAAGATGTTCTCGTAATGCCAAAAATTTTGGATGTTCAATATTATCTCTAAAAAGCGATTGTGTCTTTACATATGCAGATCGAAAATATAAGTCTTGGCTAAGATTCTGCACTGCTTTTACTTTGCTTGTTTTTGCTTGTAGCATAATCTCATCTAAGTATTGAAGCAATGCAGTTATTCCTTGTGTCTCAACTAATTCTAATGCATGCTGTATTTTGATTGCCTCGGCAGATAATGATAACGCTTTCATTATATCAAAATCTCTATTTCCAGAGGCTAATTCACCCTGCAAATATCCCTGAAATCGGAGAATATCAGTTTTATTGTTAAAATTAACATTCGGCTGTTCAAGATTAAGTTGTTTAAGCTGAGCTTCTTTTGTTTGCAAACATTCATACAGATATTTTCGAATGGATTTCAATTCTTCTGGAAGCTCGACTTTAATATATTGTACATTAACTTCTTGTACATAAGGAACAACATCAGGATCAGTATCAATACGTACTTCAATCTCTTCAATAAACAAATTTTTCAGGATCTCATCAATTTTTTCTAATTCTGAACCAGGAGAAGCAGTTAATGCCAGAATACGTGGATATTTTGCAGTTTTTTCATACTGTTTTGCAAGCCATACATAAGAATAATCTCCAGTTGTTCTATGCGCTTCATCAACAACAAGCAATGACACCTCTTCCAGCGAGATTTTGCTGCCAATAATATCATTTTCTAAACCTTGTGGTGTTGATACAATAACAGTTGCAGTTTTCCAAAGTTCTTGTCTTTTTTCAGGTGAAACAAAGCCAGTAAACATAGTTATTTTCTCTGAATCTATTACAAGATGATTCTTGAACACATTCATAATCTGTTCAACCAATGGTTTAGTTGGTGCAAGAATCAGAATCTTTGATTGTGGATAAAGATGCAGACGATGTGCAGCTAACATTAAACAAATGTTTGTCTTCCCCATTCCTGTTGGCAGCACAACTAAAGTATTTTTTGCAGTAGTAGTAGCAAATATAGTTTCTTGGTATAATCTCGGAGTAAAGTTCTTGAGCATGAGTTTTGGAAAGAATAAGTGTTTTAAATAGTTTGTTTATTCACAGTAGTGCAGAAATCAATGTATTTGTATCAAGCGTTATTTTTATCATGGTTTCTTTCTGTGTAAAACTATTTCTTTATCAACACTTGTCCTCGTGATGTCATTTTTGTCATTTCAATATGCATTGTTTTCACCATAATAAGATTAGTAAGATTAATCATATCTAAAAATGTTTTCAATCAAAAACTATATAATCTAGTAAACTCAGAAATCAATCATGCTTCACAAATACATCCATTCATTCGACAAAACAAGAATCCATTATATCATAAAACGCAGCAAAAACAAGCACTTTTTAGTATTTATCCATGGTGTTAGCGCCAATTGGACAATCTGGAAGAAACAATTAGAGTTCTTTGACTATGCGGGTTATTCTTACATTGCATTAGATTTACGTGGTCATGGTATGTCTGATAGGCCGAGTGAGGAAAAGAAATATATTTTTCAGTATTTTGCAAAAGACATAAGAGCAATTCTTAAAGTAGAGCAGATTAAAGATTTTACATTAATTGGGCATAGTTTGGGTGGTGGAATTGTGCTGGATTATGTTACGCACCTAAAAAAACAGCCAAAAGCAGCAATTGTCATTGATACTGCCACAGTAAATCCTTTTGAGCATAAAGCAGTATTGCACTTCAACAAATATATTTCGCGATTTTTACGGTTTATTACAAAACATCAGACATTAAAGGATAACAAAAAGAAAAAAGAGATTGATTTATATCATGTATACAAAAGAAATAAATTAATTCTAGCATGGCAATGGATTAAGCAATGTCCATTGAAAGTAATCATCACAGTTTTGGATAAATTAGAAGAACATACACAGCAGCATGGTCAGCAGACAATCAAAAGACTAAGGCGCTTAAAAACACCTGTTTTAGTGATAAGTAGTTTGTTTGATCCAATTGTTTCTGCAAGATATGGTGAAGATATTAGCAAATATGCAAAAAACGCTGTCTTTAGGATTATTAAAGGAGTAAATCATGCAGTAGTGATTGATAAAGCAGATGAGGTCAATACAACATTATTGAAATTTTTGCAGAAGAGACAGATTAAAGAGTATTTCTGAGAATGTCAAGCATTTCTCTTGTTTTTATTATCTCTTATACAACTCATCCAGTTCTTTTTTATATTCTTTTAGTATATTATATCGTCTCATCTTCAAAGTAGTAGTCAACTGATTATTCTCTACAGTAAATTCATCTGCTATAACAACAAATTTTTTTATTTGTTCATAATCCTGCAGATTTTGGTTGACCTTTTCTACTTCTGTTTCTATTAATTGTTTTATTGCTGGATGAGATGCTAATTGCTGATTATCATTATATTTGAAATCAAGCTGTTTTGCTAGCAGCATAAGTTCATCAATATCTGCAACAATAATCGCAGTGATATATGATTTATAATCACCATACAGCATTGCCTGGGTAATATATTTTGATTTTATTAGCTCTTCTTCAATAGGTTCAGGAGCAATTTTCTTGCCGTTTGAAGTTACAATAAGATTCTTTTTCCTTCCTGTTATATGCAAGAAACCTTCTTCATCAATCATACCTATATCTCCTGTATGCAGCCAATGTTCAGATAATGTTTTTTTTGTTTCTTTTATCTTATGCAGATATGCTTTCATAATATTTGGGCCTTGTACAAGTATTTCACCATCCTGTGCAATCTTGATTTTGTCAGCTATAGGTATGCCGACAGTTCCTCGCTTGCGTTTTTGAAGTGTATTTACTGTTACAACAGGAGCTGCTTCAGTTAATCCATATCCTTGCAATACTAATAATCCAAGAGCATCAAAGAATTCTTCAATCTCAATTGTCAATGGCGCTCCTCCTGAGACAAAGAAACGGAATTTGTTTCCAAATTTCCTTCTCACTGGTAAAAATATTAATTTTGAAATAGTATTGTACAGCAGTTTTATACGAAACGGAATCTCTTTTTTAGCATAAAACAAAGTATTATATTGTTTAGCAATATCAAGAGCATAATAAAATAAAGTTCTAGAGATAAGGTTTTTTTGATCAACTTTGAAGATGATTGTTTCATATAATTTCTCTAAAAACCTTGGAACAGTATTGATATATGTTGGTTGAATCTTCTGCACTTCTTCAGCAAATGTAGTTACTGTATTTGTATGCAGGATTGATGCACCAACAGATAAAGGAACATAATAACCTGCAACACGTTCAAACATATGTGTTAATGGAAGAAACGAGAATACAACATCTTTCTGTGTGATATTCATTGCCAATATCAATGGTTCGATTTCGGAAATAATGTTTTGATGTGTTAATAATACTCCTTTTGGAATGCCTGTAGAACCAGATGTATAAACAATTGTTGCAATGTCTTTTTCAGTTATTTCAACTTTATTCTTTTCAGCTGCTTCAGCATCTCTTATAGAAAGAAATGTTTTCATATATGGATCATCAAATGTTAATACATACTTTAGTTTTGGAGTTTTCTGTTTTATTTTATTCAATAATCCATAATTTTCTTTGCTGCCAGAAACAATTGCTTTGACTTCAGAATCTTTGATTATATAAGTCAAAATCTTTTCATTAGTTTTATGATAAATTGGAACAACAACTGCACCTATAGAAAGAATTGCCATATCAGCTATGACCCATTCAGGAATATTCTCTGCAAAAATAGCAATCTTATCGCCTTTTTTCAATCCTAATTTTTGCAGTGTGATCGTTAAGCTTATCACTTTTTCATATAATTCTCGATAAGTTAGTTTTCTATATTCTTGAGCATCTTTATACTGCAAAGCAATATTATGCGGATAATGAATATAACTTTCATATAACATTTCATGGATTATCTTTGGCATTTTATTTTTCTTAGTTTAGTGATATATAAAGATAGCGCAAAACATATATATACTAAAACCTCAATAATCTAAAATTATCAATATTATCAATAAAGAGCGTGGTATCTATCTTAGGTATTAATCTATTTGGAAGAAAGATTACAGACAAAGAAACTATCAAGAAACTGCTTTCTCGTATAAAGAATATGGATAGGTTCTACCTGAATAGCTATTTGCAGGAAGTTCAAGGCAAAACAAACAGAACTGTAAAAGTAACTGGAAGAATTAAGATCAGTTTAGGAAGTTATAGCTATCTTGGATTAATTGGTCACAAAAAGATAGAAAAAGCTGCAATTCAAGCTATAAAAAAATATGGTACTGGTGCCGGTGGAGTACGCTTATTGACAGGGAATAGTACAATCCACAAACAATTAGAGCAAAGAATAGCAAATTTCAAAGCAACAGAAGATGCAATTGTTTTTTCTTCAGGTTATGTGACAAATATGTGTACAATTGCAGCATTGTTTGGCAAAGATGACCTTGTTATAATTGACAAATTTGATCATCAGAGTATTTATGATGCATGTATATTATCAGGAGTAGCTTGGTTAAGATTTAATCATAATGATTTACATGAATTAGAAACCATACTGCAGGATAATATTAAGAGATACAAACGAATATTGATAGTTGTTGATGCTGTTTATAGTATGGATGGTGATATCGCTGACATTCCTGAAATAATAAGACTTGCAAAAAAATACAAAGCTTTTACAATGGTTGATGAAGCTCATTCTCTTGGTGTATTAGGAGAGCATGGTAAGGGATTAAAAGAATATTTTAACTTAAAGTCAGCTGACATTGATATTTGGATGGGAACCTTGAGCAAAGCAATTCCAGCAATAGGCGGCTATATTGCTGGAAAAAAAGAGATGATTACTTATCTGCGTTATAGTGCACATGGATTTGTTTTTTCTGCAGCATTACCACCAAGTGTTTGTGCTTCAGCAATTGCAGCATTTGATATTATTGAAAAAGATACAAAACGGCACAAACAATTAAAAAATAACATCAGTTATTTTTTAACTGGAGTTAAAAGATTAGGTTTCAACACACTCATGAGCAAAGATACAGCAATTATTCCTGTAATGATTGGCAGTGTTATTAAAACATTCAGATTTGCAAAGAAATGCAATGATCTTGGAGTATTTGTCTGTCCAATTGTTTATCCAGCAGTGCCAAAAGATGCAGGAAGATTACGCTGCTGCGTCATGGCAACACATACGAAGAAAGATTTAGATAATGTTTTAAGAGTGTTTGAGAAAGTTGGGAAGGAGTTGAGTGTTGTTTAAAAAGTAATATTATTGTTGGAGAAATTCAATACTGACTCAAAACTAATTCTTTCTGTTTTTGGTCTACAGCAGGAAATTGTTTTAGTATGTATTCTAACTCTTCTTTAGTTACATCGTATAGATGCGCTACAGCCACATCTAATTGCGCCCTTGCTAATGCTCTGTCTGTCTCTTTTGTTAATCCTACAGATATATTTGTCAACTTTTTTAACTCTGTAAATTCTTCTGTTATAGATACTAGTTGTGCAACTTTTCTCACTATGAAATCAAACTCTTTTCCAGAAGATAGTCTAGGTACAGGAGTCTCTAAAAAATTAAACATTGTTACGTTTGCACTAACCTTTTGTCTAATAAAATAGTCGACAATAAAACTATTCATAACACCTACCAAAAAGCATAACTGCTTAATGTCAGGCAGCTTAACGATAGCAATTGAATGCCCGCAGACATATCCTGGCGGAACAATTGTTGAAATAAATGTTCTGTAATTTGTTGAACTGGCTATGAGTCTATAAGCCATCCAATAATCCTTATAATATAATTTATCATTATTTAAATTAGCTAATATATCTTTTTCATTTATTCTATATCTTGATATAGGCGCTTCTTTCCATTGATGTGTGAATTGTTCTATATTTTTCCCTTCAAGCAGAGGTATGCCTGTCAATGATTCTATTTTGAATAAGTGGCTGTCATTAGTCATATGAAATCCGCTTTGCATAGCAACATTCCATGTTCCATTAATTTTTTGACCTAAAGGAGGAGATTTTAATAACTTTTGTACAAGTTTATAATCTTCCGGAGTTTTTATCTCTAAGATATTCCAAGACGTAGGTGATGACTTTTTTATAAATTCTATATTAATAATAGTCGGATCTTGCACAGCTTTATACAAATCCTCCACTCTGTGTAAGAAGAAAGCACAAGGGAATTCTTTAGTTTTCCCTCCCTTCTCATAAATCAACAATACAAATTTATATCTTTGATCAATATTCGGAAATATAAATCTCCTATTTTCAAAACCATATATACAATTTATCTTCGACTTTTCAAACAGCATTGTTCTTAATCCTTTAGCTCCTAAGTCTGTATAAATCCCGCTAGGTACTACAAAGCCAACTAATCCACTATTCTTAATAAGTTGATGTGCTCGTTCTGTAAATATCTTGTATAAGTCTAAGTCGCCAGAAACTTTTCTGCCATTTGCATCTGAACTCTGCCAATGATAATTTTTCCTGAATATTGTTGAATAGAATTCATATTGATATAATTTTTCTTTCCATAACTTTTTCAGTATAGGTCTATTTTTCATTAATTCTTCCATTCTTTTTTTTGCTTTTTGTGTAGTCAAGCTTTTAAATCCTTGATCATGCTGTTCAAAAAATTCTTGCGAATCTGGCTTCCACTTTTCCCAGGGGGGATTTCCAAGCACTATATCAAAACCGCCTGTTTCTGCAACAAGTGGAAAGTCTTCCTCAATCTTAAATGCATGAGAATCATCATTGTCCCAGATAAGTGAATTCCTCTCTATGATATTTAATTTCGGAAGCGGTTTTGGAGTTTGAGTTGATCTAAGAAACATATTTAATCTAGTAAGCCTTACTGCTCTAGGGTCTAAATCAATACCATAAATACAGTTTTCTAAAACATGGTCTAAAAAATTTACCAATCCTGCATCATCATCTTTATCTTTAGAAACTTTTTGCCTATTTTGAAACCATCTTTTAAACTCTTCAAAAGCCCTAACAAGGAATGTTCCAGAACCACATGCTGGATCTAATACACGTATTGCTAATACATCGTTTATCGTTTTACATTCTCTCAAGCGTTTTCCTAAAGTATTATCCACTAAAAACTCAACTAGGAATTCTTTAGTGTAATATATTCCTCCCTGTTTCCTTTTGAATTTTTCTTCCTCAACTCCTTTTCTTTTAGCTGTAGCTCTATATGAAAGATAATTTTCATATGCATGCCCTAATATATCAGAATTTATTGCAGCGAAATTATATCTTAACCCAGTTTTTTGGTCAGTATAAAAAGATTGCAATATCATAATAAAATCATCGTTTTTTATTACTAATCTATCAACCCTATCTAAATCAAAGATTGTACTATCATATTTGTCATGCATTTTAAGAAAGAAAGGACATAAAAAATCTTTATAAAACTGTATGCGTTTATCACCTATCTGCCATTTTTCTAATACATCCATAAGTTTTCTTTCAGAATCTCCCCCGCTGTCTTCTAACATTCTGCAAAAGATAATTCTATCGAGAATAGTTTGAACACATGCATCAATTTCTGCATCTATATCTTGTCCTGTATCAAATTTTGGGAGATTTTGTTCTTTTATAGCATTGCCTAATTTCTTCCTGACCAACAGAAGTTGTTCAGTCAATAACTCTTCTATATCTGCACTCTCTTTCCACTTTTTATGCATCTTGGCATATTCATCTAAAGCAACTCCACCATTATCTTTAGAGAACAGCAATAACCAACTTAATCTTTCTGAATCAGTCAAACACTCAGCTAAACTAAATTCAAAAATTTCTGCATTTTCAGAGTCATCAAAATAATCAGAATTGAAAACTCTCCATTTTACAAAGTTAGTTAGAACTATCCATCTAATACCGCTATTTTTTCCATAATTGAGAACTTGAGTAATATTTCCTTGACTTGTTAGACCATCAGAAAACCTTTTTGCTTCAATAAGAAATGAAGGCCTTAATTCTCCACTTTTTCTAAATGCATAATCTACTCTTGTTGTTTTAATTGCAGTCTTTACTATTTGTTGAGGCATAACCTCGCTTGTTAGCCAATGCCATTCAAATAATTCTAATAACGGTCTGATAAATTCTTCTGTTCGCTTTTCTGATTCATTATACTTGTTTGGTAATGCTTCATATTTGGATAATAATTCAGCTATATAATTTCTTACTACTTTCTCATCAATCATAGTCTTAGGGAGCTTAAAGTATTTAAATATTTATTCATTTGACTTTAATGCATTGTATATTTAAATTTTTCTAGAAAAGAACGATTATAAAAAGAGTTATATAATTACTCAGAAATCAAATTGCTTATCCACATCAACATCTTCTTTATTTTTCACTTTCATAAACTCAAGAGAATAAATTTGTACAATTCTAAACTTTCCTGAAGTTGATTGCGTTTCAGCATGAATTGTCTGCTCAAGAATATGCACCTTTCCCCAATGCAGCCATTTGCCGTCAATATTATGTGCAAGAAAAACTCGTGTTGGTGCAGGATGATATAATCTCATATTTTGTTTATGGAACTGAAAAACTTTGCCTTCAAAATCTGCTGCAGTCAACGATTTTTTCAGATGTGCAGCAAGAATCAATTCTCTAGGGAAACCTTGCTCTGTTGTTAATTGTAATGTATCATTGAATTCTATTGCACTGCCCATAATGATCAGATATAATTAATTAGTTAATAAAACTATTTATTAACTAATAATAAGAGAAGAGTTGTTTTAGTTCCAATAAAATACTCAGGAGAGTTTTCTGATTTATTAAAATATTGGGACTGATGTCGAAGCACGAGAATATTCTTTGCTTCCTTTAGTCAGAAAAGAGGAATTATAAACTAAATGAATTCACAAATTCATCTCATATACTCTATACAGATTCTTTACTTTTCCGCTCAATTTTTCAGCCAAATGTCTTGATGCAGTATTTGTTTCCAACACCCAAGAATATTCGCAGTTAGTAAAACCTTTCTTTTTAAGATTCAACAACAATTTATTCGCAAGAATTGTTCCAAACCTTTTATGTTCATCATTTGGAAGAATGCAGATTAATATCAATCGTGCTTCTTTGATTGTTTGTTTATACCAAAGAAATTGCAGCATCTGAAAGAATTTTGATTTTGCAGTTATTTTATCAGCAATCAAATTATAATTAGGAATACAATAAACAAAACCAACAGGAGCATTTTTATAATAAAGAACCAATGTTAGTTCTCCATCTAATACTTCTTTAAGATCTTTCACTTGATAATAAAACTCTTCAAAAGATAATGGATAATACAACCAATGCTTTGTCTTGCCATATGCTTCAGAATAAATATCAAAAACAGCCTTTATTTTTGTGTCAAATTCTTTTTTATTGAACTTTACAATTCTTATGTCAGGGTTTTTATTCTGCTGAGCTTGATAATTAGGAAGATAAATAGTGTAAGCCAATATATCAATGTGTTTTTTCATCTTCAGCTTTTCAAGATGTTCAAGATAATACGCAGGATTTGTTGGCATGTACATTTCAGGCAGTAAAGAAAAATTATTCTGCAGTAATCCAACATTATTGAACATATTTCCATCAATTGGTCCAATAAGTTTCCTTATCTTCTTTTTCTTTAAGTATCTCAAAGCTTCTCTAAAAAATAATTTTGTGATAACAAAATTATTTTCCACTTCAAAAAACCCAAAAAATGCAGTTTTTTGGTTAGAGAATTCTGCAAAATTCAGTTTTCGCAATTTTCCTCCAAAATCCCAATTGTTCTGATTGCCTGGCTTAAGAAAATTTTGCTTTGCAAAATTTTCTTTATTATACGCAGAATCAATTATGACAGCCATTCTTCCAACTGCTTGATTATCCTGCATTGCAATAAATAGTTTATATTCAGCATGCTGCCAAAAAGGATTTTTAGAGGAAAAGAACTTCTGAATTGACTCTTCATCTTTATAATAATTGTAGCTTGATATATCTTTGAATATCTCTTCAGCAACATGAACAAATTGCTTTACATCATTTGTCAGAGAAACAATGATTTCCATCAGATAGTCTTACAAAGAATAATATTTAAATATGAGTTATCATTCTTGGGTAGTATTATGGAGACTTATACAAGTTTAGGTGAGTTGTATGAACATGGAAAAGTATTAGCTACGAGTATTGATGATATTCTTGGCACAAACGATGGCGAGCGTGTTGTACGACATATTCTTGTTAATTTCGGAATAGATCCTCGAACACAAGATAATTTATCTGTTCCAATTCCTACAAAAACACTTTTTGATTTAAGCTTTGAAATAAACAAAGTAAAAGATACCCTGCAAAATAATGCAATTAATAATCGAAATATTATGCAGGCAATTGCTTATGCTCTCTCAATAGGAAAGACAAAAGAAGAAATCAATCAATGTTTAAATGGACTAGGTTTCGAAAATGAGCAATTTAAAGACAAAAAAGGGTGGCTTGGCTTACGTTCAGCGAGAAAGATTATTGACGCATTAACATTTCTAACAAAAGATCATATGTTTGGAATTAATATGGGTAGATATGCTTCTGAAACAAATGTTTTAAATGAAGCAAAAACATTAGCAATATTTTCTAAAGACATAGCAACTTTCTTATATCTTTCTTCAGGTTTGACGCGTAATTACTTTAATAATTGTTGGGGAACAACAACTTTACCAATTATTTCTGCTCAAATAGATGGTGCACCTGGGATTGAGCAATTTACAGCTGATGTCATATGGAGCGATATTCTTGGAGTGCGCCCTAATTATCATGAATGGGGTTATACTTTTGGGCTGTTTGAAAAAGCTATATTTAAAGTACTCAAATATTTTGAAAGAGCACCTCGCATCTTCAGTGAAATGCAGAAAAGAAGCAGTCATAGTAAAGAATTACAGCAATTATTAAGAGAAATTTCAGTTGAAACTCTTTCAAGCGTAAAACCAGTTACTGCTGCAATAAATATTGATGGGCTGCTTTTAGCTGAAGGAGATGCAATCTATAGATATTCAACTGATAAAAATACAGTTCTTAGGACGCAAGTTGATGAAGCATGGAATCCTATTGAAAGTACCAAGATTTCTATAGGTGAGACAGATAATGAGGGAAAATTTGCTCTTAATGATATTGTTTATAATGCAGAAACATCTTCATTTGGTTTGCGCTGGTATGAAAGAAGAGCAGTTACACATTATGGAAGATTTTTTGAAGCAGTTCGTAAATTAATCCAAAATACTATAAGTACATATGTTGAGAATAGATATAGAAAACAAAGATTTAATGAGATTATTAGTGAAGGTGCGACATTTGAAAGAGAAAAAGATAGAATTGAAATTGCACGATTGAATGGTTTAGTACATCAAAGAGAAAAAGAGTTACAGCAAGCATTAGAGGTAGCTAATAAAAATGAAAGATTAGCAGCAATTGGTCTTTTAGGAACAAGTTTTGCACATGAAATAAATAATCCACTTGCTGCAGCAGGAACTCATCTCCGTATCGTAAAAGCATTGATTTCAAAAGATCCAAATAAAGCAATTACATTTTTAGATAGTGCAATTGGATCAATAGATCAAGCTAAAGCTGTAGTTACTATCTTTAGAAGTTCAACAAGAATAAGTGATAATAAAGAATCATATAACTTAAATGATCTTTGTGATACAACATTGAAAATTAATCCTTATACAGAGCAGGGTTATGAAATTGCTACGTTTTATCAATATGATCTACATCCTATTTATTGTAATAAGACAGATATAATTCAATTGTTGACTAATCATTTTAATAACGCATTTGAAGCAATGAGTGATAAAGAAGAAAAAAAACTTACAATTACTACTACAACTAATAAAGAATATGTTATACTAACAATACAAGATACAGGTGGCGGAATTAGAGAGGATTATATTCAAAAGATATTTACCCCTTTCTTTACAACTAAAAGACAAGAAAGTGTAGGTACTGGAGGAACAGGGCTTGGATTATACAGATGTAAGAAAATAATTGAAGAAATGCATGGCAGAATTGAGTTTAGAAATTATCAATATAGTTCTGGAAATGGAGCAGAATTTAAAATTTATATACCTTTAGGGGTGAAATAAAATGGAACAAGATAGAAGATTAGATAATAGAGTAATTGCGTTAATGAGACAACAAATATATGTTTTAAGTCCATCATTTTATCGTGAAGAACCTAATTTCTCTAAGTTCAATATATTATTAGTTGATGATTCACCGGATATTATAAATTCTTTGAGTACATATCTAAGTGTATTAGAAACATTTTCAGTTGCTGCAACAGCATCGCCATATATTGCAAAAGAATTGATCAAATCATATAAAGGAGATGAAATAAGTATTACACCAGAAGCATTAATTGCACGTGCCATTATTGAGATGGATGAATCTAAGAAAAAAGGAAAACTTGCTGATAAGGATTATAATCTATATAAAAAAGCAGATTTATTATTACCTGAAGGTAAGGTTCTCTCTCAGATCTATCATGAAGGTATTGTGTTAATTGTATCAGATGCAAAAATGGGAGGAATTAATGGTTTCCAACTTCTTGATTTTGCTGCACAAGAAATACCTGATACATTTCGTTTAATCTTAAGTGCTGAACCTGGTTTTACTCAGCAACGAAATCCTGAAGAATTGTTTAAAGCATGTGCAATTGGTTATATCAATAAAGGAATATCTGATTATGAAACTACACTTGTTGCAAAAATAAAAAGTGTTTTTGGTGATGAAATATTCGCAAGAAATCTTTCAGAATTTGCAAAATATTATAGAAAACATGTTAATACATTTTAATCTTTTTATTTATTAATATCATATATGGGGGGATAAAAATGAGTGAAAGAAGATTAAGCAATCAAAGAAGAGAAATGTTAACAAAATATATAATTACATTTGATCCATTCAGTCGAACAATTCCTGATTTTAGTAAATATAATATTGTAATGGTTGATGATAACAAAGATATGGTAATGGGTGTACAGACATATTTAGCACTTGTTGAACATTTCTCAGTTATTGCTGTTTCATCACCATATATTGCAAGAGAATTGATTGATTCGTATAGAGATAATCGTAATAGTGATACTACAGCTTTACTTAAAGAGCGTGCTACAAGAAATATGAACGGAGATTATGATAGAGATGCACTTTCTATTGCTGATCAAGAAGCATATCTTACAGCAGATATAACACTTCCAGAAGATAAAAGTCTTTCTCAGATATATCAAGAGGGTATTATTGTTATTGTCTCAGATGCCAAAATGGGTGGAATTAATGGTTTTCAGCTTCTGAAATATGTTGCGCAACAAATACCTGCAACATATCGTTTAATCTTAAGTGCTGAACCTGGTTTTGTTCAGCAGCGAGGTCCTGAAGAATTATTTGAAGCAGGTGCATTAAGTTATATTGACAAAGGGCAAAAAGATTATGAATCTGTACTTGTTAAGAGAATTAAGCAGGCATTTGGAGAAGAAACATTATCAAGGAATCTCTCAACTCTTGTTAATAGATGTATGAAATAAATTCTTCTTATTTTTTTCTTCCATCTTCTTCACAAATAAGCTTCCTTATGCAAGAAATAGCCAACATAATTTCCAATTATATAGAACACAACAATATATCTTGTTTCACCATAAAAACTTCCTATGATAAATCCAATAAGAAATGCAGCAGTCACCATATAAAATAACATTTTCATTCTATATTTTCTAAAAAACAGCATTCTTCCGGAAACTAATCCGCATACAATTATCATTATATAAGTAATTGCTGCACTTTTTGAAAACAATGCAACAACAAATCCAACAACTAACAAAAACAAGCTAAATAACTCTGGCCATTGCTCTTTAAATAGGAAAAATCCTCCACCGCTTGCTTTTTTATCCATCTAAACAACTCCTTTTTTCAATTATCTTTTTTACCACAAAATTCTATTTAAGGTAATGGTACTGTTTTAGTTTCTATGTACAGATAAAATAATAACCAGCACAATGCTCCAAACAAAAATGCAAATATCAATGAATAAATACCTAATGTATATAAAATAATATACCCTAGCAATGAGCTAAAGAAAAACACATAAATCATTCGTGTTGCAAAAAACAAATGTATCCCATCAAGTCTTGGCAATGGCAGCATTGTAAACACTGCATAATATAGATTGATAAATGTCATGACATCGAAAAATGCTGGGAATATTCCTAACAAAGATAATGTCTTAAAAAATGTTGCAAATATCAAATTAGTCATGGGTCCAGCAACTGCCAACATTCCTTGGGTAAAATAATTTAATCCATACCTAAAGTGACCTATTCTTTGTATTGAAAGATGATGCAGTAACATTCCTCCAGGCAAAACAACATACCATTTTCCATTAGTTATAAAAGTAAACAAAATGCCAATCAATAAACCAGTTGGCCACATCTGATATTCTGTTCGCATTCCGATGTATAACGCTGCAACTTTATGACCAATCTCATGTAATATGACTGCAATTGCAACAATCAAGATCATTTTGAGAAGATTATATATCCAATAAGTTGTACTAAATACTTCTTGTTTGTCATTATATGCAAAGATAAAGCCAACAACAATGATAGTTATTGCTAATTCAAACATCTCTCTGGGTGTAAATCTAAAAAAACGCTTGATCCTATATGCAAATTCGCCCATAAGAAGTTTTATGAAAGAAGATGTTTATATAGTTTGCTGTAGGGGGGTATCGGTAAGTCTTATGGTGTTAAACTATGGCTGTTAAGTATCGGCGGTTTTAGTGCTTTTTGTAATAACTCTTTCCACTCTGCTTTTTGCTCAATATTAGCTTTCTGTGCAGGCGTCATTCCTAAACTGCTATGCTGTTTTACAAAATTATAGTATGTCTTGAAATTTTCAGCATATTGCTTTTGATTCCCCTTAAATCCTTTCATTACCTTATCTCTTTGCCTAAAAGTGCCATGAAACCTCTCTATGTTGTTGTTGCTTGAATCCTTTGCTCTGATTGATACATACCTATATGCGGTTTTGGATTTTGATAAGTCGCAAACTCTTTTCTAACAGATTTTTCATAGTTAAATGAACCATGTTTAACATTTCTATGCTCTTTTGTTTCCTAATCTTATATTTTGAGTTTTCCATAATTAACACATCCATATATTATAATCAACTTAAAATATTACATCAATATTATAATATACAATTGATAGTATTATAAAACAGTACTAATATATAAAGATTTATGTTTAATTATACATATATTGTACTATAATAACCTTTATATATTAGTATATCACACTAATATTATGTCTGAATTTCATTTAACATGGAGAAAATATGGGATAAGAGATAATCCTTATTTTAATGCTCCATTAACAATAGAAGGGGAGAATATACCTATTTCTTCTTTTATTGGAAGAAAAAAAGAAAGTGAGGAATTAAAAAGAGTAATAGAGATGGGAAGCGATATTAGATTTATGATTATTGGTGAAGCAGGTATTGGTAAAACATCTCTTGTAAACTTTGTAAGAAATGAAGCTTCTAAAAATGAATTTTTTACACCAATACGAGAAATAGAATTAAATAAAGTAATGGAAACGAATGAATTAATAATTCTTACTTTAAGTGTTATTTATGATGAAGTAAAAAGAACAAAAAAACAATTATTAAATGAGGATACTATTTCTAAATTAGAAGCATTATATGAATTAACAAAATATGGTGAATTATCACATGACTTAGCAAATATTACACAACTTAATAGACAACGCCTTATTGATTTATTTAAGGAAGTAGTTAAACAAATAGTCCATCCTATTTATAAGGGAGTTATAATACATTTTGATAATTTAGATAATATAGAAGATACGGAAGGATTAATTGATATGCTTTCTGAAATAAGAGATTTTTTACTAACCAAAAATGTTGTTTTTATATTTGTTGGTGACCAATTTCTTCCAGCAATAGTAAATTCTAAACCAAGATTAAGTCAGATATTTTTAACACCAGCATTAGAAGTTACTTCTTTTTCTTATGATGATATTAAAAATATTTTAAAAGAGAGAATAAATAAATTAAGAATAAATGAAAGCATACCGATTATTATACCTCATACAGAAGATGCATTAAGAATATTATTTGAGCTTCATGATGGAAATATAAGAGAAATATTAAATAGTTTGATGAGTTGTGTATTATCATTACAACCATATAATCTACCAATACAAATTGCAGAAGATAATTTAAGGGATATTTTGTTTCAAAAAGTTAATGAAATGTTTATGAAAAAATTAACAGATATTGAAAGAGATATATTATTAACAATTCTTGAAAATAAACATATAACACCAACACAATTATCTGAATTAACTAAAAAAAGATTAACTAATATTTCATCTAAATATATCCCGAAATTAATAAAAATATCTGCCGTTAGATTTAAATATGCTGAGGGTAGAAATAGATTTTATGAAGTTACACCTGAAATAAAATGGTGGAAATTAAAAAGAGAAGAAAATGAAAAAATAAAAACTAAAATAAATCAAAAAGATAAAATTAATGAAATAATACAAAAAGGATTAAAAGAATTTATTTAATTAAACTCCCTCAACTTATCAGCCGTTATTTAACAGCCTCAGACTTACCAATACCCTGTAGGGGGGTATCGGTAAGTCTTATGGTGTTAAACTATGGCTGTTGAAGTATCGGCTGTTTTAGTGCTTTTTGTAATAACTCTTTCCACTTTGCTTTTTGTTGAATGTTTGCTTTTCGTCTTATTCAATTTTCGTCTTATTCAATCTATTCCTGCAACAAATGCAAAATATAGAAAGCTTGCAGAAGATCATGGTTTAACTGCATATGATATTACGTTAGTTCCTTGGAGTACTGAAGTACAATCATCTGAACCAAATCCCGAAAAGATAATATATTTTTATAACAATGATCGTTTTCTAATTACTCAAGCAAGATTCATAACATCAACAGGAACAGCCTACCAGATTTTTTCTCCAGATGATAGAGAAGGCATGAAGATTGGAAACAATTTGATGCAGATTCTACATTCAAAGAAACAGACTGGCAAGTAAAAGCTGACGGAACACATATCAACAATTACAAATCTCCTACAGCAATGCCGCAATCTGAAGCTACTTATTTTTTAGTTCTTAATTTTGGTAGAGTTTAGAAGATTAGTTTGATGATTAACATTATTTTTTCAATTCAAACAAACTCATACCTCAACAATTCTTTCTCCATTCCTTCGACATGTCCTGCGCCAACTACCGCTATTATCTTCTTTTCAGGATACTTTTTGCGCATTTTAACTAATGTTCTAACCATGAAACTATTTCTCTCACTCACTAATACACGATAAATATTAGGATATTTCTTTTTCATTGCTGTAGTTAAAATTGTAATGAATTTATTAGATGGAACTTGTGTTAAGTCAAGTGTTTCTAGATCCAAGCCAAGTTCTTTGTATTCAGCAAGCACTTTCTTCTTTCTAAAAATTGAGTTAAATATATCTTTCAAAAACATCCATTTTTCTTTCCAGCTCAAAGCTTTTGAGAATCTTGATAATGTAATCTCAATATCTTGATCGATTAAAGCAACTTCAAGATTACGTTTTTTTGCTTCTTTTATTGCTGTTAACATTTCATCACCAGGAGTAGCTCCAACAACATTGCCTAATTTTTTTGAAGCATATGAACCAATAATTCCAAAAAGATAGCCCTTCAAACCAATTTTTGGAATTGCTGCAAAAGAGAATTTTGATTTCTTTCTTTTTTTCTCATCCAATAATGAAAGATATCGTTTTGAATCAAGTTCAACAGCAACAATCTCAGGATGAAATTCTTCTATAGCTTTTCGTACATCTTCAACACTTTGTTTAGCTATGTGTGATGTTCCAAGTATCTTAATATTATTCATTTGATTAGCCATAGTAATCTAGGATATATACTAATATTAAAGATTATCCAAAAACTTTATTAATCAGAGCTAGTTCTGTTAGCAAGTAATTGGTTTAATATTTCGTTTATTATATGGGGATTATATGACTGATCAACAAGAAGAAAAGAGTGTAGAAAAAGCAAGCTTACTCTCAAAAGTTAAGCATATTTACGAATCAAAGTACAAGCTATTGTTTGGTATTGTTCTATTTATATTATTTCTTTCTTTTGTTCAGATTGGCTATCAATATGCAGCAACAGGAGATTTTCTGCACAAAGGTGTTTCAATTAAAGGTGGGTTGACAGTAACGATTCTTACAGAGAAATGGCTTGATTATGAATATATTAAGACGCAGTTATACAATAACTTTGGAAAAGAAATTCAAGTAAGAGTTCTAAGTATTGATGAATTACAGAACAGCTTAATAATTGAAGCAGACATAACAGATACTGCTGAAATTGAATCATTTATTTCTCATATTGAAAAAATTACAGGATTAAAGAAAGATAAATTTACTATAGAAGTAACAGGGCCTTCATTAGGGGATAGTTTTTTTCGTGATACTGTCATAGCATTGTTAATTGCTTTTTTTGCAATGGGTATTGTTGTATTCTTATATTTTAGAATACCAATCCCTTCATTAGCTGTCATGCTTTCTGCATTATCAGATATTGTTATAACACTTGCAATTATTAATTTAATGGGAATTAAGATATCTGCCTCAGGTATTGTTGCATTTTTATTAGTTATTGGATTCAGTGTTGACACTGATATTTTACTAACTATCAAAGTATTAAAAAGAAAAGAAGGTTCAGTTATGGACAGGATATACAATGCAATTAAGATTGGGACATTGATGACATTTTGTTCAATCGCTGCTGTTGCAGTTGGCTTAATACTTTCAAAATCTGAAGTAATTAGTCAGATTATGCTTATATTATTAATTGGATTGATTGTAGATTTATTCACTACATGGATTCAGAATGTAGCAATATTGAGGCTTTATTTAGAAAGGAAAGAAAAACATGAAAACGAAAATTAAAAAATTGTTTACAAACACAAGAATAATCATATTATTAGTGTTATTGATATTAGCAGTTTTTGTTATACATCCAAAATTCTCACAAGAAGGTGTTGCAATCAGGAGTGTTGTTAGAAATTCTGCAGCAGCTTATGCTGGGTTTATTAGTCCAATGGCTTTAGATAAACCTGTATATAAGGAGATTATCTATGAAATAGATGGAAAAGCTATTCATGATTTTACAGATTATACAAAAGCAGTAAGTGATTTACAGCCAGAAGATTTAGTAAGCATTAAAACAAAGACTCATTTTGATATTGATACTAATGGTAATAGAAAATTCTACTTTTTTGCAAAAGAAAGAGAGTATACATTATTAGTAAAACCAATCTATAAAATCACTCTATTAAATGAAACTGAAACAAAGATTATCAATCAAACAGTATTTTTTAACGAAACAATCAATGGTACAATTGTTGAAAAAAGCAAGATTGTTGAAAAAAAGATAGAAGTTCAAAAGATTCTAAATGAAACAAATGGTGTTGAAGAATTAGGATTATCTGTATATAATGCACAAAGCAATAATTTACGAAAAGGCCTTGATTTAGAAGGTGGTACTAGAGTTTTATTAAAAACAGAGAAAACTGTATCTGAAGAAGAAATCTCAATAATTATTGATAATCTCAAACAGCGATTAAACGTTTATGGATTAAGCGATCTTAT
>Ga0209211_10003654_pt1 | contig 24777 bp, 19 predicted proteins | sample RifGroA2_FD_183992 | JGI IMG/M metagenome (GOLD analysis project Ga0209211, IMG submission 183992) | Groundwater microbial communities from Rifle, Colorado, USA - Groundwater A2 (SPAdes) (version 2) | ecosystem: Environmental > Aquatic > Deep subsurface > Groundwater | place: Rifle, Colorado...
GTCAAGCCGGTGTCGCCCCACGTGCTGCGGCATTCCTTCGCCACGCACCTGCTGCTGTCGGGCTATGACATCCGCACAGTGCAGGAGTTGCTCGGCCATTCCGACGTGGCGACGACGATGATCTACACCCATGTGCTGAACAAGGGCGGGCGCGGCGTGGTCAGCCCGCTGGACGCGCTGGCTTGAGCATGGCCGCCGCTTTGCAAATATCATGAGCGATCTGTTTGGCGAGCAGAACCCTCACGCGCCGCTGGCGGAGCAGATGCGACCGGGAACGCTCGACGAGGTGATCGGCCAGCGCCATCTTCAACGAATAGGATCAGCTTGAATTGGTTCTCGGCAGCAAGCAATAAGTGGGGCGTCTTCACATTTGTTCTCGGCACAACCTGACATGCGCGGTGGTTTGCCTTCCCCTCTGTCCCGCCGAGCGAGGAAGGTTCGCCGGGGCGAGACCCGGCAGCTCCCGTGAGAGGAAAGCCCAAGAGTCGGCGCCGGCTCCTGCGGTGACATAATGTCGATACCCATCCCCACCAACATTTCCCTTTGAACCACTATTTCGCCACCTGCCCGCGCGGGCTCGAAGCCCTGCTCGCGGAAGACCTTGCCGGTGCCGGCGGCAAGGATGTTGCGATAGTGCCGGGCGGCGCCGGCTGCACTGGCAGCCTGGAAACGGGCTACCGCATCAACCTCGAATCGCGCATTGCGACGCGCGCCCTGTGGCGCATCGCGAGCGGCAGCTATCGCAGCGAAGCCGAGGTCTATCAACTGGCCTACGGCGTGGATTGGTCAAAGCTGTTTTCCGTGGATCGCTCGATCCGCGTCTATGTCACGGCGATCCGCTCGCCGCTGAAGAGCCTTGAGTTCATCACGCTGAAAGTCAAGGACGCCGTCTGCGACCGCTTCCGCGCCGAGACCGGGCGGCGCCCCAGCGTCAATACGAAGAATCCCGAGGTTCGCATCCACCTTTTCATCACCGAGCAGCAGGCCACGCTGTATCTCGACACTTCCGGCGAGCCGCTCTACCTGCGCGGCCACAAGCTGGCCAAGGTCGGCGCGCCGCTCAAGGAAAACCTCGCCGCCGGCATCCTGCGCCTGTCGGGCTGGCAACCCGGTACGGCGCTGCTCGATCCGATGTGCGGCAGCGGCACCTTCCTGCTCGAAGCGGCACAGATCTGCCTCGACGACGCGCCGGGGCTGTCGCGCGAGCCGGGAGATTTCGGCTTCGAGCACCTCAAGTCTTTCGATGCCGGGCTCTGGCGCAAGCTGCAGCGCGAAGCCGCCGCGCGCCGCCGCGAGGCGACGGCCTTGCCGCTGTATGGCAGCGACATGGACGCCGATGCCGTCGCCCGCACCCGGCAAAACCTTGCCGGCGCGGGACTGGATGACCTGGTTACGCTGGCAACGTCCGACCTGCTGCAACGCACCGCGCCGGCGCCATCAGGAGTGCTGGTGGCCAATCCGCCTTACGGTGAGCGACTGGGCAGCGAGGAAGAACTGGCCGCCTTCTACCCGCTGCTGGGCGATGCGCTCAAGCAGCGCTTTGCCGGCTGGAGCTGCTGGTTTCTGTCCGCCGACATGCGCCTGCCCAAGCTGATCCGGCTCCAGACATCGCGCAAGATCCCGCTCTACAACGGCGCACTTGAATGCCGGCTGTACAACATCGAAATCGTCGCCGGCGGCAATCGTCGCTGATGAACGCGGCGGGAGGTTCGGAGCGCCCCGTCACTACGAGCGCAGCGAGCCAAATAGTAGCCTCCCCGTGAGGGGAGGATGGGAGGGGCGGGCGTTCTTTCCAGATTGTCTGAACTTCGCGATCGCGAAGTTCAGACAATATCCAGGTGCTGGATGCCGGCGTTGCGATCCATGTCCTGCGACTGTTTGCTGTGCAGCTTGATCATCAGGCGCACTTCGTTCATCGAGTCGGCGAAGCGCAGCGCATCGTCGTAGCTGATGCGGCCTTCTTCGAAGAGGTCGAAGAGCGCCATGTCGAAGGTCTTCATGCCGAGTTCCTTCGATTTCTTCATGATCTCCTTGACGCCGTGAATCTCGCCCTTGAAGATCAGGTCAGCAATCAGCGGCGAGTTGAGCAGGACCTCCACGGCCGCGGCACGGCCCTTGCCTTCCTTCACCGGGATCAGGCGCTGCGAGACCACGGCCTTGAGGTTCAGCGACAGATCCATCAACAACTGCGGCCGGCGCTCTTCCGGGAAGAAGTTGATGATCCGGTCGATCGCCTGGTTGGCATTGTTGGCGTGCAACGTGCCTAGCGCCAGGTGGCCCGTTTCGGCGAAGGCGATGGCGTGTTCCATGACTTCCTTTTCGCGAATTTCACCGATCAGGATGACGTCGGGCGCCTGGCGCAGGGTGTTCTTCAGCGCGACTTCCCATGAATCGGTATCGACGCCGACCTCGCGCTGGGTGATCACGCAATTGCGGTGCTCGTGTACGTATTCGACCGGGTCTTCGATGGTGATGATGTGGCCATAGCTGTTCTGGTTGCGATAGCCGATCATCGCCGCCAGCGAGGTCGACTTGCCCGAACCCGTGCCGCCGACAAACAGCACCAGGCCGCGCTTGGTCATCACCACGTCCTTCAGCACCGGCGGCAGCTTGAGATCGTCCATTTCGGGGATCTGCACGTTGATGGTGCGCAGGATCATGCCGACGCGCCCCTGCTGGACAAAGGCATTGACGCGGAAGCGGCCGATGCTGGCCGGAGAAATCGCGAAATTGCACTCCTTGGTCGCCTCGAACTCGGCGGCCTGCTTGTCGTTCATGATGGCGCGCGCCAGTTCCTGCGTATGCTGAGCCGACAGCGGCTGCGTGGTGGCCGGCGTCATCTTGCCGTCGACCTTCATGGCCGGCGGGAAACCGGACGTAATGAACAAGTCGGAACCCTTCTTCTGCATCATCATCGTCAGAAGCTGGTACATGAACTTCAGTCCTTCATCGCGTTCCATGGTAAACCTCGTCAATCAAAAAATTGAGCCGCAAAGCGGCGATCTAACATAGTCACCTCCCCGCGAGGGGAGGAAGGGAGGGGCGGGCGTAACTGTTCTGCAAGGATAACTTTTCAGGCGTCAGCCTGGAAAGTTATCCTTGTTGGCGGCCTTGCTGCGCGCTTCGGCGGGAGAAATGACTTTTTTCTTGACCAGATCCTGCAGGTTCTGGTCGAGCGTCTGCATGCCATATTGTTGCCCGGTCTGGATCGCCGAATACATCTGGGCCACCTTGGCTTCGCGGATCAGGTTGCGGATCGCCGGCGTGCCGACCATGATCTCGTGCGCGGCGACACGGCCCTTGCCATCCATGGTCTTGCACAGGGTCTGGGAAATCACTGCCTTCAAGGATTCCGACAACATGGCGCGGATCATTTCCTTTTCAGCAGCGGGGAAGACGTCGATGATGCGGTCGATGGTTTTCGCCGCCGACGAGGTGTGCAGCGTGCCGAATACCAGGTGACCGGTTTCGGCGCCGGACATCGCCAGCCGGATGGTTTCCAGGTCGCGCATTTCGCCCACCAGAATGACGTCCGGGTCTTCGCGCAGCGCCGAGCGCAGGGCGTTGTTGAAGGACAGGGTATGCGGACCGACCTCGCGCTGGTTGATCAGGCATTTCTTCGATTCATGGACGAATTCGATCGGGTCTTCGACCGTGAGGATGTGGCCGTATTCGACTTCGTTCTTGTGATTGACCATGGCCGCCAGCGTGGTCGACTTGCCGGAACCGGTCGGCCCGGTCACCAGCACCAGGCCGCGCGGCTGGTCGGCCAGATCCTCGAAGATCTTCGGGCAATGAAGTTCCTCGAGCGACATGATCTTCGACGGAATGGTCCGCATCACCGCCGCCGCACCCCGGTTCTGGACGAAGGCATTGACGCGGAAACGCGCCAGATTGGGCACCGCAAAGGAAAAGTCGCATTCGAGATTTTCCTCGTAGACCTTGCGCTGGCCGTCGCTCATGATGTCGTAAATCATCGCATGGACATCCTTGTGCTCCATCGCCGGCAGGTTGATGCGGCGGATGTCGCCATTGACGCGGATCATCGGCGGCAGGCCGGCGGACAAGTGCAAATCGGAGGCTTTGTTCTTGACAATGAAAGTCAGCAGTTCAGTGATGTCCATGAGCGCCTTCCTGTAGATGGGGTGCGATATACTTTACCACCGCAATATGACATCAATCGCCGCCAACTTGCAAGCTGTGCGTGCACGCATTGCCGCTGCCTGCGTCGCCGCCGGGCGGCGGCCGGAATCCGTCATATTGCTGGCCGTTTCCAAAACCTGGCCCGCGGCCAGCGTGCGTGAGGCTGTCGCGGCGGGACAACGCGCGTTCGGCGAAAACTATGTGCAGGAAGCTGTCGAAAAGGCGGCGGCACTAGCCGACATGGCTGAGTCGGGCCTTGAATGGCACTTCATCGGGCCGCTGCAGAGCAACAAGACGCGACTGGTGGCCGAACACTTTGCCTGGGTACATTCGGTCGACCGCCTGAAAATTGCCGAACGACTTGCGGCACAGCGACCGCCCGGACTCGCGCCGCTGCAGGTCTGCATCCAGGTGAATGTTTCCGGCGAGGCTTCCAAGAGTGGCTGCGCCCCCGATCAGGTCGCCGCTCTGGCCCATGCCGTGGCCGCCCTGCCAGGGGTGTGCCTGCGCGGGCTGATGGCCATTCCCGAACCCAGTGAAGATAGCGGCCTGCAACGCAGCCGCTTCGCCCTGCTGCGCGGATTGCTCGAGCGGGTCAACGCCGAGGGCCTCCGGTTGGATACGCTCTCGATGGGCATGAGCCACGATCTGGAAGCGGCGATAATGGAAGGCGCGACGCTGGTCAGGGTAGGCACCGCGATATTCGGCGAAAGGAGTGGACTACCATCCCCCCAACCCCCTTCCCGGGGAACGGGGTGACCGTGGTTCGCAAGCTACGCTTGCTTCAATTTAATGGCTGGTCGTCTCCTTGGGGCGGCCCAGCGGAGACGACGACATGAAGATCACCTTCATCGGCGGCGGCAACATGGCCGTTGCCCTCATCAGCGGCCTCTACCGGCAGGGCTTTGCGGCAGCGGCGATACAGGTCGTCGAGCCGTCCGCGGCGGCCCGCGACGCCCTCGCCGAACGCTTCGGCGTGCGCTGCACGGCGACCGTGGATGCGGCGGCGATCGACTGTCACGTCCTGGTCCTGGCGGTAAAGCCGCAGCAGATGCGCGAAGCGGTGGCTCCCCTGGTCGGCAAACTCTCCGCGCAACTGGTCGTCAGCATCGCCGCCGGACTGCGTCTGGCCGACATCTCGCGCTGGCTCGGGGGTCACCACCACGTGGTGCGCACCATGCCCAACACGCCGGCCCTGATCGGTGCCGGCATCACCGGCCTCTGCGCCGATCCCGGCGTCAATCAGGACGGCCGGGACAACGCCGAGAGCCTCCTGCGCGCCGTTGGCAATACCTTCTGGGTGCATGACGAGAAGCAGATGGACGCCGTCACCGCGGTGTCCGGCAGCGGCCCGGCCTATGTGTTCTATTTCATCGAAGCCATGGAAGCCGCCGCACTCAAGCTGGGTTTCGATGCGCCCACCGCACGGCAGCTCAGTGTCGAGACCTTTCTCGGCGCCACCCGTCTGGCCGAACAGAGCAGCGAGTCGATCGCGACCTTGCGTGAGCGAGTCACCTCCAAGGGCGGCACCACCGAAGCGGCGCTGTTGTCGTTTGGCGCCAGCGGCATTGCCGGCGCCATCGAACAGGGCATCATTGCGGCCGAGGCGCGCGGTCGCGAGTTGGGCGACCTGTTGGGCAAAGACCGATGCTGACGCAAATCATCCTCTTCATCCTCGACACCGTCTGCGGCTTCCTCACGCTGGCGCTGCTGGTGCGATTCGCCATGCAATGGGCGCGCACTCCGTTCCGCAACCCGCTCGGGCAATTCATCGTCGCCGTCACCGACTGGATGGTGCGTCCCGTGCGTCGCCTGGTCCCAAGCCTGTTCGGTCTGGACACGGCCAGCCTGCTTTTGGCCTGGCTGTGGCAGATCGCCTTTCAGGGCATGGCGCTCGGACTGTCCGGAGTTCTGCACGCCGTATCGCCAGCGCCGACTCTTGTGGTGGCTTTGCTGGCCCTGCTGGAGGTGGCGAAGATCAGCCTCTACCTGGTGATCGGCGCCGTGATCGTTTCAGCGGTGTTCTCCTGGGTGAATCCCCATGCGCCGCTGGCGGAAGTGTTCAACACCCTGACGCGACCGCTGTTGCGGCCGTTTCGCCGCGTCATTCCCCCCGTCGGCGGCGTGGACCTGTCGCCGCTGGCGCTGTTGCTGGTGCTGCAAATCGCCCTGTTCGTCGTCGCCGGCCTGCGGAACAGCGTGCTGCCGATGATGCTTATCCAATGACCTGGCTGGTCGCCGATGGCGACGGTGTGACACTGCGCTTGCACATCCAGCCGGGGGCGAAGAAGACCGAAGTGGTGGGCATGCACGGCGAAGCTCTGAAAATCAGGCTTGCGGCGCCGCCGGTGGATGGCAAGGCCAATGCCTGCCTGATCGCGTTTCTTGCCAATCAGCTTGGCGTCGCCAAAGCCGCGATCAGCCTGGTGAGCGGTGAAACCTCCCGCGCCAAGCGGGTGCGTGTCAGCGGCGTCGATCCGGCATCGGTAACGAGTGTTCTCGGATTTCGTAAATGAAGGATTCCCGTCCATGGTGGGAAAACCCGTACCTTCTAGGAGTCGGCTGGAGCATTGCCGTCGGGGTGTTTGGATACGGCGCATCGGTCGGGAGCAAGGAGATCAAGGTTCTGGGAGCCGTCCTGTTTGCTCTTCCCGCCTTGGGTTCGCGTCACATAGTGCTGACCCTCCTGTTTGAAGGACTTCCGCGCTGGTTCCGCACCGACGCGGGATGGAACGGGGAATACCACGCGTTCGACAACATGCGCATCCGCGTGATCGAAGGAGAAGGTGATTACCCCTCCTTTGTCGTGCTGGAAGACGTGTGGAAAATGTTCAATTCGGCTCCCAAGGACATGGACATCGGAATGTTGCGGAGAAAATTCGGGAAATCCCTGCGTCAAAGCGACGATTCGCGGGTCAGGGGCAAATGGGTGCTGGAGGACAAGGCCTTGGTTCAGTATGTGTCATCTCTTGTCCATGACAAGGATATTGGCGCAACGGCCAACCGCTTCAATCTTTGGCTACAGCGAATCGTTTTTCGCCCAATCGACAATCGGCGCACATTGGCAACGGGAAAGAACTATGCGTTTACCAGCGACGTTCATGTTCAGCAGTCGGCGGACATGACGCCTGAATCTTTCAGGGTGACGGTTAAACCACCGAAGGAGTAGACGAAACCCCGGCGGCGAGCAGCCGGGAAACGTCTCGAATCACTAGACAGGCGCCTTTGCTGGCGCTCCTCAATGACTGGCCGAAGAGCTGCATAAGCGGCCGGCGACAAAGTACATGTCGATCTGCCCCTTGCCTTTGGCGTCCACTTTTCCGCGGTACTCGCAAGCGAACTCTGCGCGAACGAGGTCATGGGTGCGGGCCGAGATATTGACCCGGCCAACTTCGCCGGAGCTTTCCATGCGCGAGGCGACGTTGACGGTATCGCCCCAGATGTCGAAGGCGTACTTCCGCTTGCCGACCACGCCGGCCACCACCGGCCCGGAATGAACCCCGACCCGCAGCGACCATTTGAAGGCGCCCGTCCGGTTGCGCTTTTCAAGATAGTCGATCATGCCCAGCCCGGCGCGAACGCAACGTTGCGCGTGGTCCGCACAAGGTTTGGGCAGCCCGGCGGCGGCCATGTAGGCGTCGCCGATGGTCTTGATTTTCTCCACGCCGCAGGCGTCGGTGATGTCGTCGAAGGCCGCGAATATCTCGTTGAGTTCGGCAACCACTTGTTCGGCGGGCATGGATGACGCGGCCTGGGTGAATCCGCTGAAGTCGGTGAACACTATGCTGACCGACTCGTGCCGGGCCGGTCGCGCGCTGCCGGTCGCCGACAACTCCTGCGCCAGTTCCGCCGGCAGGATGTTGAGCAGCAGTCGCTCGGCGCGCTGGTGTTCGACGGCGACGTCGCGCATGGCCAGGAATGCGCGCCGCACGGCAAGGTCCATCTGGTAGCAAATCAGCATGCCCCAGAGGTTTGCTGCCAGGAGTGCTTCCGCATGCCTGAAAACAGACCTTTCGGGCAGCAATCCGAGCGCGCTGAGCAAGGCAAGGTACATCGCCATACTGATCCATCCGCCGGCCACCGCCGCGGGAAAACGCAGGCGAAAAACGCCGTAGATGCTGAATAAATGCATGGCCATCAGGAAAAAGCCGGATGCTTCCAGCAGCTGCGGAGGATACGCGCGCGCGGCGCCAACGACTCCCACCGACATCACGTACGCCAGGGCGAGCATCGTCCACTGATGCCGGCGCAGAAAAACCTGGGTATGGGTCAAGGCATAGCAGGAGCCAAGCGTGACAAGAACCAGCGCAACGAGTCTCGGCATGTATTCGTGAATGGAAGGAGCTATCTGGATGATCGCGGGCCATACAGCGATCATCCCCGCTCCGGCACAAACCAGCGCGATTCGAATCGGTCGCAGGGATTTGCGCGCCTGCTCTTCGGCAAAAGCCTGCTCCAGTCCCGCGTCGGCGAAACGCAGCGTGAGGCGATTCATGCGGGCGGTGCCGGGCTTCATGTTCACGTTTGGAGCGGCGAGCTGCCAATCCTGGATCTCCGCCACGGCCAATCCAGGTCGAAGCGGCGTCCATACAGGAAATCGCTGATCCAGGTCTTCTGCACTCCGTAGTGGAATGTCGTAAAGGCCACGACCGAGGTAAAGCCGCAAACAAGCAGAAATTTTAGCGGGGAGGGAAGGTCGAATTGCAACAACCACCAACCGGCAAAGTTAACCAGCGGCAAGTGCACCAGGAAGACCCAGTACGAGGATTGCGATACATATACGATCCAGGGTGATTGGCGGTCGAAGAAGCGTAGCGCGCTTCCCAGAAACAGGCAGATGAGGGCCCAGGTGCACAGTCCGTTTGCCAGCACCGCGCCAAGATGCAGCGCGAAGCTGGCGCCATGGGCATCGTTGTCGAGGTGGCTCGCGTACACGGCAAGAGGGAACAGGATCAGCGCCAGCATCGCCCAGGAGGAAACGTTTCGCGCCAGGGCCTGGAGGAATTCCCGGTAGTGATGGAGGACGTAACCGAGCACGAAGAACGACCCGTAATAGACCAGTGACGGCAAGTGCGGCTCGAAGTAGATGAATCCCTCGTGCAACTGGCCGCCGTGGAAGGGCCACAAGGTGGCCGCCGTGTAGAGCGCAAACGCCAGCAGCAGGAAGGGCGAAACCAGCCAGCGCCTGATTCGCTCCTCGACCCTCGCGATTGAGCTCACCAGGGCCTGGCACAGCGGAATCAGCAGATAGAAAAAGCAGAGGTAATACAAGAACCACAAGTGGCCGAGGCTCGGTTTGCCGGTGGGCACTCCCTTCGCCGCCACTTCCCGGCTGAAGATACCCAGCGCCTCGTGGTCCGGAATGAAGTCGTGCGTGCCGAATCGCGCACTCAGCGCAAAATCGATCATGAACAGGAAGGTGAATGGCAGCAGTGTCACGATACCCACGGCCAGCGGCGCCAGAATCCGCTTGGCGCGATCCTTGTAGGTGCCACGAAGGCCCCGTTTTTCAATCAGCAGCGAGGTAAAAAATCCCGCCAGGACGAAGAACGTAGGCATGCGAAAGCTGTGGATGAAAGCAAAGATCAGGTCAAAGACAAGCGCATTGTTCCGGTCGGTAGGGAGCGGCATCGTCGGCGGAGGCGTGACCAGATAAAACATGGAAGCATGCAGAACAATGCCCAGCATCATCATGCCGCCGCGCAGGGCATCGAGACCATAGTACCGGCGATTATCCATTTGCCATCCCCTGCTTCGAATCGTGCCGTGTCAGGTCGGCGGCCTGGTCTTGCTCACCACTCGTTCGTAAACCGATCCTGCCACGAACCGGCGACCACGCACCGCGACCGATATCGGACGCGAACCGGCGTCAGCCTAGCGTGCCGTCGAAGGCCAGATGGCCATCGATCAGGGTGTAGCGCACGCGGCCGGGCAACTCCCGGCCGAGGAAGGGCGTGTTCTTGCCCTGGCTTCTGAGATTTTCGCGCGTGACCCGGAAGCCGGCCGCCGGATCGAAAACGCAGATATCGGCCGCCGCACCCAGGCCGAGGCTGCCGGCCTTGACGCCGAGAATCTGTGCCGGGTCGGATGTGACGCGGGCCAGCGCCATCGCCAGCGGCAACTTCATTTCCTGCGCCCACTTGAGCGTCAGCGGCAGCAGCAATTCGAGCCCGGTGGCGCCGACTTCGGCTTCCTCGAACGGCATCTGCTTGCCATCGTCATCGACCGGCGTGTGATCCGAGCACAGCGCGTTGATCGCGCCAGAGGCAAGGCCGGCGCGCAAGGCATCGCGATCGCTCCGCGAGCGCAGAGGCGGGTCGAGTCGGGCCTGGGTATCGAAGAAGCCGATATCCATTTCGCACAGATGCAGATGATGGATCGCCACGTCGCAGGTAACCGCAATGCCCGCGGCGCGCGCGGCGACAATCATGTCGATGCCGGCGGCCGACGAAATGCGCGTCACGTGCACCCGGGCGCCGGTCTCGCGGGCCAGGTGCAGGATGGTTGCCAGCGCAATGGTTTCCGCCGCCACCGGAATCCCGGCGAGACCGAGGCGGGCGGCGACTTCACCATCGTGGGCAACGCCCTTCCTGGCCAGGAAGGGATCCTGCGCCTGCAACCAGACCGGGAAGTCGAAAGTCGCCGCGTACATCATGGCGCGCAATAGCACCTGGGTATCGACAATGGCGCGGTTGGCCTGGCCGAAGGCGACACAACCGGCTTCCGCCAGCTCCGCCATTTCGGTGAGCGCCTTGCCTTCCAGTTGCAAGGTCAAGGCACCCACCGGATGGACGTGGGCAAACTCGGGCAGCCGCGCCCGATGGGTGAGCATTTCCACCAGACCCGGCTCGTCCAGCACCGGATCGGTATCCGGCGGGCAGGCCAGGCGCGTCACGCCGCCGGCAGCAGCGGCAGCCATTTCGGATTCCAGCGTGGCCCGGTATTCAAAACCCGGCTCGCGCAGCCGTGCCGCCAGATCGACCAGCCCGGGGCAGACGATGCAGCCGGTCGCATCCAGCACGCTGTTGGCTTCGAACCCCGTCGGCGCCGTACCGCCAACGCCGACTATTCGCCCGGCGGCGATGAACAAGTCCAGCGCCTTGTCGGTCTTGCTCGCCGGGTCGATCAGCCGGCCGTTCTTGATATGTATTTTCATCTCAATTTCCAGCGAGCATCGCCATCACCGCCATACGCACGGCTATGCCGAATGTGACCTGCGGCAGAATCACGGCCTGGCTGCCGTCGGCCACGGCCGAATCGATTTCGACGCCGCGATTCATCGGCCCCGGATGCATGACGATGGCGTCGGGCTTGGCCAGCGCCAGCTTTTCCGGTGTCAGGCCGTAGGACTTGAAATACTCCTGCGTCGAGGGCAGCAGGGCGCCCTGCATGCGTTCGTTCTGCAGGCGCAGCATCATGACGACATCGACGCCGCGCAGGCCTTCGCGCATGTCGTGGAACACCCGCACGCCGAGGCGTTCGATCCCCGTGGGCAGCAGGGTCTTCGGCGCAATGACGCGCACTTCGGGCACGCCGAGCGTGGTCAGTGCGTGGATCTGGCTGCGCGCCACGCGCGAATGCAGCACGTCGCCGACGATGGCGATGGTGAGCTGGGTGAAATCCGTCTTGTAGTGACGAATCGTGTACATGTCGAGCAGGCCTTGCGTCGGATGCGCATGGCGGCCGTCGCCGGCATTCACGACGTGGATGTGGTCGCGTCCGGTGGCCGCCATGTGCTGCGCGAGCAGGAAGGGCGCGCCGCTGGAGGCGTGGCGCACGACGAACATGTCGGCCTGCATCGCGGCGAGGTTGTCTGCCGTGTCGAGCAGGGTTTCTCCCTTGTTCGCCGAGGAGGTGTTGATGTTGAGATTGATGACGTCGGCGGAAAGCCGCTTTGCCGCGATCTCGAAGGTGGTGCGGGTGCGCGTCGAGTTCTCGAAGAACAGGTTGAATACGCTCTTGCCGCGCAACAGCGGCACTTTCTTGACTTCGCGCTCGGCGACTTCGGAAAAGGGCGCGGCGGTATCGAGGATGCGCGTCAGCACCTCGCGCGGCAAGCCCTCGATGGTCAGCAGATGCTGCAATTCGCCGTGACTGTTGAGTTGCGGACTCTTTTGCATGCCGGATGCGCTCATTCTGTTATCAACCGGAAGGACAGGCCGCCGTCGGCCGCCCGCTCCAGCGCCAGCATCTGGGCGGCGGGCAAGCTCAGCGAATGCGGACAGAAACTGGGGGCGATGGGAAGTTCGCGGCCGCCGCGATCGGTCAGTACCGCAAGGTCGATTTTTGCCGGCCGGCCGTAATCGAACAACTCGTTCATCGCGGCGCGAATGGTGCGGCCGGTGTAGAGCACGTCATCGACGATTACGATATGTGCGCCTTCGACATCGAAAGGAATCTGCGAAGTCTTGGCATTGCTGTGCAGACCGCGCTGGCTGAAATCATCGCGATAGAAGGACACATTGATCGAGCCCGGCGGCATCTTGAGGCCAAGGGCAGCGTGCAGCCGCTCGGCGACCCAGACGCCGCCGGTATGGATGCCGACCAGCGCCGTTGCGGTGGGATCGACGTGGGGTCGCATGGCCTCGGCGAGGGCGATGCAGAGCGCTTCGGCGTCAGGCAGGTGAGTGGATAGTGGCATGAAGTTCAAACCAGCTTTGGAGAATGATGAGGGCGGCCTCGGCATCGACCTGTGTCTTGCGCTGCTGCCAGGACAGCCCGCGTTGGCGCAGGTTCGCATCGGCTTCGATTGACGTGTAGCGCTCGTCGACCTCCTCGACCGGCAGGCGAAAGCGCCCACGCAGCTGATTGGCGAAGCGTTCGCAGCGCGCCGTCATTTCGTGCGGAGTGCCGTCTTCGTTCAGGGGCCGTCCCACCAACAGGCAAAGCGGCTGCCACTCGGCAATCAGCGTGGCGATGGCGGCGAAGCGGGCCTCGTTGGCTTCAACGTCGATGGTGGTCAGTGCGCGTGCCGACCCGGCTCGACCGGCGTCGAGTTGTGTGCCAATGGCGACGCCGATCCGCTTCAGGCCGAAATCGAAGGCGAGCACGGCGCCAGACTGATCAGGCATGCCCGGCGACATCCGACAGGTTGGCGAAATCCACGCCGAGCAATTGCATCGCAGCCGGCAGGCGCTCTTCGGGAGGCACGTCAAAGATTATGCCGATGTCGGCCTCGACGGTCAGCCAGGCGTTTTGCGACAGTTCCCATTCCAGTTGGCCGGCGGTCCAGCCGGCATAGCCGAGGCTGACCAGCACTTCGGCCGGCGCGCCGGTGCTGCCCATGGCCTGGAGGATGTCGCGCGAACTGGTCAGGGCGATGCTGTCGCTGACATTCAGCGACGACTGCCAGTGTCCCGCCGGGCGGTGCAGGACAAAGCCGCGATCGGTCTGCACCGGTCCGCCGAAATACACCGGCAGGTCGGCAAAACGCGCCTCGGCCTGTTCGTCTTCAAGCGGAATGCTGACCCGATCAAAGAGTCCGGCCAGCTTCATGTCGATCGGACGATTGACAATGATGCCGATGGCACCGTCCGCGTTGTGCTCGCAGATGTAGGTCAGTGTGCGGGAAAAATTCGGGTCGACCATGGCGGGCATGGCGATCAGAAAGTGGTTGGCGAGACTGACGGTTTCCATGAATGTGCCGACATTGTAATCTGTCAGTCCGTTCCCGAGTATTTCCGCGTCGATCAGACCCGGCCCGCCGCTCTGTGCGACAGCGCACATACGGCAAAGATGTTTTCGCCTAGCGTCGGTCCTTCATGGAATCGGTACATCTGCCCTCGGCGAGATCGACAACGCCGAGCGCAGATTCACAACGGAAAGTCGCGGCATGGATACCAATACATCACGGGCGCACGCCACCGTCCTGGTCGTCGACGACCAGCTGCACAACGTCAAACTGCTCGAAGCGCTCCTGCACGCCGAGGGGTATGCCACGATCGCTGCCCGCAACGGCAGCGAAGCGCTGGCTTTGGCGGCAACGAACATGCCCGACCTGATCCTGCTCGACATCATGATGCCGGACATGGACGGCTTCGAGACCGTCGCGCGGCTGAAGGCCGATCCGCGGACGAAGCCGGTACCGGTGATCATGGTCACCGCGCTCGACGACCGCGAATCCAAGATGCGCGCCCTCGAGGCCGGTGCCGAGGAGTTCCTGTCGAAGCCCATCGATCGCGCCGACCTGCGCGTACGCGTGCGCAACCTGCTGCGGCTCAAGGAATACGGCGATTTCCTCGCCGATCACAACCGGATTCTGGAGGAGCAGGTGCGGCAACGCACCGCGCAAATCGAAGAGGCGTATCGCGACACGGTGTTTACCCTGGTGCGCGCTTCGGAGCACAAGGACGAAGAGACCGGCCATCACATCAGGCGCATCAGTTACTACTGCAAGGAAATGGCGGCGGCGATGGACTTGCCGGCGGATTTCCGGTCTGCGATCTACCACGCCAGCCCGATGCACGATATCGGCAAGATCGGCATTGCCGATCATGTGTTGCTCAAGCCGGGTGGCTTCACGCCCAGGGAGTGGGTCATCATGAGAACCCACTGCACGCTGGGCGCCAGCATCCTGGGCAGCGGCACTTCGCCTTATATCCGCATGGGCGCCGAAATCGCACTCAACCACCACGAACGCTGGGACGGCAGCGGCTACCCGAACGGCCTCAAGGGCGAGGCGATTCCCCTCGCGGCGCGAATCATGCAAATCTGCGACGTCTACGACGCGTTGCGCAGCAGGCGTCCGTATAAGCCGGCCATCGATCACGCGCGGACCATCGAGATCATTACCAGGGGCGACGGCCGAGTCGAACCTGGGCATTTCGACCCGGAGGTGCTGGCCTGCTTCACCACGCTGGCGGACAAATTCGCCGCGATCTACGACAAGCACGTCGATGACTGACAGCTTCCGCCGACAGCTTGGCGCCAGTATCAATTCCGTCGCCCGCAAGCAGGTCGAAACGGAGGAGAAGAGCCTTGATCAGCGTCTGCGCGACCAACAGTTCTACACGCGCTCCCTGTTCGAATCCAACATCGACGCATTGATGGCCACCGATCCGTCCGGCATCATCACCGATGTCAATAAACAGATGGGGGCACTGACCGGTCGCACCCGCGATGAGTTGATCGGCACGCCGTTCATGGACTACTTCACCGATCCGGAACAGGCGGAGGCAGGCATCAAGCTGGTGCTGAGCAAAAAACAGGTCAGCAACTACGAACTCACTGCGCGCGCCAGAGATGGCACGGAAACCGTGGTGTCCTACAACGCGACCACCTTCTACGATAGAAACCGCAAGCTCCAGGGTGTATTCGTCGCCGCGCGCGACATCACGGAACGCAAGCAGGCAGAGGCGAAGATTCTCAGCCTGGCTTTGCATGATGAACTGACGGGCCTGCCCAATCGTCGCCTGTTAAGAGACCGCTTGTGCCAGGCGATGGCGACCAGCAAACGAACCATGCGTTATGGCGCGCTCATATTCCTCGATCTGGACAAATTCAAGTCGCTCAACGACACGCACGGACATAACGTGGGCGATCTGCTGCTGATGGAAGTTGCGCGCCGCATTGGCAATTGTGTGCGTGAGGTCGACGTCGTCGCCCGGTTCGGCGGCGATGAGTTTGTGGTGCTGCTCAGTGAACTGGATGCCAACAAGGTCGCCTCCACCGCACAGTCCACCATCGTCGCCGAAAAAATCCGCGTCATCCTGAGCCAGCCCTATCTGTTGAAAATTGAGTCAGAGGGCTCGCCAGCCACCACCATCGAGCATCGCTGTTCCTCCAGCATGGGCGTCGCGCTGTTTCTCGATCACGAGGTCGGCCCGGATGAAGTCATCAAGTGGGCGGATATGGCGATGTATCAAGCCAAAGAGGCCGGAGGCAACTTGATCCGCTTTTCCGACTCATGACCAATAGGCCATTCACGGCTTATCGGCGGCCACCCGCGCCGAAAGCAGCCGGCGATTCCGCCGGACCTGTACCGACCGGTACCGAGGATGGCATCGCCGAGTTTCGCCGCCAGGAGGCTCTGCTCAAGACCGGCGCTCTGCAGAAAGCCATCTTCAACAGCCCCAACTTCTCATGTATTGCCACCGACGCCGAGGGTGTCATCCAGCTCTTCAACGTCGGCGCGCAACGCATGCTGGGCTACGCCGCCGCCGAGGTGATGAACAAGATCACGCCGGCCGACATCTCGGATCCACAGGAACTGATCGCCCGCGCCACGGCCTTGAGCGTCGAACTCGGAACCACTATCAGGCCGGGCTTCGAGGCCCTGGTGTTCAAGGCCGCGCGCGGCATCGAGGACATCTACGAACTGACCAAGATCCGCAAGGACGGCAGCCGCTTCCCTGCGGTGGTGTCGGTCACGGCGCTGCGTGACGAGCAGGAGGCCATCATCGGCTACCTGCTGATCGGCACCGACAACACCGCGGGCAAGCGATCGCAGGCGCTGGAACAACGTTACCGACGCCTGTTCGAAACTGCGAAGGACGGCATTCTGATCCTGGACGCCGAGACGGGCATGGTCGTTGACGCGAATCCATTCATCACCGAGATGCTGGGCTACTCTCTCGATGACGTTCGGGAGAAGTACATCTGGGACCTGGGCTTCTTCAAGAACATTGCGGCAAACAAGGAAAAATTCCTGGATTTGCAGCAGCAGGAATATGTGCGCTACGACGACCTGCCGCTGGAAACCGCGCAGGGGCAAAAGAGACACGTGGAATTCGTCAGCAACGTCTATCTGGCCGGCAACACCCGGGTGATCCAATGCAACATCCGTGACATCACCGAAAAGAAGCGGCTCGGCGAAGAACTCGAGCGCTACCGCCACCATCTGGAGGAACTGGTGGCCACCCGCACCGCACAACTCGCCGAGGCAAGCGCCCTCGCCGAAGCCGCCAACCTGGCCAAGAGTGCCTTCCTGGCCAACATGAGCCACGAAATTCGCACCCCGATGAACGGCATCCTCGGCATGGCCGGCATCCTGCGGCGGGAAGGGGTGACGCCGAAGCAGGCCGAACGCCTCGATGACATCGACAGGTCCGGCCAGCACCTGCTGGGCCTCATCAACAACATCCTCGACATTTCCAAGATCGAGGCCGGCAAGTTCGTCCTGGAAGAAGCGCCGGTTGCAATCGCCAGCCTGTTGAAGAATGTCGTGTCGATCCTGGCGAACCGGGTCAAGGACAAGGGCATCGAACTGCGAATCAAGACCGAGTCGTTTCCGCCCAACCTCTATGGCGACCCGATGCGACTGCAGCAGGCCTTGCTCAACTACGTCGCCAACGCCGTCAAGTTCACCCGGACAGGCGCCGTGACGGTGCGCCTGCGCAAGCAGGAAGAAACTGCTGAATCGGTACTGTTGCGCTTCGAAGTGACGGATACCGGCATCGGCGTCGCGCCGGAGACCATGTCGCGGCTCTTCAGTGCCTTCGAGCAGGCCGACAATTCAATGACCCGCAAGTATGGCGGCACCGGACTCGGCCTGGCGATTACCCGGCGGCTGGCCGAACTGATGGGCGGAGAAGTCGGCGCTGACAGCACGCCGGGAATCGGCAGTACCTTCTGGTTCACCGCGAGGCTGAGGAAGGGCGAAGAGGCGCTCGTCACGCAGACTGTCCTCGATGGCGATGCCGAGACACGCCTCCGGCAGCAGTATGCGGGCAGCCGCATTCTGGTGGTCGACGACGAGCCGATCAACCGCGAAGTGGCCAAACTGCAACTGGAAGCCGTCGGGCTTGTCGTGGATATGGCGGAGGATGGTGCGGAGTCAATCGCACTGGCGCGGAAGGCTGTCTACGCGGCCATCTTCATGGACATGCAGATGCCGGTGGTCAATGGTCTCGAGGCGACGCGGCAAATACGCGAGCTTGCCGGATACGCGCAGATACCCATCATCGCCATGACCGCCAACGCCTTGCCCGAAGACAAGGTGCGCTGTCTGGCGGCGGGCATGAATGACTTCCTGATCAAACCCTTCGACCCCGCCATGATGTTTGCGATATTGCTGCAGTGGCTGGCTCCGCACAGCGGCACCAGTGCTTCCGTCATGCCTTGAGAGGCCTCGATCGCCGTCTCGCCAGCGCCGACTATTGAGCAAGAGCACTGCCCGCCACGCCGAACCTGCCGCATGAAGCGGGCGGCTTGTGTGCGACAGCGCACTGATGGCGGCCTGCCCAATCGCTATAAGAAGACCAGTGGCTCCCGCCTCATCAACGGACTCGACTTCGACGCCAGTACGTTCGAGCGCATGCATGCAGCTTGCTGCGGCGTGCGCGCAAAGGTGAGGTGCCGCCCATAGCATCTGCCGCGCAATCGGCGAGATTCATTTGCATTTTCCTTTTTGGCAGAGGTCGACCATGCCCTTGAGTCCTGTTTCCGTCATCCACAATCCTGCCTCAGGGACGACGGAGGGCATCACCGAAGCCCGACGCCAGGAGGCATTGATCAAGACCGATGCCTTGCAGAGCGCGATTTTCAACAGCGCCAACTTTTCGAGCATCGCCACGGACGCCAAGGGCGTCATCCAGATTTTCAACGTCGGCGCCGAGCGCATGCTGGGCTACGCCGCCGCCGACGTGATGAACAAGATCACGCCGGCCGACATCTCCGATCCGCATGAATTGATCGCGCGCGCCGAGGCTCTGAGCATCGAGCTCGACACCACCATCACGCCGGGCTTCGATGCGCTGGTGTTCAAGGCCTCGCGCGGCATCGAGGACATCTACGAGCTGACCTACATCCGCAAGGACGGCAGCCGCTTCCCGGCGGTGGTGTCGGTCACGGCCCTGCGCGACGATCAAGGCGCCATCATCGGCTATCTGCTGATCGGGACGGACAATAGCGCCCGCAAGCAGGCCGAAGAAGCCTTGCTCAGGGCGGGAGCCTTGCAGAGCGCCATTTTCAACAGCGCCAACTTCTCCAGTATTGCCACCGACGCCAAGGGCGTCATCCAGATCTTCAACGTCGGTGCCGAGCGCATGCTGGGCTACGCCGCCGCCGACGTGATGAACAAGATCACCCCGGCCGACATCTCCGATCCCCAGGAAGTGATTGCGCGCGCGGCCGCACTGAGTGTCGAGCTCAACACAACCATCAAACCGGGCTTCGAAGCCTTGGTGTTCAAGGCTTCGCGCGGCATCGAGGACATCTACGAACTGACTTACATCCGCAAGGACGGCAGCCGCTTCCCGGCGGTGGTGTCGGTCACGGCGCTGCGCGATGCTGAAAACGCCATCATCGGCTACCTGCTGATCGGCACCGACAACACTGCGCGCAAGCAGGCCGAAGAGGCTTTGCTCAAAGCCGGCGCCTTGCAGAGCGCAATTTTCAACAGCGCCAACTTCTCCAGTATCGCCACCGACGCCAAGGGCGTCATCCAGATCTTCAACGTCGGCGCCGAGCGCATGCTGGGCTACGCCGCCGCCGACGTGATGAACAAGATCACCCCGGCCGACATCTCCGATCCGCATGAATTGATCGCGCGCGCCGAGGCCCTGAGCATCGAGCTCGACACCACCATCACGCCGGGCTTCGATGCGCTGGTGTTCAAGGCTTCGCGCGGCATCGAAGACATCTACGAGCTGACCTACATCCGCAAGGACGGCAGCCGTTTCCCGGCAGTGGTGTCGGTCACGGCGCTGCGCGACGCCGAAGACGCCATCATCGGCTACCTGCTGATCGGCACCGACAACACGGCGCGCAAGCAGGCGGAAGAAGCCTTGCTCAAGGCCGGCGCCTTGCAGAGCGCGATTTTCAACAGCGCCAACTTCTCCAGTATTGCCACCGACGCCAAGGGCGTCATCCAGATCTTCAACGTCGGCGCCGAGCGCATGCTGGGCTACATGGCCGCCGACGTGATGAACAAGATCACGCCGGCCGACATCTCCGATCCGCAGGAAGTGATCGCGCGCGCCAAGGCCTTGAGCGTCGAACTTGGCACCCCGATCACGCCGGGCTTCGAGGCGCTGGTGTTCAAGGCTTCACGCGGCATCGAAGACATTTACGAACTGACCTACATCCGCAAGGACGGCAGTCGCTTCCCGGCGGTGGTGTCGGTCACGGCATTGCGCGACGAGCAGGACGCCATCATCGGCTACCTGCTGATCGGCACCGACAACACTGCCCGCAAGCAGATCGAAGGCGAGCAGAAGCAGCTCTCCCAGCGCCTGCGCGACCATCAGTTCTACACCCGCTCCCTGTTCGAATCGAACATCGATGCGCTGATGACCACCGACCTGTCCGGCATCATCACCGACGTCAACAAACAGATGGAGCTTCTTACCGATTGCACGCGTGACGAATTGATCGGCGCTCCGTTCAAGAGCTACTTCACCGATCCGGAGCGGGCCGAGGCGAGTATCAAGCTGGTGCTGGCCGAAAAGAAGGTCACCAACTACGAGCTCACCGCGCGCGCCAGGGATGGCAAGGAAACGGTGGTTTCCTTCAACGCGACCACCTTCTACGATCGGGACAGAAGGCTGCAGGGCGTGTTCGCCTCGGCGCGTGACGTCACCGAGCGCAATCGCCTGGATCAGGCATTGCAGGAAAAGAACATCGAACTGGAGAGCGCCAAGGCTGCGGCGGATAAAGCCAGCCTGGCCAAGTCGGATTTTCTCTCCAACATGAGCCACGAGATCCGCACCCCGATGAACGCCATCATCGGCATGTCCCACCTGGCGCTGAAGACCGAGATGACGCCGCGCCAGCGCGACTACATCAAGAAGATCCAGGGCTCCAGCCAGCATCTGCTCAGCATCATCAACGATATTCTCGACTTCTCGAAGATCGAGGCGGGCAAGCTGACGGTCGAGCAGACCGAGTTCGAACTGGAAAAGGTGCTCGGCAACGTGGCCAACCTGATTGCCGAAAAGACTTCCGCCAAAGGACTGGAACTGGTTTTCGACATTGACAAGAAGGTGCCGCTCAAACTGATCGGCGATCCGCTGCGGCTGGGCCAGATTCTGATCAACTACAGCAACAATGCCGTCAAGTTCACCGAGCAGGGTGAGATCGACATCGCCATCCGCGTCAAGGAGCAGACCGACAAGGAGGTCGTGCTCTACTGCTCCGTACGCGATACCGGCATCGGCCTGACGGCGGAACAGATGGGGCGGCTGTTCCAAAGCTTTTCGCAAGGCGACAGTTCGACCACCCGCGAATTCGGCGGCACCGGCCTCGGTCTGGTCATTTCCAAGAAGCTGGCCGAATTGATGGGCGGCGAGGTGGGCGTAGATAGCGAGTCGGGCAAGGGCAGCACCTTCTGGTTCACCGCGCGCCTCGGCAAGGGCGTCGGCCTGGAGCGCAGGCTGGCCCTGTCCGCCGATCTGCAGGGCAAGCGCGTACTGGTGGTGGACGACAACGCGAGCGCCCGCCTGGTGCTGGGCGACCTGCTCGGCGGCATGAGTCTCAAGGTCGACCGGGCCGAGTCGGGCAAGGATGCCATCGGCGCTGTTGATCGTGCCGAAGCCGAGGGCATGCCTTACGAGATCGTGTTTCTTGACTGGCACATGCCGGGCATGAACGGCAATGAGACGGCCAGACGGCTGAGGGAGCTTCCGCTGACCCACAGCCCGCACATCATGATGGTCACCGCTTACGGCCATGAGGAAGTGATCAAGGGCGCGGAGGAATCGGGAATCGAGGATGTGCTGGTCAAGCCGGTCAATGCCTCGACACTGTTCGACAGCGTCGTACGCATTCTGGGCGGTGTCGTTGATGGCGCGCGCGCCGCCGCGGACGTGCCGACCGATACCTTTGAGCGACTCGCCACCATCAAGGGTGCACGCGTACTGCTGGTGGATGACAACGACCTTAACCAGGAAGTGGCCACGGAATTGCTGACGGACGCCGGTTTCGTCGTCGATCTGGCCGAAAACGGCCGGATCGCCGTGGACAAGGTCAGGGCTGGCGCTTACGACATTGTGCTGATGGACATGCAGATGCCGGTGATGGACGGCGTTACGGCGACCCGCGAGATTCGCAAGGATGCCCTTTTCAAGGATCTGCCGGTAGTGGCGATGACCGCCAACGCCATGCAGGGCGACCGCGATCGCTGCATGGTGGCGGGCATGAACGATCATGTGGCCAAACCGATCGAGCCGGAAGACTTGTGGAAGGTGCTGCTGAAATGGGTCAAGCCACGCGCATCGTCCCCCGCCGCGACAGAACCGAAGCCACTTGCGACTGACGATGCCGAACTGCCGTCCGGCATCGAGGGGCTGGACATCGCCAACGGCCTGCGCCGCGTGCTGGGCAAGAAGCCGCTCTACATCTCGATGCTGCGCAAGTTCGTCGCCGGACAGAAACCGGCAATAGCGAACATCCTGACGGCGCTGGACAGCAACTCCTGGGATACCGCTGAGCGGTTCTCCCACACGCTGAAGGGGGTCTGCGGCAACATCGGCGCCTCCACCTTGCAGCCGCTGGCGGAAAAGCTCGAGACCGCGATCGTGGAGCACCGTCCGCGCGCGGAGATCGATGCCCGGCTCGGCGAGTTGAAAGCGCCGCTCGGCTATCTGATCGCCCAACTCGAACAAAAGCTGCCTGAGAAACAGAGCCAGAAGGCGGTCGTGGTCGACCCGAAGAAACTCAAGGCTGTCTGTGACCGCCTGACGGTCCTGCTGGCGGCAGACGACGCGAGGGCGGTTGACGTGCTGGAGGCGAATGCCGACCTGCTAAGCACGGCCTTCCCGGACCACTATCGCAAGATTGACGACGGCATCCGATCATTTGCCTTCGAGACGGCGCTTGCGGCACTGAGCGCCTCCACCAAAACAATACCCTGAAAGACATCCAATGGACGGACTAGATTTCACCGAAAGGGCCACGATACTGGTGGTCGACGACACGCCGGACAACCTGAGCCTGATGAGCAACCTGCTCATGGACCGCTACCGGGTAAAAATTGCCAACAGTGGCGAAAAAGCATTGAAGATCGCCGCCTCGGACTCGCCACCGGACCTGATCCTGCTTGACATCATGATGCCGGACATGGACGGCTACGAGGTCTGCGAGCGCCTCAAGCACGACCCCGCAACCGCCGGCATCCCGGTGATCTTCCTCACCGCCAAGGCCGAGCTAACGGACGAGAAGAAGGGACTGGAACTCGGCGCCGTCGACTACATCACCAAGCCGATCAGCCCGCCGCTTGTCATGGCACGGGTGAAGAACCATCTGGCGCTGAAAGCGACGAATGACTTCCTGCGCGACCAGAACAGCTTTCTCGAACAGGAGGTGGCCAGGCGCACCAAGGAGGTCATGGCAAGCCGGGACCTGGCAGCCAAGAACCTGCAACTCGAGGACGCGAGCCGGATGAAGTCGGAGTTCCTCGCCAACATGTCGCACGAACTGAGAACCCCGCTGAACGCCATCATCGGCTTTTCCGAAATGCTGAAGGACGGGCTGCTGGGTGATCTGTCGCCGCGGCAGAAGGAATCGGTCAATGACATTTTCAGCAGCGGCAACCACCTGTTATCGCTGATCAACGACATTCTCGACCTGTCGAAGGTGGAAGCAGGAAAGATGACGCTGGAACTCGATCCGCTGCAACCGGCGGCCTTGGTCGCGGCCGGCCTGCAAGTGGTGCGGGAACAAGCCAGCACACAACGCGTGCGCCTGCTCGCCGATGTCGCGGAAGGCCTCGGCGAGGTGCTGCTGGACGGGCGCAAGGTCAAGCAGATTCTTTACAACCTGCTCTCGAACGCCGTCAAGTTCACCCCCGAGGGCGGCGAAGTACGCATCGCGGCGCGGCGCGTCGGGCGCCAGGCACTGCCCGACGGTGGTTTCGAGCACTATCTTGAGCTGGCCGTGAGCGACAGCGGCATCGGCATCTCCGCCGAAGACCAGGCTCGCCTGTTCCGGCCTTTCACCCAGATCGACAGCACACTGGCGCGCCGCTACGAGGGCACCGGCCTCGGTCTGGCAATGGTGAAGCAACTGACCGAGCTGCACGGTGGCGCCGTGGCTCTGCTCAGTACGCCGAAAAAGGGCTCGACGTTCACGGTGTGGCTGCCGTGGCGCGAGACCGTGGACCAACACGTCCGCGACGCGCCACTTTCCATGCCTTTGAGCGCTCGGGAAGGCATGCCCCCGACCGCAGCGGGCACATCCGCCGGCACCGCTGTGCCACTTCCCGACGGCGGCCAATCGCTGGCCATGGTGATCGAGGACGACGACAAGGGTGCCCAGCTTCTGCGACTGCAACTGGAGCGCGCCGGATTTCGCGTTGTTCGCGCCGCCACGGCAGAAGCCGCACTGGAGCTGGCAACTCAGGAATGTCCCGACCTGATTACCCTCGACATTCAACTGCCGGGGATGGACGGCTGGACCTTCCTTGAACGCTTGAAGCAACATCCGGAGTTCGCCAGGGTGCCGGTGGTGATGGTTTCCATCGTCGCCGACAGCATTCGCGGCCTGACGCTGGGCGCCAGCTATGTGCTGCAAAAACCCGTCGGCCGCGAAGCGCTTGCGCGCGCGCTGGCGGCGATCGGCTTCCACGCCGGGGCCCGCGGCAAGCGACCCACGGTGCTGGTGGTGGACGACGACCCGAAGACAGTCAAGCTGCTTGGCACCCATCTCGATTCCGCCGGCTACCGCGTGCTGTCGGCTCTGGGTTGGCAGGAGGTAATC
>Ga0209211_10003655_pt1 | contig 24776 bp, 33 predicted proteins | sample RifGroA2_FD_183992 | JGI IMG/M metagenome (GOLD analysis project Ga0209211, IMG submission 183992) | Groundwater microbial communities from Rifle, Colorado, USA - Groundwater A2 (SPAdes) (version 2) | ecosystem: Environmental > Aquatic > Deep subsurface > Groundwater | place: Rifle, Colorado...
GCACGATTAATTCACGGCAATCGTTGCATAATAATTTTGCTCCCCGAGTAGGACTGCGAACCTCTGGGAAACACCACAGGAGTACTTCATTTTTCTACTGCGGATTACCGCCAAGAGAAATTGGTCGCCCACGGTTTTCCCATTCCTTCCTCCACGGGAGACCAAGTGTTCTCCCGACCCCACTCCTGTTCGAATCCTCACGAGGTCAAAAATGCAAAACGCCCCAATGGGCGTCTGCATTTCTGATGCTCCGAACCTGGGACAATGTTCGACAATGCTTGATCGAGGAATTAAGCCCCACGCCGCTATGAGACAGGAGAGAGAATGCCCAAACTCTGCAACAAGTGAACCGCTGCAACGAGGACGCCAAGACCACCCACTACTGCCGCAATCCATGTCGCGTTACGAATCGAGCGCGTTAATCTTTCTGAAGAGGCGGATGAGTCTTTCAGTGTTTCGGTTAGGTCATTGATCGCCTGGTTCGGGTTCCCCGGTACGTGTTTTTGATGATGGAACCAAACCATCTTCCAGAGAAAAGTGTCCTTCTTCTCTTCTGGAGACATGTCAGGCCATTTCTGTCTCAGCTCCCTTAGTTCTTGATCGTCTCCAAACATAGTGAAAGTATATCCTGTCGGTACAACTTCAAAAGAAAAGAGAGGCGAAGTATCCAATAGCCGCAAAGGCAATTACGGTGCCGATTATCTTGACCGTGTGTCCGTAGGTGTATGTAGCGATGTCTCTGACAAACTTCCAGACAAGAAGCCAAATCCACCAAAGCACTTTGTGAATGAAGAGGATTGGGACCATGACGATACTTATGGCAACCTCCGCTCTACGTGCGTCGCCAACATTACGGGGAACGTGTGGATGCCTCACTACTCTTTGTTCAGTTGGAGAGGGAGGATTGAGGTCAGCGAAACTTTGGAGATATTTTGCGCTCCGCTCTTCAAAGTCGGCAGGCAGCGTTACGAGGTGATAGGACTCACTGAAATACGGACTTTTTTCTTCCTCGTCGAGTTCTATATAGGAATGATCAAGTATGATGTCCTCGTTTTCGAGACGATCGAAAATACTCGATAAATCATCGTTGTTGAGACGCTCTCTCTTCAGCCAACTCGCGAGGTGTCTGTTCAGCAAGTGAATCTCCTTGGAGTTGGACCCTGCTCTCGGTGCGTCGGGTTTCAAGTGTTCTTTTTCCCATGCCTCGTTCCACGCTCGATCCAGTACTCTTAAAACTGCCTCCACCTTGGCTTTGCCATATTGAGAGAGATTGCCACTCATATAGTTTAGTAGCGCCGCTACAATCTACGCTTTTCTAGGGTATTTTCAATCGGAAGGTTTTACTGGTCGTCGTGCCCAAAATATGTTTCAGTACCGCTGTTATGGACAGCCCATACGCTATACACATCCGTTGTGACGGCTCAATGGACTACGACTCGAAGCAGACGGGTGGATATGGTTTCGTAATTGAGTTTCCGGATTCTGTAGGTTTGGCACCGATTGAGAGGTTTGTGAAAGCAGACGGGCAAGGGATCCACCGTCTTGAAATGATGGCGGTACTCGCGGGAATGAATGAATTGCTTCGATTTCAGAAGGCAAACAGTAGCCTCTTGCGTGACGTGTCTGGTGTCACCATCCACTCGGATAGATTAAGCGTGTCCGACGATGAGATGAACAACCCCTATAGAATTCAAGAGTATCGAAGGCGAAAGTGGAAAACTCGTGATGGGAACCCCGTAAAGCATTCTGATCTTCTCGACTCGATAGACAAAGCACGTAAAAAGCTCGACGACGTCATATCAGGTCGCATTGAGATAAAGTATACTCGTGAAAAGCAGAACAAGACCGCAGACAAGCTTTCAAGGCAAGGTAAACGTAGCGGTACTGAGAGCAAGATCGCTCGCAAGGGTATGCGTGCGAAGGTCGGGAAGCGAAAACTCAGTGGTACAGAATTGAAACACAATCTCCTCGCGGCAGGAGACGTGCTCGATGTGCATGTGTATCATAAAAATCCTGTACAGGAAGAATATGAAATACGCGCTGAGATTATGGATGGGAACTATACGGGCAGAACGATACGCGCATTTGTCAGTCTTGAACAAGAGCTGAATCTACATCGCTGGCATTTTTATCGTGTGAAGATTACCGATGTAACTACCTATGCCATTCGCATCGAGTCACTGGAAGAGATTGAGGACGTCTATTAGGGGTAATGGTAGATTTTCGCTCATATTCATTATAAGATTTTGTCTATGAGTGCAGGCGAAGGCATACTGTGGGCGACAATCCTTGTTCTCTTCGCGGTGGGCGTTAGACACATCTCGAAGACTCGCAAGTGGAAGCATGTGGGCATCGGCGCCGGGGTGCTCGTTGCAGGAGTTGCTCTGATAAGCGCGGGCATCTACTTTTACTATCGCTATCAGAATCGACCCGTAGCCCAAAGCGGCTTGTTTGGGGTTGAGCTCGGGAGGTTGCCGGTAGATGTAAAACTTGCACTCGGAGAGCCGAAAAGTGAAGAATCTTTTGTTGATGCGGAGGGCAACGATACGCTCTTCTACACATACCAAGAATATTCCTGGGATGGCGTAGACAAGTTCGTACGTTTCAAGAAGCAAGGCGACGAATGGAAAACATATCTCATCTGCGACCTTGATCCCGATGGCGAGCTTTATGGGCTATATACGTTTACAGACGAGACAGAAGTCTTGAAGAAGTTCGGACAACCGAGCCATGAGAGCATCAGTGCTGACGGCCTGAAGAAAATGAGTACTTTCGACTCGCTAAATATCGCGGTGGAGTTCGAAAAAAAGGAGGTAAGCACTGTATGCGTAACGGATAGCGACGGGATAAGTTTCGTCGAGGAATTTGAATAGCTGCCTGATCGGTGGTGATAGTATGGTTTTGTGCTCCAGCATTCGATCATCGAGTTTCTGATCGCGGCGTACAGTGCTGTGTCCTCTTTATGGCTGGTAAAGGCACTGATTATTTTCTCGGGTATTATGGGGTTCTTCTCCTTCTTCTTCGATATTCACGGTATTATTTCATGGCTCAAACGGAAAAGGGCTGATAAAAAGGAGTTTCACCGGTCTGTAGAGTTATTGAGTGCAACACCCTACTTTTTTGCTCATATAATCCATCTAGGCGGCGAATTCTCCATGACCTATTCCATGTATGTAATGTGCGATGAGGAGGGTGGATATTACCTGAATCCTGCAAAAGAATTCGTAAGCGTCGGATTCAACAGAGGCGGAGATCGCATGATTGTTATGACGACTGAACTTACTTCTAAAGCGGGCTTCACGATAGAATCTTTCTCAGATAGGTCTGGTTCTTATGCGTCATCCTATCCGAACCTCTGTCACTTACCCATACCTGACATGAAAAATGAATGGACTGTTCATTTCCGAAAGGTCGCGAGGGGTGAGAAAACACCTACTCCGCCTCCGGATGCAATACTTTGAGGCCGTCAGTAAGATAGGCCTGCGTAGGTTCCTTAGACAACCCCTCACAGAGACCTGAGTCATTTATCAACGTACCAGTTTGTGTGACAGTCTCCGCGCGTCGATCTAGGATCATTATTGTTTTTCTACACGCCCCCTCTGCCTCAGCTACAACGCGTTCGGCGTTCCAGTCCGTGATGGTAAAAAGACTCAAGTTCGCCATAAGCATGTTGCTGATGATGTCCCCTTGGGCGATGTAACAGTACATTTCGCTGAGGTCTGCCCCTAAGTGTCTTAATATTTCGAAAGATTCGTCACCGTAGTTATTGAAACAACTGATTGTAGCGGCGTTGATTTTGTTAGCGAGTGTCTCACCCTTCATCGTCCAAACACCCGAAGCTCCCACCAAACCAGGAACTGTGTCTGAGAATATGTAAGGCGGGAGCATCGTTATTACTGCTTTACTATCCGTCTTGTTGAGAAGAACATATCCTCCTACTAACAACGCACCGATGATTATTGCTCCTATGAGACCATTCTTCATATCCACATTATTGCATGGCGTTCAAGAGTGCCCTCGTTTTTGGTCCCACCACACCAACCTGTTCAAGACCGTGTTTCTTTTGGAACGCTTTTACTGCTCGTTCCGTTGCCGGTCCGAAGTATCCAGTTACGAGTCCTTCTGGGTATACAGATTTATCCTTCGCTAGGAGCTGCTGCAGTCTCGTGACCTGTGCATTCTCCATTCCTTTTGCAAGGCCGTAGGTTATCACAGTTACACTGGTCGGAACGCTTGAGGCCTGGGGAATAGTGACGGTCGGTGTGGGAGTAGTCTTTGTACCCGTAGAAGGGTTCTTATAGTCCGGCCACAACTCGGTTGTGCCGTCCGCGTGGCTACGAATAGGTTCCTCGGGTTGGGGCAGAGCCTTTGCCCTGTGGCAATGATACTCACCCGTAGAAAGACCCCATTTAGGGCAATTGGTACGACAAGTGTGGCAACCGTAAGCATCCGTATTGCCGGGATGTGCGCTCACCGTAAGAGGTGCTACGAGCAGTATTAGAGCCAAGAGAAAACCTTGTGTTGTTTTCATAAGAGCACCCTACGCCGCGCACGAATGAGGGTCAAGGAATGACATCATAGGAACCAGAGAGCCAGTAGCTCGGCTACGATAGAAAAGATCGCGACCGCTGTAATAACGATACTGATTATTCTCCTGGTCTTGTGAACGTTGGCAGCTCTGGTGGCCTTTATTCCTCGCCATGCGGCATACGCGAACAGTAAAATACCGACAATTAACCCGCGTCACACACGGGTACTATCAATTATCTCGATAAACAGTACTACCGGGAATCAAGAACTCGCAGAACGATGGGGTTACCCTGTCTCTTGCCGAAATACCGACGCAATTTTTCCTTGGGATAGAACTTTAGGACATCTCGCGGTCCAATCCGCGCGTGTATCTTTCCTACCCACGCTGGCCTAGATTTCTGTTCCACAAGAGCGAAGTCGCCGAGATGGGGGAGTCTCGCCACCCCATGCCTCGCTAATTCCTGGCGCACAACCTCCACCATGCCCGCGTAGAACACAAGAGACACATCTTCACCGATGAAGTTACATTTTTCCGAAAGAAGCCTATAGAAACGCTGGTCATCTAAGAAGTTTCCGTTCTTCTGACGGTTTATTGGAGGTTTCCATGCCATTTCATAAGCATACAAAAGACCAAAAATTCCGTGAGAGTCCCTGTTCTAGAGCCTCTGGTGACGCCTACCTCCTGACTTCAAAATCACCCCCCCCGCCACTTTTCTTTCGCACCACTTCTCTGGGTGCTTATCAGCTAATTAATAAGCATCATGGTTCACACAATTGAGCCAGTGTATCGCATGTACTGGAGCGATGCGGAAGGTACATACGAATCCACGGGCGAACTCATGGGTTATCAGTGCGTAGGCGCAGACGGAAGGGTATTGGGATACGGGGAAGACCCGGAGTCGGCACTCCAGGCAGGTTATGAGGCGGTATGGAGTCTTGAGAAGGGTGGAGAGGACATCCCTCCTAGTCCTGTAGTAGCGGCACACTAGGAACGTATGACGCTGAATGCACTCTTCGCTATAACTTTCTTGTATGGTCTCTGGTCTACAGTACGCATGAGCCGGAATATGAGAGACTTTCGAGCCGCCATCGCGTTTGTTCTCTTCATGGTCATTTCGGGCATGTTCTTGATACTCGGGGCTTTATGGCCGGTCATTTTGTATCAAGTCTTGAAAAACGAGTTCTAGCTTGTCGCGTAAACTTGTTGCACATAGGAACGCGATGATATAGTTTCGATACACACCCGATATGAATGCCTAAACTCTTGCTCTAGCGAGGGCATGGCAAAGAAATCCACGGACATAAAGAGCGGCTCGTTCAGCTCCATGTCCGTGGTCCGTGCCCGAAAGGGTCGGGAGGCGCAAGCCTCGGCTGGCGGGTCGCTTTATGTTTGAAAAACGTCACACAAAGACACTCTGGGTCATCATTGTCGTGAGCGGAATGTGCTTCCTGCTTTCTCCTATACTCGCAACGCCCATAGGAGATGTCGCAAACAGCCTTCTCCTCGGAAAGTTTGAGGCGTCGTGGGTTGCATCTCAAGACTTGAACCCTTGGCAGTACATGGCGCTCAGTGAGAATATCTTTCTCTCTGCAACCCCTTGGCAGTACATGGCGCTCAGTGAGAATATCTTTCTCTCTGCAACCGTTCTTATAGCACTCACAGCACTTATGTTTGGCTCGTATGCCGCATGGGCCCTCTACAGGCGGAGTCTATGAAGAAATCTGTGACAGACGTGGGGAGCGATGTCATAGGCGCACTCATAATTCTGGCAGTTGCTGCGAGTATAGTTGTAGGTATTAGAGTGTACCCATCCCTTAGAGAGTTCCTCTTAGCTGCTGGTCCGTGGCTTCTCGCGGTGACTGCACTATGGATTGGAGGAATATACTTTCGCTCCCGCGTGTTGCCTCAGTGGAATAAAAGTACACAAGAGAGAGCTGCTGAAGAAGAGCGAGGGAAAGTAGCACTACGGGAGCAGGCAGCAAGAATTAGGGAGGCGGAAATCGCTAAGTACCGTCAGTTAAGGAATGAGATTGAACGTATGCCGGAGTATGAGCGCTGGCGGAATGCTGTACTAGAGAAGTACGGTAGGAAGTGTGCCGTGTGTGGTTCAGCAGAGAATATTGAAGTTGACCATCGGTACAGGTCTTTTTACGCGATAGTGCAGCTATATCAAATAGAGAACATTGTGCAGGCGTATGAGTGTCAGGCACTTTGGGACGTGAACAACGGTGCTCCAGTCTGCAAGAAGCATCATGACCAGACGAGAAGTAGCCGATTTCACATTGCAGATGCTGTAGCCTCGCAATAGACCAGCACAGGTGGATTCAATAGGCGGAACTTTTTCAGTTTACTTTTAGTCCTTTTATATTCTTAATTTGATGAATCACTATTGATAGAGTCAGAGTTTACCGGGTACCCATACTTCAATATATATGTTTCGAACGAAAGTTTCTTAAACAGAATTGTCGATTCATTCCGACAGGGCAAGAGGGGGGAGAATGCCGTCCGTTTAGGTACGTCATTGATCCTGTGCATTTCTGAACCGTTTTCTCTCGGAATGCACTTCTGGCAGACTATCGGTACCTGAATCTCACAGGATTTTCGGGCGACTCACTTACGGGGATGTAGACCCCGCTAGCTTTCCATTGCCGTACCGTTTTCACATGCGATATGTACGTTCACCAGCTGGACTACGTACACGTTTGCATCTCTCCTGAAGTCCTTAAGCTTGAGCGAGGTCCGAACAGGTGTTCAGGCTTCGCTTCCGCTTAGGGCTCTAGATATGTGCTGTCTAGAGAGCATCAGAGGGAGTCGTTGGTTTAATGGCTTCCGGCAGGCGGGTCAGCGAGCTCATGCCCCCACACCCTGCCAGTCTCCCCGTAGCAAATTTCTCGCTACAACGTGCCAGAGTGTTATTATCTCCAGCCGCTCACCTCCTATCGAGGCGGGAAAGAACAATCTGTGATGAGAATATCAGAGTCCCATTGACAAACGAGAAAACGGATATATAATGCTTTTATCATTTCGTGGCAATGACATCAGACCACGACGTAGGTCTCTAAGGAATCTGTTTATGTAAATTGCGGGCCCCGACTTTGGGTTAACCGCTTCATCCGACTTCGGCCGCGTCCGCATAATAACGCCTCTCGGAGCTCGTCATCATTCGCCTTCTTATCGTTGGCGGAGTTTTCTTTTGAGCCACTTAAAACTTAACAGAACTAAAAAAATGAAAAAAAACAAAAGTAAGTACGCAGTCATTTATGTTCGACAAAAGGCAGCTGAAGCACCAGACGTCAGTAAAGAAATAGCCGAGCGAGAACGAGCGTGTCGTCAGTATGCGAAACAGCAGGGTTTTCAGGTACTCGGCATTTTTCGAGATGTTTACGACGATGAAATCGAGCTCGGAAGGACCGGCCTTGAATTCATGCTCGACTTCATTTCAGATGAAGGTCCGCATGCTGTAATAGTTCATGAGGAGGACAGTCTTCCAGAAAATTTTCGAGAGTACGGCTACGCGTCGGACGTGTTGCATACGCTTGGAGTGAAATTACTTTGCGTAAGTGCTGAAGGTGCATAGGGCAAAATGTTCTAAACGACCGTCAAATGACATCGCTGTATCAGGGTGTGTTGAAAGATTCAACACACCCTCGGATGCACCACTTTCGAAATTGGCTCGTCAAGAGTTGAAAGAAATCCTAGTCCATGAAGTCGGTCCCGCATTATTAGAGAATCTCACTGACGAGGATATTGACCACATTGGAGTGTTTCTTTTGACTGTTCACGCGGAAGCGGCAAAGCACAAAGTAATTAAGAGCCTATAATTAAGAAGTATGGATGAAATAAATTTTGGAGAGCTTAAGGTCGGAGCGTACCTGCGCAAGTCTTCGGACAGCGAGGATAAGCAGGTTCAAAGTATTGAGACACAAGAGCGTGAAGTACAAACAATGTCGGAACGCTTCCGGTTCCATCTGAAGAATGGATACATTTATGCCGAAACGAAGTCAGCATTCTCACCTGGAAGAGAGAGATTCGGCCAACTTCTCGACGACATAGAGAGTGGGAAAATAAACGCACTTGCGGTCGTTAATGCGAATCGTCTGGCACGCAATTCAATGGACGGTGCTCGAATAGTGGACCTTATGGATCGCAAGAAACTGCTGGCCATATTCACTCTGTCGAAAATCTCTCTAAACAACGCAAACGACAAAATGATGCTTGGTTTGGAATTTCTGATGTCGAAGAAGGATAGCGATGATAAAAGCGTATTCGTGAAGAATGGCCTCAAAACTAAGGCGCTGAAGGGTCTACCTTCCGGCGTTGCATTCATCGGGTTTCTCAATGACTTCACGAATGAAAAGGGGAACAGGAAGTGGAAAATTGACTCCGAACGATATCCGCTCGTGCAAGCTTTGCTGAAACGTTTCCTTCAGGGTGACATCTCTGCTTCTCGTCTACATAGGTACGCCATTAAAGAATTGAAAATGACGACTCCTATGCACAAACGAATCGGGGGAGCACTGATAAGCCGGTCTCGCATGTACGAAATTCTCAAAGATCCGATATATGCCGGATTCTTCTCTCAGGGCGGAGTGCGATACCCGCTAGATACTTCCATGCCGAGAATGATTACGGAGGATGAACACCATCGCATTTTGCAGCTTCTCGGCGCACGTCACATGCCAAAGACAAAGAAATACCTCGCTGCCTACACTGGGTTCATCCGTAGCGCTGATGGAGGTTTCATTGGCCAGGATCCCAAGTTACAGCTCATTTGCGACTGCGGAAAGAAGTTTGCATATCTCCACAGAGAAATTTGCCCGACTTGCGGGGTTCAAATAAGTGATATGAATTCCCCGAAGTATCTCTCCTATACGTACTACTACAATGTCCCGCGCAAAAAGGCCGGGGCGAAAGCACGCCATCTCAATGAACGAAAAATTGATGCTTATCTCGCGGATTACGCGAGAAAGAATTTGACGTTCTCACGAAACCTCGCAGAGTGGTCAAAAAAGCATATCCACGAACTTGGCGACAAGGAGATTCAAGAAAAACGAAGTGTCGCTACGCGGAAGGTCAAGATCAAGAAAGATTTTGAAGCTAAGAAAGCTCGGTATCGAGATATGCTTGCAGAAGGTCTCATAACGTCCGAAGAATATCGTACGGACATGGAACGATTGCAACAATCTTTTTCGTCCGAGAATGAACGCATGGCTGCAGGTCAGTGGTTGGAGAGGGCAAATGAGATTGTGGACCTTACCGAGGAATTCTCTGAAATCATTGAAAGCGGAACCGTAGAAGCTAAACGCAAGGTTTTGTTTCGACTTGGTTCGAACCTAATCTGGGACGAGAAAAAACTCAGTATTATCAACAGAAAATCAGTGCAGGCACTCATCGACGGACTAAATCGCGCGAGACGCAAAAATACGAAGTTCGAACCTGGAAATTATGAGGCCAATAAAGACGAAACGGAGGTTTTCGCCTCCGTTCGTCCTATCCTGCTCCCCGAGTAGGAACCGTTGGGGTAATTAGAACGTGGATTGGCGTAAATCAACAGGATTTTTATGTGCCCGATCTGACATGAGACTCAATCACGCAACGTACCCACTGATCAGAACAGATCTTTCATGGGATAAGTCGCTACCCATGCACCCTACTCGGCTGGCTTGATGATTTTAAGCTTTAGACCTGCTGATTTATTCTTTATCTTAAAGTCAAATTTCTCATACATTTTTATAATGACTTTCTGTTTCAAATAACCCTCTTTGTCCTCATATTTCTGCAACCACTCAGGATTTTGTATCATCAGTTTCTGACGCTCTTTTTCATCGACTGCCAGATCAATAATTTGGAAGAAAAATATTCCTCGCTGGTGGACCTTTTGAGTAGCCTCGTCACGCGGCGGATACTGTTCAAGCATTCCTAGTTCAGGCAAAGAAACAAGGCAAAGGTGATCCGTAGGCAATCTTTCCGACATCAGATCAAAAACCGGCACCCTGTAATTTTTGTATTGCACGTATCCTTGATAACTGTGGAGTGACTCAAAATCGTGATGTTCTCCTTTTCGGTCCCAATCCCACCTTCCGATATATAACACCTCTCCTGACGCGTCGTTCATTCCTCTCCGGAAGAAATTGTAAGGAAGTGAGCCGAGCAGAATTGGATTTTTTAAACTCTTTTGTTCCAGCAGACTTTTAATTGTTGGAAGGATGTCCGCTTCTGACACCTCTTTCTCATGATCAAGTGCGGTAATGATTTTCTCGAAAATCATTACGTTTTCGGAGTTTGCGAAGCCTCTCCCGTATGATTCAGCATGTCCGATGTAGCTAATATGCCACTGTTTTACAAATGGTTCTTTTAAGTCAAGTTGGTTGTAACCAATAAGACTGGGTTCTTTTCTCGTTTTTTCCTCTCCGGATTTATCACTATATTTTCCAAAAGCTTTTATGATTTTCCTTAGTGATATGGATTCGTCGTAGCTGCTCATAAACTCCTTCCAAAATTCCTCAATCTTGCTTTGCTCAAGTGGCATTTCTTGCAGCTGCTTCTCCTCGTTTTTCTCTTGCTCCTGACGTGCATTTTCAAGAAGTTTTAGCAAAGCAGAAACTTTTCCTCGCTCCTCATCAGAAATCAGTCCGTTAAATGTGTTGCTACCGTCTGCGATTTTCTCCAATATCTTTCGAATTGAACCGTTCTGTTCTTCGGCGAGATTTGCGAGTGTTCTACTCGGAGGGAGTTTAATGGAACTGATTTCAGCCTCGGTTTTATTTCGGAGTATCTGTAAACTCTTTACGGAATAAAAATCCGATAGCCAGTCATGCGTATTGATGACGTGAACCTCTCCGTCAGAAGCGAGGTCCCACCAATCCCAACCCCAGAAATCTGACCTACCGGTGTCGTAAAGCGAAACGAAGATATCCGTAATTTCAACGATGTCGTTACCCACATGAGATGTTAAGGGGTCAAAAAAATGCTTTAAGGTGAGCTTTCCTTCGGGATTTGCATTACGCAATTTCTGGAGAATCCATCCCGAAAAACCAAAATACAGTTCCTTCTTCTTTCTCTGAATATCCTTATTAATTTCTTCTATCAATTTCGTTTTTCTGATTTTCCTCTCCAATAGTTCCCGTGCCGCAGTATCTTTAGTGATATTCAATAGATTCTCGTAATGTGTAGAGGAGTACGGGTCGGCTTCAAGTCGGGACTCCCGATATATTCGCTCCATCGTTGAAATTGTTTCAGTAAAGGCTGCCGGATTAGCTCCATCAAAGTGAGTTTTTAAAAGATCTTGGTAGATTAAATGTATATGTCTCGTCGCCTCAGCAGCCCCAGAGATATCGCTTTCATCGTTTGAATGCCGGAACTTTGAAACGATGTTGAAATCTACCGTTTCTTGTAAGTATTTGAGGTTTCGTTCATTAACATCTTTTTTCAGATCTTCATCCTCTAACTTGTTTGCTAGGTAAGCCGTAAAGGGTGCCAAACCTATGAATTTCTGAAAGATGTACTGGTCTTTGAATTTCAACGAGCGTAAACTTATTGCAAAAGGTACAAAAATAACTTTACGTATAATTTCTATATTGCCTCCTTTTATGCTTGCGCGGATGGCATCTTGCATCGCGTCTAATATCCATTGCGGCTCGTTCCATTCTCCAAAGAAATTCTTTCTTTCCTCTCGTGCTTGGTCATAAGTAAATCCACCGCCACATTGTTTAAGAAATTCCAAAAACGATTCAACAAGACTCAAATATGTTTTTATATGTTTCCCCGTATCATCTACCTTACCGTCCCGTATTGACTGAATAAATTGGTCTTTTAAAGCTCCCATTTCGTCCTTCATCTCTTCGGAAAAATTGTCGGTTTTCGTTATCTGGAATGCACGGTCAGCAAGTTGTTTTATCTTTTCTAAGGTTTTGGTTGTTCTTTCTGTATTGTCTCCAAAGAGTGGTTTATGGAAACTCAGGAGTGTTTTACTGTCGTCACTAACCTCGTCATAAAACTTCTTGAGTAAGAACCTCTTGTCGTTCTTAGTTGCCTTACCCGCTAATGCTACTGTAGTGTCCGAAATTTCTGTTATTGCGCCCTTCTCGACGGCTGATTCAAAAAATGTTTGACCGTTGCTTAACGCAATCTCATCAACTATGTCTGCTATCTCCTCGACTAAATCTAGACGAATGTCACTGACAGTTCCAGTTTTTGTTGTTTCGATGGCGTAATAGTTTTCCTTATCATCAGAGAAAATCCATGGCGAGTATTGCAAAGGTATCCTTTCTTTTTCCAGCCAGTCCTTTATTAAAAGATTATTTCCCACTCGTTCTCTCAGTGCTTGTTGTATGTTCTGCTTAATCCTATCTTTTAAAAGCTGGATTCTTTTTTGACCAAAGCGATATCTGCTTATGAGTACTGCAATCAGTTGATATAGCGAGTAAATAGCAAGAAGGCTAACGCCTATAACTGGAATGACAGTATTTTCCTTGAAGAGGAGAAAATAAATGAAAACTTCGATTTCTGCAACAGTAAGAGGAAAGAGAAGACTCTCTCTCAAAAGTACGCGTGCCGTGTCTTTCTCATCTTTGTCTCGCAAGCTTTCTGCCACAAAGATGACGAGAGCAAAAATAATTGCCCCTACACCCGCATGAATAGTAAGTACGAAGTTTCTTTGCTCTTCAACTGCAAAGAAGTTGAGATGCTCAAAGAAGTACCTTGAAATCAAAACGCCGATCATCACAATGCCGGAAATGAGCGCTAGCGAGAGTGGGGACGGCAAATAAATGTTTTCTCTCAACAACTCTAAAATGGATTCTCGTTCAGGCTTACAGATTTCTTTGCTCCTACTCTCCACCCATTCGGAGAGCGAACTGGGGGTTTTACCACTAGAAGCTTGAAAATATTTCCTATGGAGATGGGCTAAAAATAAAGCCAATGCCGCAAGAGTGACGATTCCCAGCCAATCCAAAATGTTGTCTGATGTCGGACTATTCACGGTACAAGTATAACGTCACTCACTCGCTGACGCGACGATTCTTTAACAACGTACATTCGGGCACTCAAAGGAGGAATCGGGGCCATCGATCTTGTCCGTATATGGCGTTTCCCAGATCAGCGCCGTCCATATCATCATTAAAAATAACACTACGAAGACTATGCTCCAGAAACGCTCAACTCTTTTTCTGTCACGCTCGACACCAGCCTCGTTGATAATGAATTCCTTTGAGTATTTTTCTGTCATTGTCGTCGTATAACTTTATAGAGCCATCCGATGCCGCAGAAGAATCCATAAATGGAAAAAGGAATTGCTAATAGTCCGAGAAGTCTAAATACTGGCATCGAAAACGCGGCGCCGAGAAACAAGAAAATTAGTGCGTTCTTACCGAGTTCCTTACGGCTCATCTTGTCATACCGATACCATTTCTTATCAATGAGCCGACTAGGAGTTATTCGGAACGATTTGTGTTCTTTTTCCATAGATTTAATGCCCCATTCCCGAGATGTTCTCGTAAGGATCCCCGCTATCGGCCGATGGTGCAGGGATATGCAGAACGTGCATGACTGTGTACACCACGCATATTGCCAAAAAGAGTTGCCACAGCGGCTTCCATACGTTTTCCATTCTCCATCGTTCTAGAACCAAACGTTCCTCTCTTTTCTTGAAGCTCGGCAAATCCCAGGGAATACGCATCCGTTGTTTTTCCGTGGCTTCCTTCATAGCCTATGAATCACAAGCTTATTGCGATTAGCGCAGCGCCAAAGAAAAACACTATGTTCGCTCCCGATGCAAGCAGAACTGTTTTCCAAGTAGCTGGCCTCTTTCTTATCCATCCGACAATTACTGCTCCGCCAAAAATAAGCGCCAGAGGAATTAGAAAACCCGTAACATCGATTTCGTTGAGCAATGCGATACCGACACTCGCCGGAATGTTCGCAATGAGAATGTTCACCGCGTACTCTTTCCACGGGAAAGGTTTTCTTACTACTGGCTTGGTTATGTCTTGCATATTTATACAAAAAGCCCACCACGGGTCCCGCCTTGCGGCGGCGTACCGGTTTCCCGATACGGCCAGTAACGACAATCCCATGATGGGTTCTCTGTTCGTTACTGGTCTTCGCGCCATGCACCGGCTATCGCCGTATGTTTAGGCACTGCCCTCACGGGCCGATATTGGGGGTGTTGTCCCGATGTTAGCACATAGGGGCCGTTTTTCGAGCCCTAGAGGACAAAAGATGGCAAACGGCGCTATACTGGCTCGTATGGATGTGGTCGTCGAAAAAACGAAAATGGAAAGCATCCAAAGGCGTGGTGGATCGCGACTAGGTGCCGGAAGAAAGCCTAAACACCAACACGAGGCCCGGGCGGCATTCAATCTGGCAATCGATGCCAGATGGGACAAGATTTTGGAAAAATTGGATGCGTGGATCGAACAGGGCGATAAGGACATCCTCCGGATGCTCGTCGAACAGAGAATTGGTAAGCCATCGCAAAGCCTTGAAGTCAGCAAGATCGAGCAGAAGCGTATCAGTATGGCGGTATTTTTAGATCCTCGTGTGCAGGAGGCGACAAAAAGACTCGATGCCGAGATAGTGCATCTGATTCGGCAGAATGCAGGGAGAGAAGTGGCGCGACAAGAGGAGTTTGTGTAAGGTGCCGTGATGCGCGGTAAAAAAGGGCTGACCAAGGATACTTTGAGTGAGCAAGTTCGACGGATCGCATTTAAGCCGAGCTTCCAAAAGAAAATCGCCGCCATTCGCCGCCAGTTAGCAATACCGCAAGATGGGTTTGACACCAAGAATGCGGCACAGAAATGGTACAGTAATACGTTTTCAAGTTCTTGGAACGACCATAAAGATTTCTTTGACCAAATCGATAAACTTCTAACCGAAGAGGGTCTTGATTTTCGTGCTTTCAATGCGCTTCAACGGTACATAATTACCGGCAGCAAATCCTCATTCCTCCTGTCGTCCATAAATTTAGATAGCTGCGAGGTGGAAGTGATTTTGCCATCAAAAGAAACGGACCGAGCGATAGAAAAAAGGTGGAAGGAGTCTGGCAGGACATTCGTCAGGCTTTATATTCCTCATGATATCGGACTACCGAGAGTAAAGGAATATCTTGACGGACGATGGCCATTTATACGCGACTCATTGCTGCGAAAGAGGAAGGGAGAGAGAAGCATACGTCGCACGCGCAACGGGGAGCGCGACAGATTGATTTGTCACTACTACGGGCTAAGTAGAGCTGAGTTGGACCTTAAGAAAGGCCAATATAAAGACATTGCCGTAGCTCGCATATTGTGCGAGGAATACGGCTACAAGAAAATCACGCGCGAGATTGTCAGGACCGTTGCCCACCGAATGGGGCTACTGCGTGACAAATAAGCATACGCATAAATGTAGTCTGCATTGAAGCGGGACCGCTTTACAGTGCGGCCTGCATCAGTCGTGCGGTAATCACGAGGCAAACATCCGCCTGCGATACCGCGCTGGCGGATGTTTGCTACATGGACAAAAAAAGAGAATACGTATATCAGCTGATGCTGCTTCACGAGGAAAAGACCGGTGAGGTTCTTACCGAGGATCAGGCTCTTGAACATTTTGAGCAACTAGTAGCTCTAGTTGAGGCAGTTTATGAATAGCGAATTTCATGGATACGATCTCACTGATCTGAGTAAGCTCGTAGGCATCGAGGTCGAAAAATGGCCGAAAAGAATCTACCAAAGCACGCAAGAATATATAAGCGCAACTGAAGCGGCGCTCCTTTCAAGTGGTCTAGATCCAGACTCTTACGTCGTAACCGAGCTGAAACGGGGGCTTGTCTACATGAAGGAGCAGGAATCCAAAGTAGCGAACGAACTTAGGAGTGCATTTGAAAAAGATATAAAAAGTGGCATTTATGAAATTGCGATCTATCTCATTGAGTTGCACAAAGTTAAAAGCATCAAAGGTACGAAGCGTGAACTTTTTGTATATGAAGAGGGCGTTTATGTTGCCGGTGATGACACACTAAAAATGGCAATCCGCGAGCTGCTTGGAGAATTGTGCACTACGCATTACATCACAGAGATATTGGAAACAATTAGAGATCGCACTGCCATTGGTAGAGAGAAATTCATCGTGAACGTAGATCTGATAAATCTCAACAACGGCGTGTTAGATATCCGCACCGGAGCTCTTAACCCGCATGACCCTAGGAATCTATTTTTCACTAAGATACCCATCGACTTCAATCCTAATGCCGATTGCCCGACAATTAAGGAATACCTCTCCGAAGTGTTAGAGGAAGATCAAATTAGGGTCGTCCAAGAGTGGCTGGGTTATACGCTGTATCGAGAATACTTCATTAAAAAGGCACTCATCTGCGTTGGCGAAGGCGACACCGGTAAAACAACGTTGCTTAACTTAATCTGCGCTTTCATAGGAGAACGAAATTTATCTGGAGTGAGTCTGCAGCGAATAACCTATGATAAATTCGCTGCTGCAAACCTTTATAACAAGCACCTCAATCAGTACGACGATCTGTCATTCAAGGATATACAGGATAACGGGGCGTTCAAAATGGCGACCGGCGGGGGCTTTATATCCGGAGAAAAGAAGTTTGGCGATCAATTTGTATTCAAAAATTACGCAAAGCTCACCTTTACATGCAACAAAATTCCGGATGTCAAAGATGCGACCGATGACGCATATTTTAATCGATGGATTGTGCTACCGTTCACTCGGATAATCGAAGAAGAGAAAAAAGACAGGCGTTTGATTCATAAAATGACAACAGCGACAGAACTTTCAGGGCTTCTCAACTTCGCGCTGGAAGGGCTCAAGCGCATACTTGAGAATCAGAATTTCAGTTACGACAAGCAGACTCACGAGATAAAGACCGAGATGATGCGATCGGCTTCATCAATCGCACGTTTCGCGAGCGATTGCCTAGAAGAAGCCGGCGGCGAATGGATCAGCAAGGAAGGGATGTATCAGGTTTACGGAGATTACGCGGGCGGGAACAAGATACCGGCAGTAAGCATGAAAGCGTTCGGTAGCCGGTTGCCAATGTACGCCCCATACATCGCGGAATTCAAACCCAAAGATCCCAAAGGGAAAAAACAAATAACGGCATGGCGGAACGTTAAATTAAAGGTGGCACAACCTGATGATTTTCCTACGGATTCTTTTGACGAACCCAGCCAGCCGTCACTCCTCGACACATCATGAATATCATAGATTTTTCTTATACATATAAAAGTAGAGATTCTTTACACTTAGGAGTAGTGGGAATTATCCCTGCTATCCCTGATATTTTCTCTCGGTAATGGTACATTGCCCATATACATCTTTTCTATGGAAACGAATCTTAAATACTTCATATACGCTCGTAAGAGTTCCGAGGATAGCCAGCGGCAGATTGCGTCTGTCCAAGACCAAATCAATGCGTTGGCTACAATGGCCGTGCGCGAGAGTTTATCGGTCGCGAGACTACCATTCAAAGAAGAGCGAAGCGCCAAGGACCCCGGAAGACCTATTTTTAATGACGTATTGGATCGCATTCAGGCTGGCGAGGCGAATGCACTCCTTTGTTGGGACATAGACCGACTTTCCCGCAATCCGATAGACAACGGCCGCTTGCAATGGATGCTTCAAAAATCGGTAATAAAAGTGATTAAAACTCCGGGCCGCGCATACTATCCGGAGGATGCAGGGCTGCTCATGAGCATCGAGGGTGGGCGGGCCACCGATTATGTAATGCGCCTCTCCAAGAATGTGAAGCGCGGCCTTAACAGCAAAGCAATGCGAGGATGGCGACCCTCCGGCGGACCAATCGGCTATTTGAACGTAGGGATAGAGAAAGGAAGCAAGACCATTGCTATCGACCCCGAGCGGTTTGAACTGGTACGTAAGATGTGGGACCTATTTCTGACAGGGACGTACGCCGTTTCAAAAATCCGCGAGATAGCCATTAACGACTGGCACCTGACGACATTGCCGCACCGAAAAATAGGAGGTAAGGCGCTTTCGATGAGTCACATGTACAACATTTTTAACGATACTTTCTACTACGGCTGCTATCCATGGACAGATCCGGAAAGCGGCGAGCGGAAACTAATTAAGGGCAATCATCAGCCGATGATTACGGAGCTCGAATACCGGCGAGCGCAAGTGCTATTGGGTAAGCGAGGCAAGCCACAGCCCCATACGCGTGAGTTTGCTTTCACGGGCCTCATGCGTTGCGGTGAGTGTGACTCTTCGATCACGGCGGAAGAAAAGAATCAGATCATCTGCACGGCGTGTAAACACAAATTCGCATATGAGAATAAGACAACCTGCCCGAAGTGCGCGGCCGATATATCTGAAATGTCGAATCCGACCATTCTCAATTACGTCTACTATCACTGTACAAAAAAGAAAGATCGAGACTGTTCTCAAAAAACGGTCCGGCTCGATGACTTGGAGAAACAATTCAATGCCATTCTCGGTGATCTGACCATCGATGAGGACTACTTGAAATTGGCCATAGATTATCTCAATGACAAAGGTAGAGAGTCTGGCTCGGAAGAAAAAGCTATGCAAGTCTCGCTACAGTCTGCCTACAACAATTGCGAGACCAGACTGTCCAATTTAAGCCGTGAATTCACATCCCCGCTAAACTCAAAATATGACCTCTACACACCCGAAGAGTTCAAGAAGCAGAAGATGGAGCTTATGACCGAGCGTGAACGCTTGGCAAAGGAAATGGGCGGTACCAGCGAGAAGTTTGATCGCGACCTCGAGACTACCGAGCGCGTCTTCGTTTTTTGCACTTTCGCACAGAAACACTTCAATACTCCTGATCTACAGAAGAAGCGGACTATATTCGGTACTATCGGCTCGAACCTAACGCTAAAAGACAGAAAACTGAGTATAGAAAGGCTCCATCCGTATTTGTTAATTGAAAACGAGCTGAAAAATCAAAGGTCCTTACTCGAAGGGTTAGAACCTGAAAAAGAGGGCTATGCAGAACGGAAAGAAGCGGCTTTCGCCGCTTCCATTCCAGACTGGCTCCCCGAGTAGGATTCGAACCTACAACCCTCTCGTTAACAGCGAGATGCTCTACCGTTGAGCTATCGGGGAATCGAAGCAAGTATATCCAAGGATGGTATAATTTCCAATATGCGGAATGCTCTGGTTTTCGTTGGAGTCGGAGCGCTTGTAATTATTATCGGCGTGTGGTTCATAGGCGCGAGTCCCGCAGAAGCTCCAACGACTTCCGACATTACAAGTTCATCCTCCACACCTATGTCTGATACTTTAAAACTTACCAGCACTGACTTTGAAAACGGCGCTTCTATTCCGCCCGACTTCACGTGCGATGGCGACAACACCTCGCCGTCTATATCATGGAGTGGTGTTCCTGAAGGTACACAATCGTTGGTATTGATTATGGATGATCCGGACGTTCCAAAGCAGTTGAAACCGGATGGTGTATTTGATCACTGGACACTATTTGACATTCCACCGGAAACGGCTGAGATCAAAATGGGAGGCACAGTCGGGGTATCTGGAGCAAATGGGGCAGGGAAAAATCAATACACGGGTCCGTGCCCGCCAACGCAATATGAACCTTCCGAGCACCGCTACTTCTTCCGTCTTTACGCACTCGACAGTATGCTCGGGCTTCCCGAAGGTACTTCCAAAGATGATGTTCTTGCCGCGATGGAAGGGCATGTGTTGGGAGAGGCAGAATTAATGGGGAAGTATAAGAGACGGTAAACAATTTACTATTAACGACATACAGTGGAAATATATGCTCATTCGGATGAAGGTGAAAGCGGGGGCACGCAAAGAACGCATTGTAGAAATTGGGCCCGGGAGGTTCGAAATAGAGGTGAAGGAAAAGGCAACACAAAATGCCGCCAACGGGCGCGTTGTAGCGCTTATCGCTCGTCATCTTCGCGTACCCGAAAAATCTTTGCACATGGTTTCCGGTCACCATCATCCAAGAAAGACGTTACGAGTGATATAATTTAGATAAATATGGATATTCGTATAAAAGCGACGGATTATAAGTTCACTTCTGATGTCGAGACGTATCTTACAAATAGACTCAATGCCTTGGAGAAGTTCATCGGCGGTAACGCGGAGATTGCGCGGTGTGAGGTGGAGCTTGGGCGCGACGCAGGTCGACCCCGACACGGCAAGAATATTTATTTTGCGGAGATGCGCGTGATTTCTCCGGGAGAGAATGATGTGTACGCGCGCAATAACTCCGAGAGCGTCAACGGCGCCATAGACGACGTAAAGGAAGAGGTTGAACGGCAGCTACGGAAGCGGAAACGAACGAACTTGTACTACCTCCGGAAAAGCGGCGCGATGCTGAAGCGATTAATGCGTTTTGGGCGGGAGTAACGTTTTTCCGCTAATACTCGACATAAAAAAAGAACGGCGGCGAGGTTCCGAAGCCCAAAAACCTCGCCGCCGCCAAGTAGACAGTGTTCGTGCCAACCCATCTCTGTGTGGCCCTCAGGAATGGGCAGGTGCGGTTTCACTGTCCATCAGCCGAAAGGGAGAATTCGGCCAATACTTTCCTCTCGCAACAGTACCGCTATGTTGGCGAATAGCAAGGTGTCCGTAATGGTTATGCTGGTTGTGCTCCCGAGCGCAAAAACTCATTGTACGCCATCTCTTTTTTCCCCTCCGGTTTAACGCGGTCGATCATAAGTTTTCCGTTCTCAAGATGGGCTCCCAATATGTTGACGCGGATTTTACGGCCATCAAGTTTGCCCTCTCGCTCAAAATACGCATATGTTCCAGGCCATCCTTCATAAGCTCGGATCTTGAGAAGATTTGTATATCCATCCGCGGACAGATCCAGAAGTCCGTCCTGCTTCTGTATCTTTCTCGAATAGGTTGCAAGATCGTCGTCCTGCGGCACTGCATCGATATTTCCCGCGATCCATTCGGGAAGTATCATAGAAAGAAGCTTTCCGCCCTCAAACAGCAGGAGTTTTTCGAGTTCCGTGTTGCCGAGAGGCCAGTTTTGCACCTCGATTTTCTTTTGGGCGACGATAGGGCCATGATCCACTTCCTCATCGACGAGCATGATGGATACGCCCGTTTGCCTGTCATCGTTCAGTATCGCCGAACGTATCGGAGAGGGGCCGCGCAAACGCGACAGGAGAGAAGGGTGGACGTTTAAAAATCTCCTGCGGGGAACATCAAGTAGGGTTTTGGGAAGAATTTTCCCATAGTCGACGACGATTGCGACATCCCAAGGGTCTTCTCGGAATTCTTTTATGAATGTATCAGAAATATTCTCGGGTTTTTTTGTGGGAATGGCATGTTTTTCCGCCCACAGCGCGACAGGAGAAGGTGTAAGAGAAAGTCCTCGCCCCCGACGCGTGTCTGGAACCGTGACGATAAGTCTCGGCAGGAATCCCGCGCTCTTAAGCGCCTCAAGCGCATATACGGCGATATGCGACGTCCCAAAAAATGCGAAGCGGATATCTCGGTGCATACGTTATTGTTTCCCGTCCTCATTTTCCTTGTACAGTTTCATTGCTTTATCGGTGTATAGAATTCCTTCAAGATGATCCATTTCGTGTTGAAATATGTGTGCAAGAAAGCCCGAAGCGCCACGCGTGAAGCGTCCGCCACTCTCATCGTAGGCGCGAATTGTCGCTTTTTCCGCGCGCCGAACGATACCCCATAAACCTCGTACGGAAAGACATCCCTCGTGCTTTTCTTTTCTGGTGCGCGAGATTTTGAGGAGTTCCGGGTTTATATAGATTTGGTCAGGGACAGCTTCGAGCTTCGAGCTTCGAGCTTCGAGGTTTCTCAGTTCGTCGGGGGCATTTCGGGCGCCGCGGGCAAGTGCCTTGCCGGACACGATAAAAAGCCGTATTGGTTCTCCCACCTGTGGCGCGGCTAACGCAACACCAAATTCCTCTTTTGCAAGGAGCGCCTTCATTTCTTTTATGAGATTTTGAAGATGTCTCCCCTTTATTTCAGATAGAGGAATACGTCCCGCTTTCCTACGAAGGATGGGATTCTTTTGTTCGGGTAAAATCGTTCGCATAGGGAAACTATAGAGCCCAATGCATGAAAAGAAAAGATACGCTCGTGCGGGTTAATGGTCGGTGAAATGCGGTACACTAATGGAGAATGAAGCACATCAAAATACATCTCAAGCGTACTGTCGATGAAACTCGCAAAACAGAGCGGGGAGAATTGATGCAATATTTTTGTAAACACCTGAATCATGCGCGTACACGGGACGGATTACCGCCGATTGCGATGGGGCATATGGGAAAGTTGTTGCAGAAAATCCCTACAAAAGATCTCTACTACATGAAGAGTGTATGTGACAATGCAAAAAACTTCTCGAAAAAGTTTTGGTATCTGTTAAATCCTGAAAAGTACACGCGTGATTGAAAAAAAGGATGAGGGCCGACCGGAGAGGGAGCTACGACCGGCCCTCACTTGCACGAGCCGTGTGGACAGTGGCTCGTGCCGCGCGCGCCAAACGGGGTTGAGGCGCGCGCACCACCCGAATTCATATCATTATTCTCTGCAGTGTGTCAAACGCGGCGAACCCGTAAGGGCGCCTATGCGAAACACGCCATACGATATACAATATTCGTCCCATATGATTTTCCCATTATCACCAAAATTAGGCATAGATCTCGGTACCACAACCGTTCTCGTATTCGTTCCGAATAAGGGTATTGTCTTGAATGAACCTTCGGTTGTCGCCGTCTCGCAAAGCGACAACAAAATCCTTGCGGTGGGGAATGAAGCGAAAGAAATGGTGGGACGCACTCCCGACGAGATAATCGCCTACAGGCCAATGAAAGACGGCGTTATTGCGGACTATCGCGTGACGGAGGCCATGTTACGTTATTACATCAAAAAGTCACTCGGCAAGTGGAATCTTTTTCGGCCCGAAGTCATGATCTCTGTCCCGGCCGGAGTTTCCTCTACGGAGAGGCGCGCTGTGGTGGAGGCGGCTACGAAAGCCGGAGCCAGAGAAGCATATGTCGTCAAAGAGCCAATTCTTGCCGCAATCGGCGCAGGTATCCCCATCCACGAGGCACGCGGACACATGATAGTTGACATTGGTGGCGGCACAACCGATGTGGCAGTCATTTCACTCGGAGGAATCGTTGCGTCTATCTCCGTCAAATGTGCAGGCAACGCCCTGGATCACGCAATCACCGATTACCTAAAGAAAAATAGTAATCTCGGTATCGGAGAGAAAATGGCCGAGGAAATAAAGATACAGATTGGCTCGGCAACACCAATCGATGAAGAATTAACGATGACTGTCAAGGGTCGTGATTACCTAACAGGATTGCCGCGCTCCATTGAACTGGGAACTAATGAAGTTGTCCGCTCCATAGGGCGTGAACTGCGCACCGTCGTAAACGCCATAAAAGATGTCTTGCAGGAAACGCCGCCGGAATTGGCCGCAGACATCATAGATAACGGTATCATCATGACGGGCGGTTCCTCGCTACTGCGTAATTTTCCTGAGCTTGTTTTCCGACGTACTGGTGTTCGTGCGCGCGTTGCAAAGGATGCACCGTTTTGTGTCGCAAAAGGCACAGGTGAAGCACTCAAGCATTTAGATGCCTATAAGAAAGCGATTATTACCAAACGGTAGCTTCTAGTTGTCAGGTTTCAGCTTTCAGGAAATACCACATACGATATACTTTTTTATATGAAGACCAAACTGGTGGGGAATGCGCACCTGATCACCGGAGGGTCGGAATCTATTCCTTCAATACTCAAACTGCTTCTATTCCTTCAATACTCAAACTGCTCGAGAAGGAGGGAATACGAGCCGGTAATCCGGATTTGTATGTGCGGACCTATACGCATTTCGGAGTGAACGAAGCGCGCGAGCTCTCGGATCGCGCTTCTTTGCGCGCCGTGGGAAAAGGACAGCGCATATTCGTCATTGCAACGGTACTCATGACATCAGAGGCGCAGAATGCGCTTCTCAAGACTCTGGAAGAGCCGCCGGCTGACGCGGTTTTTATGTTTCTCGTTCCATCACCCGACACGCTTCTCCCGACATTTCGTTCTCGTTGCCAGATACTCAAGCTATCACACCCTACCAAAACGGATGGATCTCTGGATGCGAGCGAGTTTCTTTCAGCGACGCGAGAGGCGCGCCTTGATATGTTGAAACCGCTTCTGGAGAAAGACGAAGACGACCTGCGCGACGTCGCCGCCATTCTCGCCTTCCTTTCTTCACTGGAGCGTGAGATGGTGCAAGAGAGTC
>Ga0209211_10003656_pt1 | contig 24764 bp, 16 predicted proteins | sample RifGroA2_FD_183992 | JGI IMG/M metagenome (GOLD analysis project Ga0209211, IMG submission 183992) | Groundwater microbial communities from Rifle, Colorado, USA - Groundwater A2 (SPAdes) (version 2) | ecosystem: Environmental > Aquatic > Deep subsurface > Groundwater | place: Rifle, Colorado...
CGTGAAGAAGTGGCGTCTGCAGCCCGGCAAGATGCTGCTGATCGATCTTGAGCAGGGTCGCATCATCGACGACACCGAACTCAAGCACGCCATGTCCACTGCCAAGCCGTATCGGCAATGGATAAGCAAGTCGCGTTACTTCGTGGACGACCTGCCCGAGGTTGTGTCGCACGATAGACTGACCGGGCCCCTGCTGAAAGTGCAGCAGGCATTCGGCTATACCCAGGAAGACTTCAAGTTCATCCTCGAACCGATGGCGGCGCTGGGTGAAGAAGCCACGGGCTCCATGGGCAACGACACCGCGCTACCAGTGCTGTCGGACAGACCAAAGCCCCTGTTCAACTACTTCAAGCAGCTGTTTGCCCAGGTGACGAATCCGCCGATCGATCCGATCCGCGAGGAAATCGTCATGTCGCTGATTTCGTTGGTCAGCCCCAATCCCAATCTTCTGGGCGTGGACGAGACCGAGCCGACCCCGCGGCTGGAAGTCCATCAGCCCATCCTTTCCTCGGCCGACATGGCCAAGCTGAAGAAGATCGACCAGCTGACCAAGGGCACCTTCCGCTCCATCGTGGTCGATATCACCACGCCGGCGGCGGAAGGCTCGGCGGGCCTGAGCCGGTCCCTGTATCAGGTCTGCACCCGCGTCGAGCGGGCGGTGGGCGCAGGCTACAACGTCGTCATTCTTTCCGACCGCGGCGTGAGCCATGAACGCGCGCCGATTCCGGCCCTGCTGGCATGTTCCGCCGTGCATCAGTTTCTGGTGCGGATCGGCTTGCGCACCTCCTGCGGCATGGTGGTCGAGACCGGTGCCGCGCGCGAGGTGCATCATTTCGCCACGCTTGCCGGCTACGGCGCCGAGGCCATTCACCCCTGGCTTGCCTTCGAGAGCATTGCCGGGATTGCCGACCAGCTGCCGGGCAAACCGGAAGCGTACGACGCCCAGAAGAACTACATCAAGGCCATCAACAAGGGGCTGATGAAAGTGATGTCGAAGATGGGCATCTCCACTTACCAGTCCTACTGCGGCGCGCAGATTTTCGAGGCGGTGGGCCTTTCTTCCGATTTCGTCAATCGCTACTTTGCCGGCACGCCGACCAAGGTCGAAGGTATCGGGCTGAGGGAGGTTGCCGAGGAAACCCTGCGCACCCATGCCGCCGCCTACAGCGCCGATCCCGTGCTTGCCGGAATGCTCGACTGCGGCGGCGAATACGCCTACCGGGTACGCGGCGAAGAGCACATGTGGACACCGGATGCGATCGCCAAGCTGCAGCACGCGACACGCTCGGGCAAGTACGAGACCTACCAGGAATATGCCAGGCTGATCAATGATCAGGGGCAGCGCCACATGACCCTGCGCGGCCTGTTCGAGATCAAGTCGGCCGGTCCGGCGCTTGCTCTCGATGAAGTGGAATCGGCCAAGGACATCGTCAAGCGTTTCGCCACCGGCGCGATGTCGCTGGGCAGCATTTCGACCGAAGCGCACACCACGCTGGCGATCGCCATGAATCGCATCGGCGGCAAATCGAATACCGGCGAGGGCGGCGAAGACCGCATGCGCTACAAGCCGGTGACCGCGGGCAGCACGCTGGCCAGCATGATCGGCAAGAGCCGTGTCGCGCGCGACATCGCGCTCAAGGCGGGCGACAGCCTGCGTTCGGCGATCAAGCAGGTGGCTTCCGGGCGCTTCGGCGTCACGGCGGAGTATCTGGCCAATGCCGACCAGCTCCAGATCAAGATGGCACAAGGAGCCAAGCCCGGTGAAGGCGGCCAATTGCCGGGGCACAAGGTCTCCGAGTACATCGGCTTCCTGCGCCACTCGGTACCGGGCGTACAGCTTATTTCGCCACCGCCGCACCACGACATCTACTCGATCGAGGACCTGGCGCAGCTGATTCACGACCTGAAGAACTCCAGCCCGCAGGCTAGCATCTCGGTCAAGCTGGTTTCGGAAATCGGCGTCGGCACCGTGGCCGCCGGCGTGGTCAAGGCCAAGGCGGATCACGTGGTGATCGCCGGCCACGATGGCGGCACCGGCGCCTCCCCCATCTCCTCGATCAAGCACGCCGGCACGCCGTGGGAGCTGGGCCTGGCCGAAACCCAGCAGACCCTGGTGCTCAACCGCCTGCGCGGCCGCGTCCGGGTCCAGGCCGACGGCCAGATGAAGACCGGTCGCGACGTGGTGATTGGTGCGTTGCTTGGCGCCGACGAGTTCGGCTTCGCCACCGCGCCGCTGGTTGTCGAAGGCTGCATAATGATGCGCAAGTGTCACCTCAATACCTGTCCGGCCGGTGTCGCGACGCAGGACCCGGTGTTGCGCGCGCGTTTCTCGGGCCAGCCCGAGCACGTCGTCAATTACTTCTTTTTCGTCGCCGAGGAAGTGCGCGAACTGATGGCCCGGATCGGCATCCGCAAATTCGACGACCTGATTGGCCGCTCGGATCTGCTCGACATGAAGAAGGGCGTCGATCACTGGAAGGCACGGGGGCTAGACTTCTCGCGAATCTTCTACCGGCGGCCGGAAGTGGCCGGTGTCGCCTGCCACCATTGCGAAGCACAGGATCATGGCTTGAAGCACGCCCTGGATCACAGCCTGATCGCCAAGGCCGCGCCTGCCCTGGAGCCTGGCGCCAAGGTGGTGATCGAGTCGCCGATCAGAAACCAGAACCGCACGGTGGGTACGCTGCTGTCGCACGAAGTGGCCAAACGAAAGGGTCACGAGGGCCTGCCCGACGACACCATCACCATCAAGTTTACCGGCACGGCCGGCCAGAGTTTCGGCGCCTTCCTCGCCCACGGCATCACGCTCGATCTGACCGGCGAAGCCAACGATTACGTCGGCAAGGGGCTTTCCGGCGGCCGCATCATCGTGCGCCCGCCGCAAGCCTTCCGCGGCGTGCCCAGCGAGAACATCATCGTCGGTAACACGGTGCTCTACGGCGCCACGGGAGGCGAGGCATTCTTCCGCGGGGTGGCGGGCGAGCGCTTCTGCGTGCGCAATTCGGGCGCCACGGCGGTGGTTGAAGGTACCGGTGATCACGGTTGTGAATACATGACCGGCGGCACCGTGGCGGTACTCGGCCTCACCGGCCGCAACTTCGCGGCCGGCATGTCGGGTGGCATCGCCTATGTCTATGATGAAGACGGCATGTTTGCGCGACGCTGCAACCTGGCCATGGTCACCCTGGAAAAGATACTGGCGGATGCGGAGCAGCCCGATGACGGCCTGCGGCATCGCGATCAGACCGACGAGGCGCAGCTCAAGCGCATGATAGAGCAGCATGCCCGGCTGTCCGGCAGCGAGCGTGCCAAAGCGATCCTTGCCGATTGGGTTCATGCCCGCGCCAGGTTCGTCAAGGTCTTCCCGAATGAATATCGTCGCGCCCTGAACGAGATGGCGGCGGCCAGACTAAAGGAAGCAGCGTAATGGGCAAGCCCACCGGATTCCTTGAATTCCAGCGTCTTTCCGAGAGCTACGAAGCAGCGGAGACGCGCGTCCATCACTACCACGAGTTCATTGCCCATTTGACGGATGACCAGGCGCGAATCCAGGGTGCGCGTTGCATGGATTGTGGCATCCCGTATTGCAACAACGGCTGTCCGGTGAACAACCTGATACCGGACTGGAACGACCTGGTCTATCGGGGCCGGTGGCGCGAGGCCATCGAAGCCCTGCATTCGACCAATAATTTTCCGGAGTTCACCAGTCGCATCTGCCCCGCGCCCTGCGAGGCCGCCTGTACGCTGAACATCCCACAGACACCGGTCGGTATCAAGTCCATCGAGCACGCCATCATCGACAAGGCCGGCGAAAACGGCTGGGTGCTGCCGCAACCGGCGGCGCACAAGACCGGCAGGAAGATTGCCATTGTCGGCTCCGGCCCGGCGGGACTGGCTGCGGCGCAGCAACTGGCACGTGCCGGTCACGCGGTGTCGGTATTCGAGAAGAACGACCGCATCGGCGGTCTGCTGCGCTACGGCATACCCGATTTCAAGCTGGACAAGCGCCTGATCGACTGGCGCATGGCGCAGATGAAAGCCGAAGGCGTCAGATTCGTCACCAGCACCATGGTGACCGCGGCCGACTTGCCCAGGGGCGTGATCAACGACGCGAAAAAGACCATCAGCGCGAAGCAGTTGAAAAAGGATTTCGATGCCGTGGTGCTCGCCGGCGGTGCCGAATACCCACGCGACCTGCCGGTTCCGGGCCGCGAGCTTGACGGCGTGTACTTTGCGCTGGAGTTCCTCATTCCGCAGAACAAGGAAATCTCCGGCGGCCCGAGGAATCCGATCAACGTCCATGGCAAGCATGTCGTCGTCATTGGCGGCGGCGATACCGGTTCGGATTGCGTCGGCACCTCCAACCGCCATGGCGCCGCCAGCATCACCCAGATCGAACTGTTGCCGCGTCCGCCCGAGCAGGAAAACGGCGCGCTGACCTGGCCCTACTGGCCGCTGCGCATGCGCACCTCCTCGTCGCACGATGAAGGCTGCCAGCGTGACTGGTCGATCGCCACCAAGGCCTTCGTCGGCGAGAACGGCCGCCTCAAGGCCATCAAGGCCGTGCGCCTGGCGTGGGCCGACGGCAAGATGAGCGAAGTGCCCGGTTCCGATTTCGAGATTGCCGCCGATTTCGCCTTCCTCGCCATGGGCTTCCTCAGCCCGGTCGGCGGCGTGCTCGATGCCTTCGGGGTCGACAAGGATGGTCGCGGCAATGTCCGGGCGGATACGGAGGGTGGGCAGGCCTACGCGACCAATGTGCCGGGCGTGTTCGCCGCCGGCGACATGCGGCGTGGCCAGTCGCTGGTGGTCTGGGCCATTCGCGAAGGCCGCCAGTGCGCACGCACGGTAGACCAGTTTTTGATGGGTTCGACGACGCTGCCCCGGTAATCCAGCCTTGAACGTCGTCATCCTCGCCGCCGGGCAGGGCAAACGCATGCACTCCGACTTGCCCAAGGTGCTGCATCCCTTGGCGGGAAAAGCGCTGTTGGGCCATGTGCTCGACACCGCGCGAAAGATTGGTGCAGAGAAGATTTGCGTGGTGTACGGCCATGGCGGCGAACAGGTACGCAATGCACTGAATGCCCCCGACATTGCCTGGGTTCTGCAGGAACCGCAACTCGGCACCGGGCACGCGGTGCTGCAGGCCATGCCGCAGTTTATCGGCGTACCGTCAGCGCCGACCGCATCTTCCACCCTGGTACTCTATGGCGACGTGCCGCTGATTCGCGGCGCGACCCTGCAGCGCCTGATCGAGGCGGCAGGTGCGGGCTCGCTGGCGCTGCTCACCGCGCATCTGGATAATCCGCAGGGCTATGGCCGCATCGTCAGAGTCGGCGGCAAGGTCACGCGCATTGTCGAGGAGAAGGATGCCGACGATGCCGAGCGGGCGATCAACGAGATCAATACCGGCATTCTGGTGGCACCCACCGCGGCGCTGGCGCGCTGGCTACCCGCACTGGGAAAGCGCAACGCGCAAGGTGAGTACTACCTCACTGACATCGTGGCCTTGGCGGTCGCCGAAGGTATGTCGGTGGTGACCGCGCATCCGCATGCCGCGCGGGAAACCGACGGTGTGAACAGCAAATTGCAACTCGCTGCACTGGAGCGCGTGCACCAGCGCAATCTTGCCGAAGCGCTGATGGAAGCCGGCGTGACGCTGGTCGATCCGGCACGCGTCGACGTGCGCGGCGAACTCATCTGCGGACGCGATGTCGGCATCGATGTCAATTGCGTGTTCGAAGGCCGCGTCGAGCTTGCCGACCGGGTTTCCATCGGCGCCAACTGCGTGCTGAAGAACTGTCGCATCGGCAGCGGTGCGCGCATCGCGCCCTTCTGCCATATCGAAGATGCCGTCGTCGGGCCGGACAGCATCGTCGGTCCCTACGCCCGGTTGAGACCCGGCACCGAACTCGGTCGCGATGTGCACATCGGCAATTTCGTCGAAGTCAAGAACTCGTCCATCGCCGACCATTCGAAGGCGAATCACCTCACCTATATCGGCGATGCTACCGTCGGCAGCCGCGTGAACATCGGCGCCGGCACCATCACCTGCAATTACGACGGCGCCAACAAATTCCGCACCGTGATCGAGGACGATGCCTTCATCGGTTCCGACAGCCAACTGGTGGCGCCGGTCACCGTCGGCCGCGGCGCCACGCTGGGCGCGGGCACCACGCTGACGCGCGACGCTCCATCCGACCAGCTTACGGTTTCGCGGGCGAAGCAAGTGTCGGTCCCCGGCTGGAAGCGGCCCACCAAGAAGAAAGCGGACTGAGCCATGTGCGGCATTGTCGCGGCGGTCGCTTCCCGCAACATTGTTCCCGTGCTCATCGAAGGCCTGACAAGGCTTGAGTATCGCGGCTACGATTCGGCCGGGCTGGCGCTGCTCAATCCGGGACTGACGCGGCTGCGCAGCGTCGGTCGCGTGGCCGAGCTGGCGGCGCAGGCGGAAGGTCTGGTCGCCCATCACGGTATCGCCCATACCCGCTGGGCTACGCATGGCGTGCCGAACGAACGCAACGCCCATCCGCATGTCTCCGGCGGCCTTGCCGTGGTGCATAACGGCATTGTCGAAAACTACGCCGAGATCAGGCGGGAACTGATCGCCGAAGGCTATGTCTTCGTTTCGGACACCGATACCGAAGTCATCGCCCACCTGATCCAGCACACGCTGAAGTCGACGCCCGGTCTGTTCGATGCCGTGCGCCGGACGGCGGCGCGCCTGATCGGTGCCTATGCCATCGCCGTGGTGCGCGAGGAAGATGACTGCATCGTCGCCGCCCGCCATGGCGCGCCGCTGCTGCTGGGGCTCGGCGAGGATGGCAACTACGCCGCCTCGGACGCCTCGGCGCTGCTGCAAGTTACGCGCCGCATGGTGTACCTTGAAGACGGCGATGTTGCCGAACTCAAACGCGATGCGGTGCGAATAGTCGGCGCTGGCGGTACGGCACTGAATGTGCCGGCGGATCGTCCGGTGCATGAAAGCACGCTCTCGGCGAACGACGTCGAGCTGGGCGACTGGCAGCACTACATGCAGAAGGAAATATTCGACCAGCCGCAGGCGCTGGCCGCCACGCTGGAAATGATCGGCGGCGCACAGACCCTCTCGCCCAACCTGTTCGGCGTGGCGGCGCCGGAAATGCTGCACGACGTGCATTCGGTGCTGATTCTCGCCTGCGGCACCAGCTATCACGCCGGCCTTGTCGCGCGCTACTGGGTCGAGCAGCTGGCGGGGATCCCCTGCAGCGTCGAAATCGCCAGCGAGTATCGCTACCGTGTCTCGGTGCCCAACCCGCAGCAACTGGTGGTGGCGATTTCCCAATCCGGCGAAACGGCCGATACGCTGGCCTCGGTCAAACATGCCAAGGCTCTCGGCATGGGCCGCACCCTGGCGATTTGCAACGTGCCCGAATCGGCCATCGTGCGCGAATGCGCCTTGCATTTTCTGACCCGTGCCGGACCCGAAATCGGTGTCGCTTCGACCAAGGCCTTCACCACCCAGCTCGCGGCCTTGTTTCTGCTGGCGGTGACCCTGGCCAAGCTGGCCGGGCGCCTGACGCCGGAGCAGGAAGCCGCGCATTTGCAGGCCCTGCGTCATCTGCCGGTTGCCGTGCAGAAAGTGCTGGCCCTCGAACCCGAAATCAAGATCTGGGCAGGGCGCTTCGCCGACAAGCAGCATGCGCTGTTTCTCGGTCGCGGGCACCATTACCCGATCGCGCTGGAAGGCGCGCTGAAGCTCAAGGAGATTTCCTACATCCATGCCGAGGGTTATCCCGCCGGCGAACTCAAGCACGGACCGCTGGCACTGGTGGACAAGACCATGCCGGTCATCAGCATCGCGCCCAACGACGCTTTGCTGGAAAAGCTCAAGTCGAACCTGAAGGAAGTCGCCGCTCGCGGCGGCGAGCTTTACGTCTTTGCCGACGCCGATTCTGCGGTGGATGCGGAAGCGGGAGTACACGTGCTGCGTTTGCCCGAGCACTATGGCCTGCTCTCACCGGTGCTGCATGTCGTCCCGCTGCAACTGCTGTCCTATCACGCCGCGCTGGTGAAGGGTACCGACGTGGATAAGCCGAGGAACCTCGCCAAGAGTGTCACGGTCGAGTGACGCGCTGCGGGTGTCGGAACCCGTGCCGAGGCCGATAGTCGACAATGCCTATTTAGGCGCGTCCTCGGCATTTTTCGTTGCCTCTGCCTTGCTGTCGTCTTCGCTTTTGCCGCTGGAGGAGACTTCATCCGCAATCGGTTCCCGTGGCTGCGCCTTGACCGAGGTGCTGGCAACAATCGATGAACCTTGCTGGCGCCCGTAGAGCGACACGGCGAGAATCGCCACGATGATCACGATGGCATAGACGAAACCATGCGGTAGTTTCATTGTTCGCCTACTGGCCCGGCGGCACCGGCGAAACTTGTGTCCAGCCGGTCGGGCAGGTCTTTACATAGGGATAGTAGCCGCCCGCTTGCGCACAGTAGTACCACCAGTGTTGCTGGGGAAGGGGTGCCGGCGCGGGAGCCGTTTGAGCGATGAGTGCCGGCTGTTGTACGTAAGTCGGCGACGGGTAGACCGGAACTGTATAGACCGGTGCCGGGTAATAGGCCGGAGGCGGTGCAGTGGCCGCCAGGTAGAGGGCAGTACCGAACAATAGTCCGGGACCCCACCAGATCCCGCCGCCCCCGCGGTGGTGACCATATCGATCCGCCCAGGCCGGCGCGATGGCCACGGAGGAAAGAACGGTGGCGATGAATAAGGACTTGAGTAGCCTCGACATCTGGTTCTCCTTTTTCGATCAGTGCTTGGCGAACAGAATAGCGCGTATCGGGCACTGTCGCTGAGCGTCTTGAAAAATCTGGCTGCCGCAGGGCTCGCAGCCAGCGATTTTGGTGAAGGCCATTTCGATAGGCGGTTGCGAATCAGCCGCAAAATCGATTTCCCCGGAGCGAGCCTCCGAAACGTGTCGGGTTGCGGGCGGCGACGAATGGGTTACTCTTCCATTTTCGCCCGGCCATCTCTTTACCATGCGTGTCCTGTCCGTCATCCCGCCGATGACGCAGCTCAACACTCCCTATCCATCGACGGCTTACCTGACCGGTTTCCTGCGTTCGCGCGGCGTCGACGCGGTGCAGGAGGATCTCGCCCTGGGCCTGATCCTGCGCCTGTTTTCGCACGACGGGCTGCTGGCCATCCGCGACTGCATCGCGGCTTTGCCAGCGCGGCAACGGACGCCGCTGGTGCAGGCCTTCGACCGGGATTTCGATCGCTATCTTGCCACCATCGAAGCGGCGGTGGCCTTCCTGCAGGGACGCGATCCATCCATCGGGCATCGCATCGGCGGCCGCCACTTCCTGCCCGAAGGGCCACGCTTCGCGCCGCTTGATGCCTATATCGATCCGGAGGGCGGCGATCCGCTGGCCTGGGCCTTCGGCGCGCTCGGGGTGCAGGATCGTGCGCGGCACTTTGCCACGCTTTACCTCAACGATGTCGCCGACGTGCTGCGCGAGGCGGTCGATCCGCGCTTCGAATTCGTGCGCTATGCGGAGTCGCTGGCGCAGAGTCAGGCCAGCTTCGATCCCTTGGCCAGGGCCTTGGCAGCGCCGCTCAATCTTGTCGACCGCACGTTGCGCGAACTGACGCTGGCGGCGCTGGAGCGGCATGCGCCGCGTCTGGTGCTGGTGTCGGCGCCTTTCCCCGGCAACGTGTATGGTGCATTTCGCATTGCGCAGGCGATCAAGCTGCACGACCCGTCTATCGTCACCGTGCTCGGCGGCGGTTTCGTCAATACCGAATTGCGCGAGCTGACCGAGCCGCGCGTGTTCGACTATTTCGATTACGTCATGCTGGACGACGGCGAGCGCCCGGTGCTGGCGCTGCTCGAACATCTCCACGGCAAGCGCCCGCGGGACCGGCTGGTGCGCACTTTCGTGCGCAATGCCGCCGGCGTGCGCTACATCGACGCCGGCGAGCCGGACATTCCCTTCGCCGAAGCGGGGACGCCCACCTGGGATGGCCTGCCGCTCGACCGCTACCTGTCGATCCTCGACATGCTCAATCCCATGCACCGGCTGTGGTCCGACGGGCGCTGGAACAAGCTGACCGTGGCGCACGGCTGCTACTGGAAGAAGTGCAGCTTCTGCGATGTCTCGCTGGACTACATCTCGCGCTACGACGCAGTCGCCGCGACAACCCTGGTCGACCGCATCGAGGCCGTCATCGCCGAGACCGGGCAGACCGGCTTCCATTTTGTCGACGAGGCGGCGCCGCCCAAGGCCCTCAAGGCACTTGCCGTGGAACTGCGGAAGCGCAAGCGCGCGATCTCCTGGTGGGGCAATATCCGCTTCGAGAAATCCTTCACCCCGGAGCTGTGCGCCGAGCTTGCCGAAAGCGGCTGCATCGCAGTCTCCGGCGGGCTCGAAGTGGCGTCAGACCGCTTGCTAACGCTGATGCAGAAGGGCGTCTCGGTGGCGCAGGTGGCGCGCGTGACGCATGCCTTCACCGAGGCCGGCATTCTGGTGCACGCCTACCTGATGTACGGCTTCCCGACGCAAACCGTGCAGGACACCGTCGACGCGCTCGAATACGTGCGCCAACTGTTCGCCGCGGGTTGCATCCAGTCGGGGTTCTTCCACCGCTTTGCGTGCACCGTGCATTCCCCGGTCGGCCAGCATCCGCAACGCTATGGCATCACGCTGAAGCCCTTGCCAGAGACCTCGTTTGCGAAGAACGATGTCGGCTTCGTCGATCCGACCGGAGTCGACCATGCCGCGCTCGGCATCGCGCTGAACAAGGCGCTCTACAACTACATGCATGGGCTCGGGCTCGATCAGGACGTGCGCTGCTGGTTTGCCGGCCGCGTGCCGCGGACGCAGGTGCCGCGCCACTTCATCGCCCGGGCACTGGAATGAGCATTCGAGGTCTCCCTGGCGGGGACTTGCGGGTAAAATTTGGCGCAAGACAAACGATATAGGGGAGTTCGCATCATGGCGAAATACACCACTGAAGCAATCCGTGCCGTTGCGCTCGTTGGCCACGGCGGAGCCGGCAAGACCACGCTGGCCGAAGCTTTGCTGTTCAAGTCCGGCGCGATAACCGCAAAAGGCAGTGTCGAGAGGGGCAGCACCGTCTGCGATTTCGACGCGCAGGAAAAGGCGGCCGGCCATTCACTGAATTCGGCGCTGGTCAATTTCGCCTGGGAAGGGGTGCACGTTCATCTCATCGACACCCCGGGCTACCCGGATTTTTCGGGACAGGCCACCGCCGCACTGGCGGGCGTCGATACCGCCGTGGTGGTGATCAACGCCCAGACCGGCATCGAGCTGGCCACTGAACGCATGATGCACGCGGCCCAGGCACGGGGCCTGGCGCGGATGATCCTGATCAACAAGATCGACGCCGAGAACGTCGATCTGCCGGGACTGGTGGGCGAAATCCGCGAGCGCTTCGGCAAGGAATGCCTGCTGCTCGACCTGCCGGCGCATGACCGTCAAGATGTGGTTGAGGTGCTTGAGCACGCTGCCGGCGATGCGGATTTCGATTCGATCGCCCACGCCCATCGAGAGCTGATCGACCAGTTGGTGGAGGAAGACGAATCCCTGCTCGCCCGCTACCTGGAGGAAGGCAAGGATCCCGACGCGACGGAACTGCATGCGCCGTTCGAGAAGGCTTTGCGCTCCGGCCATCTGGTGCCCATCCTGTTTGCCTCGGCCCGCACCGGCGCCGGCATTGCGGAGCTGCTGCATGTCCTTGCCTCGCTGGCGCCGAATCCCACGGAGGGCAATGCGCCGCCTTTCTACCGCGGCGAATCGGTGCAGGCGGGTGTTGCCTTCGATGCCCGGCCCGATCCGGCGCTGCATGTGCTTGCCCACGTCTTCAAGGTCATCGTCGATCCCTACATGGGCAGGGTTTGCGTGTTTCGCGTGCATCAGGGCACCGTGAAAAAGGACGCCCAGTTGTTTGTCGGCGACGGCAGGAAGCCCTTCAAGGTCGCCCATCTGTACCAGTTGCAGGGCAAGGAATACATTGAAGTCGATGAGCTGATGCCGGGGGATATCGGCGCCGTGGCCAAGGTGGAGGAGATCGATTTCGACGCGGTGCTGCATGACTCGCATGACGAAGACAATATCCATCTGCGGCCGCTGGAATTTCCCCGGCCGATGCAGGGTCTCGCCGTCGAAACCAGGCGCAAGGTCGACGAGCAGCGCTTGTTCGACATCCTGCACAAGCTGGAACTGGAAGATCCCTGCTTCGAGGTCGAGCGCCATCCGACCACGCACGAGACAGTCATCCGCGGCCTGGGCGAAATGCACCTGCGCTACAAGCTGGAAAAAATGGCGACCCAGTACAAACTCGAACTGGACACCCGGCTGCCGCTGATTCCTTATCGCGAGACCATCACCGTCGGCGCCGAGGGCCATTGCCGGCACAAGAAACAGTCGGGCGGCGCCGGACAGTTCGGCGAGGTGTATCTGAAGATCGAGCCGCTACCGCGCGGTGGCGGTTTCGAGTTCGTGGATATCGTCAAGGGCGGCGTGATCCCCGGGGTGTTCATGGCGGCGGTGGAAAAAGGCGTGCGCCAGGCGCTGACCGATGGCGTGGTGGCCGGACATCCGGTGGAGGACCTGCGGGTCATTGTCTATGACGGCAAGACCCATGCGGTGGACGGCAAGGACGTGGCTTTTTTCAGCGCCGGTCGCAAGGCCACTGTGGAAGCCATCCGCGCTGCATCGGCCATTGTGCTGGAGCCCATCGTCGGCATCGAAATCGTTGCACCCGAGGCGGCGATCGGCGACCTCACCGGCGATCTGTCGAGCCGGCGCGGCCACATTACCGGTACCAATCCGCGTTCCGGCGGCACGGCGTCGATCACCGGCGAAGTCCCGCTGGCCGAGATTACGGACTACGCATCGCGGCTGAAGTCGATGACCGCCGGCCAGGGAGCCTACAACATCGAGTTTGCACACTATGCGCAAGTGCCGCCGCAGGTGCAGCAGAAGCTGGCGGCAAACTTCCAGCTCAAGGACGAGGACGAATGACCGGTGTTGGGGATCGCGAAGGCGGGCTGTAATTTGTCCTCCGACCAAAATACGAATGGCATTCGATAGTGTTCAATCTGAATGCAAATTGTTCTTGTGAGTTAACTTCGGGGATGTACTATGGTCCGCAGAAGAAAAAACCTACACGAATCAATACCATACCAATAAAGTATGTCTTTTCAAAGATTGCGAACCCTCTCGATAGCCCGCCGCGAGCTATTGCCGTTTGTCGGCTCGCTCGAAGAGCACGACATTCTCATCGCGATAGGGGCTGCGGACGAAGCGCTGTGTCCGCTCGGATTCAAGCAATTGGGCTTGCTCAAGCTGGCACCTCCGTCGACTCTGCAAAGAAGGCTCAAGAAGCTCCTGCTTAATCGAATAATAAGAAAAGCAGCCCAGCGTGTCGACGGTCGGCGCGTCGCGTATTCATTGACGGCCAGAACCATGGTTGCCTACAGGCAGTTCATTTTGCGGTCTTTTCATTAGTCATGGCATATGCCTGGAAGCATCAGACGAGCGAGGAGCAAATCGCGATCGACGCCTGTTCCTGTCCGCGCACGCTGGGAGATACTCTGGCGGCTCCGCTATGTGCCGTTGAACTGGATACGGGGGAACGCGAGAGCCCGATATTCGTCAGCATGCCCATGCAACTCGACTGCCCGATGGGTCGCAGATTTTCCTACGGCGAATTCTGTCTTGACCGGAAACGGATCAGCCTGTATCGCAAATACGGCATCTAGTCGCCCCAGGCGCGGGCCGGCGGCAAACGGGAGTTGCAGCGCAACTTGTGGCGGGGCACGCTTACTTGCCGTCGACAACATGACTTGTGGACTACATTTCTGTCAGGCTTTGCTTGGCGATTATTGCTTACCGCACCGGCGGAATCAGCAGGCGAGCCGGACCTCGAAGCAGACGCTATCGACCCCGGAGCGAACAGAAATTTCTCCGCCATGGGCGCGGATGATGGAGCGGGTGATGGCCAGGCCCAGCCCGGCACCTTCGGTGCTTCTGTGCCGCGACGGGTCGGCCCGATAGAAGCGATCGAATATTCGCGACAGATGTTCCTGCGGGATCGGCTCGCCGGTATTTTCGATCGTCAGGCTCGCGCTGTTGCCTGCCGTCTCGATGCGGACCCGGACGCTGCCACCCGTTGGCGTATGGCGGATGGCGTTGGACAGCAGATTGGCCAGTGCCCGGCGCAGCATCAGCGTGTCGCCCGATACCTGCCCGATGCCTTCCAGAGACAGATGCAGCGCCTTTTCTTCGGCCAGCGCATCGAAGAAATCGAACAGCTCGCGCACTTGCGCCGCCAGATCGACCGGTTCGCGGTTGGGCACGATCAGTCCGTTGTCGGCCTGCGCCAGGAACAGCATGTCGCCGATCATGCGCGCCAGGCGCTCGTACTCCTCCGCGTTGGAGGCCAGCACGTCGCGATACTCGTCGACGCTGCGCGTCCTGGTCAGCGCCACCTGCGTTTCCGTCATCAGATTGCTGATCGGCGTACGCAGTTCGTGGGCCAGGTCCGACGAAAAATCCTTCAGCCGCTGAAACGAATCTTCGAGGCGGGCCAGCATGTCGTTCAGGGTTTCCGCGAGTTCGGCCAATTCGACCGGAACCGAATCGAGCGCCAGACGGTAGTCAAGCCGGCTCGCCGTGACGCCCGCCGCACCTTGCCGGATGGCTTGCAGCGGGGCCAGTCCGCGCCTTACCGCCGCCCAGCCGAGCAGTCCGGCCAAGGCGGCGGCAATGGTTACGAACAGCCACAGCGTGCGCCTGAACGAAGTCATGAAGTGTTGATGGTGGGTGATGTCCACCGCGACCGCGACCAGCAGCGGCGGCAGATCAGTGACGCCGGTTGGCAGCAGTGCGGCGATGCCGCGCCACGGCTGCGATCCTTGCGCCCCGTCCTGTTGCCAAACCTTTACCTGCGGCGGATTGCGGATGGCGCCACGCTCCAGCAGGGCGGGCGAAAACACCGCATCGGCGGTGGCGAACAGCGTTTGGTCGCCGGGGCCGCGCACCAGCATGGCGAGACCGTGATGGCCGATCAGCGAATCGCCGAGTTGTGCCGGCAGCCCGTCGAATTCGGCGGTCGTTTGCATCTTTTCCAGCAGGTGACCCACCAGGTGCAGCTTGCCGGTCATCACCTCCATGTCCTGCTCGATGAAGTGCTGTTCAACCGCATCGCCGATCAGCAGGCCGAGCGTGAGCAGCACCGCTGTCGACACGGCTGCGAATAGCAGGGTCAGGCGCAGGGTAATCGACGTGCCCCGAGTTCTCGGCGCACGTCGATGATGGCTACGGCACCCCCTCCCATCCTCCCCCGCCGAGCGGGGGAGGTGACCAGTCACCCCCGCCTTGGGGCGGGGGACGGGGGGTGGGGTCGCACTCATCCCGCATCGTCCTCCAGTACATAGCCCATGCCGCGCACGGTGCGGATGAGTTTCGGCTCGAAGCCGTCGTCCATTTTCGCGCGCAGCCGGCGCACCGCGACTTCGATGACGTTGGTATCGCTGTCGAAATTCATGTCCCAGATCTGGGAGGCGATCAGCGAGCGCGGCAGCACTTCGCCACGGCGACGCAACAGCAATTCGAGCAGGGCAAATTCCTTGGCGGTGAGGTCGATGCGCTGGCCGCCGCGCGTTACCCGGCGGCGCAACAGATCGAGTTCGAGATCGGCCACGCGCATCTGCTCCGTTTCCTTGCCGCGGCCTCCCCGCCGCAGCAGGGTGCGCACCCGCGCCAGCAGTTCGGCGAAAGCGAAGGGTTTCACCAGGTAATCGTCGGCGCCCAGTTCGAGGCCCTTGACCCGGTCTTCGACCTGATCGCGGGCGGTGAGAAATAGCACCGGCATCTCGCGCCCGGCGCGATGCAGGCCGGCGAGCACCTGCCAGCCATCCAGCCGCGGCAACATGACATCGAGAATCGCCAGGTCGTAGTCCCCGGTTTCGCCCAGATGCAGGCCATCCACGCCGTCGCGCGCCAGGTCGACGACGAACCCCGCCTCGATCAGACCCTGCCTGAGGTAGTCGCCGGTTTTCGATTCGTCCTCGACCACCAGAATCTTCATTGCATGCTCCCGTTACCTCGATGTCGCGATTGTGCGCTTTCAGGATTGGCACTCGGCAAAGATTACAGAAATGTAATCCACGCGTTAGCTTCCGGTCAGGCTGTCCCGCGCAAAATACGCTGCACCCATCAGGCAACTGGGCGCGACAAGTGAAAACCATTTCGGCCAAGCTTGCCAAGATCACGGCCTATGCACGGCCTATCAACCCGGACCAATATGGTCCACGCAATGATGAAGGAGGTATCACGCATGAATCGCCACGCTTTTCTAGCCCTTTGGCTAACACTCATCGTTTCCGCCACGCCAGTGGTTGCCGCGCCGGGCACGCCGCCTTTGACCGATGGGGTGATCAAGAAACTCGACCCGGCCTCGGGCAAGGTCACCATCGCGCATGGCCAAATCGCCAATCTGGACATGCCGCCCATGACCATGCGTTTCAAGGCGGAAACACCGTCCATTCTGAAACCATGGAAAGAAGGCGACAAGATCCGCTTCCGCGCGGTGGATGCCAAGGGCGTGCTGACCGTTATAAGCATCGAAGCGGCGAAGTAGCGCAGGAGATGCCCAACTTGCCTCGTGATTGACGCGACGACCGAGTCAGTCCAGCGCGCGAAGCAGTCGATCCGGGGTATGGGAAAGGCTGCTCAAGAAGTCAGGCGACGGAATCCGGTCGGCGCTTTCAGCTGCGAAACCAGAAATGTGGATTCGCCGCGCGCTGTTGTTCCGCCTCCTTGTTGCTGCGGCAACGCGCGCATCCGGGCCAGTAGTGCGCCCTGTGCATCGATGCTCATCAAAGATTACAGAAATGTAATCCCCGCGCCAGCTTTCTGTCGGAATGGTCTGGGCAGAATGCTCGCCATACGTCGCTGAAGGAAGGATCGCCATGAAACTTGTTTGCGCTTCCCTTGTTTTCGTTTGTCTGTTTGACACTGAATCCTGGACATGAGTCGGACGCTAAGTATCTGGCAACGGCCGATACTCATCTGGGCTGCCGGACTGATCTTCAGCCTGCCGGGATACGCCGCCGACACGCAGCTAACGCGTGGTGCTCTGACGCGGGCCCTTGAGCAGGCCTGGCGCCTGAATCCACAGGCCGCAGCGGCCGAGGCCCGCGAGGCCGAGGCGCGAGCAAATCGCGACGTCGCTACAGGCCTGACACCAGAGCCCGGCTCGGTCAGCATCGGCAGCCGCAACGATCGGCTCAATCGCAATCTGGGCATGCAGGAATACGAGGTCGAACTGGCGACACCCTTGTGGCTGCCGGGCCAGAAGGCTGCACGCGAGGCCGAGGCCGACAGTCGCATCGATGATGCCACCGCCAAGCGCGCCGCCTTGCGCTCGGAACTGGCTGGCGAACTGCGAGACGCGTGGTGGGCGCTGGCAGCGGCGCGCAACGCCAACGCTCTCGCGGCCCGGCGCCTCGAAACCGCTCGCGCGCTGGAGGCCGACGTGCGGCGCCGCTACAAGGTGGGCGAACTGTCCCGCATCGATGCCAACCTGGCACAGACCGAAGTACATGCCGCGGGCGCCGAACTGATCGAAGCCAAGGCGACACTGCTCCAGGCGGATCAGGCTCTGCGCAACCTGACCGGAACCGTTGCACCGGCGGAGATGGTTGAAGAAGCGCTGGCGTCGCGGCACACTCCGGACGCTACCGGCGCCATGTCCGAAACCCATCCCTTGCTCGCCGCCGCCGCCGCCGCCGCACGCAGCGCCCGCGCCAAAGTGACGGTTGCGGACGAATCGCGGCGTGCCGCGCCGGAACTGGCACTGCGCGTGGTGCGCGAGCGGGGCGATTTCGCCGAGCCGTACGCCAACACGGTTGGCGTACGCTTGAAGATCCCGTTTTCTTCTGGAGCGCAGGTACTCCGTGAGACCTCTGCCGCTCAGGCCGAGGCCAATCAGGCCGACGCCGAGATGCTGCGTACCCAGACCCGCGTCCAGCTTGAGACGGAGCGCACCCGGCGCGCCCTTGCCTCAGCCGAGCAACAACTGGTCATGGCGCAGGAGCGTGTCGGGCTCTCTACCGAGAATCTGCGCCTGAGCGAAAAGGCGTTTTCACTCGGCGAGACTGATCTGGCGACGCTGCTGCGCATCCGCGCTGCAGCCTTCGATGCCGATGCCTTTCTCGACCGCCAGCGCGTCGCCCGCGCGGCGGCCATATCGCGTTTGAATCAGGCCCTGGGAGTATTGCCGTGAGATCGATTGTTGTCGTCGCTGCCGTAGGGCTGATCTTCCTGACGTCTGCCACCTTTGGCCACGGCGGGGAGGATCATGGCGCGTCATCGCCGACGCTCAGCCTGGGCGTGGCGCCGCGTGCCGCCGCGGCCACCGAGGAGTTCGAAGTGGTTGCGGTCCCCGAAGGCAAGCACCTGTTGGTGTATGTCGATCGCTTCGCCAGCAACGAGCCGGTAGAAAAAGCCAAGGTGGAGGTGGAAGGTGCCGGACTGAAAGGAATTGGCGTGGAGGCCACACCCGGCACCTACGTGATGGACCTCGCGACGAACATGCCTCCAGGCAAGCATGCCTTCACGATAAGCATCGAGGCCGGCGACATCACAGACCTGCTTTCCGCGACTCTGGAGACATCGCTTCCGGTGGTCGTCGAGGAGCCTGATCGTTACTGGACCAAGCGGATTTTCTGGGGCGTTGTCGCCCTTCTGGCATTGGTCAGCGGCATCCGGCTGGTCGCTCGGCACAACAGAGAAAAAGCCAAAGGAATATGAAAATGGAACGAAGTGGAAATTCAGTGAGGGCGAATGCCGCTTCCATGGCGTTAAGCGTAGCGACCGTAAGAAGAATGAAAGTGCTAAACCTCTGGTTCCTCGTGGCCGTAGTGTCATTGGCATTCGTCGCGAACAGCTCGGTGGCCCATGGGGACGAGGATCACAGCCAGGACGCCAAGAAGGTGGCTCCTGTCGCGCCAGCCGGTGCTGCGCCGGGTACGCCGGCCACTTTGCAGCGCCAGGCCGACGGCAGCCTGTTCGTTCCCAAGTCGGTGCAACGTCAGTTGGGTCTGCGCACCCAGCCGGCACGGCTTGGCGATCTCGCTGCAACGATCGAACTCAACGGCAAGGTGATTGCCGACCCCAATACCAGCGGGCGGGTTCAGGCGGCGTTTTCCGGCACGGTCATGCCGGGACCCAAAGGCATGCCGGTGACAGGGCGACGGGTCGCCAAAGGCGAGGTGCTGGGCTATCTACGCCCGGTTAGCGGCACCATCGAGCGCGGCAACCAGAAGGCGCAATTGGCCGAACTGGAGGCCCAACAGACTATCGCCAACGGACGCGTCAAGCGTCTCGAACAACTTGAGGGTGCCGTGCCTCAGAAGGAAATAGAAGCAGCTCGCATCGAATACGACGCGCTGCAAAAACGCCGCGCCTTCGTCGGTGCCAGCATCAATGCCGCCGAGCCTTTGCTGGCAACGGCGACAGGCGTGATCAGTGCCTCGCATCATTTGGCTGCCGGCCAGATCGTCGACGCCAGGGAGGTTCTGTTCGAGATCGTCGACCCGGAACGCCTTGCCGTCGAGGCGCTGGCCTACGATCCCGGTATCGCCGCGACGCTGATTTCCGCCAGTGCGCTGGCGGAGCAATCCGCGTTGGAACTCAAGTTTGTCGGCGGTGGCAGGCAACTGCGCGAGCAGGCCTTGCCCTTGTTGTTCCGCATTGTCAAGACCAACTCGATGGTCGCCGTCGGCCAGCCGGTCAAAGTCATCGTGCGCACGGCGCACGAGATCAAGGGCGCGGCGGTACCACGCGCGGCGCTGACGAAAGTCGGCGCTGGCGAGACGGCGGTGTGGGTGCATACGGAGGCCGAGCGCTTTGTCGCCCGCAAAGTGCGCCATCAGTCGCTGGACGCCGGCAACGTGGCCATCGTCGACGGCCTGCATGAGGGCGACCGCGTGGTGGTCGAAGGCGCCGGCTTGCTGTCGCAGGTACGCTGAGATGTTCGATTTCATCATCCACACCAGTCTCAAGCAGCGCCTGCTGGTCCTCGGCATCTCGCTGCTGCTGATCATCTATGGCGCGCTGACGCTGCGTTCGATGCCGGTCGACGTCTTCCCCGACCTGAACAAGCCGACCGTGACACTGATGACCGAAGCCGGCGGCATGGCGCCGGAGGAGGTCGAGCAACTGGTGAGCTTCCCGATCGAATCCGGCATGAACGGCATGCCCGGCGTGACGCGCGTGCGCTCGGTGTCCGGCATCGGCCTGTCGATCATCTATGTCGAGTTCGAGTGGGGTACCGATATCTATCGCAACCGGCAGCAGGTGGCCGAACGCCTGAACCTGGTGCGCGAACAGTTGCCGCCGGGCATCGTGCCGCAACTCGGGCCGATCTCCTCGATCATGGGCGAGATCCTGCTGATCGCGATTCCGGCGGACCCCGCGCTGGTGAGCCCGATGGCGGTACGCGAATATGCCGACTGGGTGATGCGACCGCGTCTCCTGACAGTTCCCGGCGTCGCCCAGGTGATTCCCATCGGCGGCGAAGTACGGCAGTATCGTGTCGAGCTTAAACCCGCCCAGCTTCAGGCGCTGGGCATCGAGCGCGAGAAACTCGAAGCCGCGCTGCGTGATTTCGGCGCCAATACCAGCGGTGGCTTTCTCGAAGCCCAGGGCCGCGAATACCTCATTCGCCAAATAGGTCGCAGTTCGCGCATCGAGGATTTGCAGAACCTTGTGGTCACCGTCAAGAACGGGCAGCCGATCCTGCTCAAGCAGCTGGCCGATGTAAGACTGGCGCCGGCCATCAAGCGCGGCGACGGTAGCTACAAGGGCAAACCGGCGGTGATCCTGTCGGTGCAGAAACAACCGGCCGCCGACAGCGTCACCCTGACCCGCGAAGTTCAAAAAGCGATCGCCGAACTGGGCAAGAGCCTGCCCACGGGAGTTGAAGCGCCGTCCTTCCTCTTCAAGCAGGCCGACTTCATCGAGCATTCGGTGGGCAATGTCAAGGAAGCGTTGCGCGACGGCGCGATCCTGGTGGCGGTGATCCTCTTCCTGTTTCTGCTCAATGTGCGCACCACGATCATTTCGCTGATGGCGATTCCGGTATCGCTGCTGGCGACGGCGCTGGTCTTCCACTACTTCGGCCTGTCGATCAACACCATGACGCTGGGCGGGCTGGCGATTGCCATCGGCGAACTGGTGGATGACGCCGTGGTCGGCGTCGAGAACGTCCTGCGCCGGCTCAAGCTGAATCGATCGGCGGTGACACCACGTCCGGTAGCCGCGGTCATCGCCGCCGCGACTCTGGAAGTGCGTTCCGCCATCGTCTATGCGACGGTAATCATCGTGCTGGTGTTCGTGCCGCTGTTCTTCCTGCCAGGCATCGAGGGACGCTTGTTCACGCCGCTGGGAGTGGCCTATATCGTTTCGATTCTGGCCAGCATGATCGTCTCGGTGACGCTGACTCCGGTGATGGCCTATTACCTCCTGCCGCAGATGAAGCAACTGCATGCCGGCGACAGTCCGTTGGTGAGCTGGCTGAAGCGCTGGGATGGCAAGCTCTTGCACTGGTCCTTCGCTTATGCGCGCAGCCTGCTCGCCGTCGCGTTGGCGTTGGTGGTGATCGTGGCAGCGAGTGTGCCCTTCTTCCCGCGTTCCTTCCTGCCGCCCTTCAACGAAGGCACGCTGACCGTGAATGTGCTGCTGAACCCCGGTACCTCCCTGACCGAATCCAACCGCATCGGTACGCTGGCGGAGCAGCTCGTGGCGCAAGTGCCCGAGGTGACGCAAATGGGGCGCCGTACCGGTCGCGCCGAACTGGATGAACATGCCGAAGGCGTGCACTACACGGAGATGGAAGTCGACCTCAAGGCATCCAATCGCAACCGCGACCAAATCATCGCCGACATCCGACAGCGCCTGGCCGCCTTGCCTGCGGTCACCAGCGTCGGTCAGCCGATCTCGCACCGGCTCGATCATCTGCTCTCCGGCGTGCGCGCCCAAATTGCGCTGAAAGTCTATGGCGACGATCTCGATACATTGCGCGGCCTTGCCGCCGATCTACGCGACCGTCTGGCGAGGATTCCCGGCATCACCGATTTGCAGATAGAAAAGCAGGTGCTGATTCCGCAGGTGAAGATTCGCCTCGACTACGAGAAGGCAGCGCGCTACGGCGTGGCGCCGGGCGCCATGCTGCGCGGTCTGGAGCAAATGATTGAAGGCGAGCGGATCACCCAGATCGTCGAGGGCAACCGGCGCTTCGACCTGCTGGTACGCCTGCCCGAGGGCGCGCGCAGCCCGCAGACGCTGGCGGATCTGCTGATCGAAACGCCGGGCGGATATGTACCGCTGTCGAAGATCGCCAGCGTGGAAGAAAGCGACGGCCCCAACCAGGTCAGCCGCGAAAATTCACGTCGCCGCATCGTGCTCTCGGCCAACACCGATGGTCGCGACATGTCGAAGGTCATCGCCGACATCCGCTCCGAGCTGGCCGCCAGGCCATTGCCGGAAGGCTACTTCACGGCGCTGGAAGGCCAATTCCAGGCGCAGGAGCAGGCGTCGCGCCTGATCGCGCTGCTCGCCGCCGTATCGCTGACAATGATTTTTATGGTGCTCTACAGCCGCTACCGCTCGGCGGCGCTGACCTTCATCATCATGGGCAACATCCCGCTGGCGCTGATCGGCAGCGTGATCGCCCTGTGGCTTTCCGGGCAGCCCTTGTCGGTCGCGGCGCTGGTCGGCTTCATTACGCTGACCGGCATCGCCACCCGCAACGGCATCCTCAAGATCAGCCACTACATCAACCTGTGCGCCTTCGAAAATGAGAGCTTCGGCCAGCCGATGATCGTGCGCGGCTCGCTGGAACGCCTGACCCCGGTGCTGATGACCGCGCTGGTCGCCGCTTTCGCCCTGCTGCCGCTGCTGCTGTCGGCCGACGCCCCGGGCAAGGAAGTGCTGCACCCGGTCGCCGTGGTGATCTTCGGCGGCCTGATCAGTTCCACGCTACTCGATACCCTGCTGACGCCGCTGATGTTCTGGCTGTGGGGAAAACCCGCGCTGGAACGGCTGCTGGCCGACCAGTCGAAACAAAGTTTCTGAATTCCAATCCACCCCCAGGCGACACCCGATGAAAACCCTGAAATCACTGAAAGCCCTGACCCTTGCCGTCGCCGCACTCACCACCGCCATGGCCGCCCCGGCGGCGCTCGCCCACACCGACGAGATTCTCGATACGCAAAAGGCGCCGAACGGCGGCCAGTTGCGCGTGGCCGGCATCCATCACTTCGAACTGGTCGTCGCCAGAGACAGCAAGGACGCCAAGGACAACCCGGTCGTCGTCTTTGTGACTGACCATGCCGGGACGAAAGTCCCGACAGTCGGCGCGGGCGGTACGGCGACCGTCCTCGCCGGCAAGCAGAAGTCCAGCGTCAAGCTGGTGCCGGATGGCGACAATCGCATGAAGGGATACGCCAAGTACACGTCGGCCGCCGACATGAAGGTGGTGGTGTCCATCACCTTAGACGGCAAGTCGGCGGAACAAGCGCGCTTTACGCCTCTGACGAAGGCCGGTCAATGATCTGCACCGGACACCCCGGCATGTGTCCGCGATCTGCACCCGGCCGGCGAACTGCCGGGCGCTGCGCCCACTGAACATCATCGATAATCAGGAGCACATTTCCAATGAGCATATACATCGGCCATCCGTGGCTACCGGGCGCCGGGACCGGGCGCCAAACGTCACAGCGCGGCTCTCTGATATTGTCATGGCGGCCATTGGGAATTGTGAAGTACTTCCTTTTCGCCACGGTGCTGCTGTTCGTGCTGGGATGGGGCAGTCAGGTTTATGCGCACGGTGACGAGGCCGTCCCCACGGCAGGCGCGAAACACAACGCAGGCACCGCTGCGTCCGCCGCGGTCAGCGTCGGCAGCGAGACCACTGTCGCTGCAAGCCAGGCCGAGCACGCCGATGACGAGGATAACGTCATGCTGCACCCCGGCGTGCCCGAGCCCTGGATAGTTGGCACCACGATCGCGATTGTCGCCATTGCGCTATGGGCCATGCTCGCCCGCTTGCCGGAGGAAGTGCCGCCCCGCAGCCTCAATCTGGCGACTCTGCCGCTGATCGGTCGTTTTGTTCGTTTCTTCAACGGCAGCCCTTATCCGCTTCTTGTGGTCAAGATGGTCTCGGTCGCGGGTTTTCTGCTTGTCATCTACGCCGGTCTGTTCGGCACGTCCTACCCTGAGCGCAGTCTGACCACCACCTTCGTATGGAACCTGTGGTGGCCACTGGTGGTGGTGTCGGTGCTGTTTCTCGGCACGGCCTGGTGCGCCATTTGTCCGTGGGATACGCTGTCCAGCTGGATCGTGCGGCTGCGCCTGTGGCGGCGGACTACCCCTCATCCGGGACTGCAACGCAAAGTTCCGCGCTACATGCAAAACGTCTGGCTTGCACTATTGCTTTTCGTCGGGATGGCATGGCTGGAAGTTGGCATCGGCGTGACGGCCAAGCCCGTTGCCACCGCGTTGATGGCGGTGGCGATGCTGGTCCTTTCCATAGGCTACCTGCTGGTTTTCGATCGCAAGGCCTTTTGCCGCTACGCCTGTCCGGTGGGCCGGACGCTGGGCTTCTACGCGCGTCTGGCGCCGATATCGGTGCGGCCCGTGAATCAGAATACGTGCGACACCTGCAAGACGCGCGTAGAAGCCCAGCG
>Ga0209211_10003657_pt1 | contig 24760 bp, 24 predicted proteins | sample RifGroA2_FD_183992 | JGI IMG/M metagenome (GOLD analysis project Ga0209211, IMG submission 183992) | Groundwater microbial communities from Rifle, Colorado, USA - Groundwater A2 (SPAdes) (version 2) | ecosystem: Environmental > Aquatic > Deep subsurface > Groundwater | place: Rifle, Colorado...
CAAGTCGCTCCACTGTAGGTTGCTCTCGGTACAGCAGATAGCCAAGTGGTAGGAGCATCAAGGTGGTCAGCACATTAGTGCTCAAGGCGGTGTAACCCATGCTCCAGCCAGCGCGGTAGGCGAGTAGGAAGCCCACCTCAATGCCAATGATGCCAAGGGACGCGCCTAGGACGCTCCAGTTGAGCTGACTCAGGCTACGGCTACCAGTTGGATAGAGCGCCATGCCCGCCAGGCTAATCAACAAAGCGATGGCATAAATGACCACAAGTGAAAAGAACGGGTTGAGCGTGGCGGGCAGGTGCTTGAGTGACAGGTGATAAGTTACCGAGCCAGCCACCGCTACTAGAATTGTTATGAAATACATGATGATGTCCTAGAGCAAGGGGTGGTCGATTGTGGCTCAATTGACAAGTTATAGGTAGACTGTATTTTATTGGACTAGCTATAAGGTTTTATTATGGCCACTGATCTCGATACGGGGTTGCTACGTGCTTTTGTGACAGTGCTACGTGCTGGCAGCATTAACCGGGCAGCCAGTGGACTCGCACGTACACAGCCGGCGCTGAGCCAACAGATCCGCAAATTGGAAGAGCATGTCGGTCAGACGCTGCTGCTGCGTTCGCCACGCGGCATAGTGCCAACCATGGCCGGGGCAGCGTTGTTGCCATACGCCGAACGTATCCTGGCACTGACCGACGAATTGGTCCCCGGTTGTGGGGCGGGTGAGCAGGATGAGGAGAGGTGTTATCACATCGGCTTGATCGAGGATGTCGTTGGGGCGCGACTGGTGACAGTGCTGAGCGATTTCGTTGCAGCTCATCCTCATTGGCAGCTGAGCATCACGGTGGCGTCAACCACCCGGCTAGGTGAATTACTCGCTGTCGGCGAGCTCGATCTGATCATCGCGGACCCTGCCTGGCCGCTGGGCTTGACGCCACGGTGGCAGGTCTCTTGCCCTTTGCTGTGGGCTGGCCTGACAACTCTCGACCTGACGACCTCTACGTTACCGCTGGTGCTATTTGCGGCACCGTGCCTGTGGCGTGATATTTCACTTGCCAGTTTGCAGCAGGCCGGGGTGGCATGGCGTTGCGTATTCGAGAGCTCGAATCTGCAGGCGGTGCAGGTGGCATTGCAGGCAGGGCTTGGCATCAGTGTCCTACTTGCGGGCACGTTACCAGCAGGGGTACAGGTTCTGCGCCATGAGCGCTTGCCGGACTTGCCGCCGGTACAGTTGGCACTGTATACGTGTGATGGCGCCGAGTCTGGGGTGGAGCAATTAAGCCGGTTGTTCTACAGGGAGATTAGTGGGTTGTCGCTTCGGGTAGAGCCGGTTGGTGCAAGTTACCCCTAGCTTGCAGATTTTACGCAAATGCTGCTGGATTATCGGGCAGGAATGGCTATAGAAGCCGGGGCGATTCAATGGCACGGGGCAAAATCTGGTTTCCATTCGTAACGTCGCGCACTCGTAAGCTGACCAAGTCACAGCCACGTAGTTTGCTGTCGATTGCCAAATTGAACATAGCCAAGTCGCGTACCGCGTGCTTATTCTGGAGGTGGATCCGGATCGCCCAGATGTCTTTTGGCTTTAGAGGCGGCTTCTGACCTATCAGCTTGCCTTTGTTCCATGCCCCACGCTTCAGTGTGGTGCCCATGACAGACTCCTTTTCAGTGGAAAGAAATCTGATTATTGGTTGCAACGTAGTACAGCAAGGAGGAGGTCGCGGATCGGCCAAAGCTGCCCTTCGCATGCAGATAAAATAAGGCTGCTTTCGCCCGTGAGTAGACGTTCGAAGTGCCTGCCAAATTCGATTTGGCTGAGGGGCGAGCGTAATTTCAAGGCATTGTATGCAGGGGCGACCGGGGCGCAGTAAGTGCTTCAGTGCCGTGGGAGCCATCAGCAAGGCGTGTCCTGCGGAGGCTGGCCGCCCCTAAAAGTTGTGTCGGTCTCTTGCCCAGGTAGATTCCCGCATCCGCTTGACATCTCGATTTGGGGGTTCCCCGAATAGTCGGCTGTACTCCCGGCTGAACTGGGATGCGCTCTCATACCCCACGCGCAGCGCCGCACTCCCTGCGTCCAGATTTTCATTGAGCATCAACTGCCGGGCATCCAGCAGGCGCAGGTTCTTCAGATACTGCAAGGGGCTCACACCGACGACGGCACGAAAATGCTGCCGGAAGCTTGACGGACTCATGTGGGCTTTGGCCGCAAGATCATCCATCTGCACGTTCTCTGTGTAGTGCTGTTTCAGCCATGTCACCACCTTGGCGATTTGCTGGTTCGGCGAGCCGATCGCAACCAGGCGGCGCAGGTTGGGCCCATGCCCTCCGTTCAGCAGGCGGATGACGATCTCCTGCTGAATCAGGGGAGCAAGGAGGGGAATCAGCGACGGTTCGGCCAGCAGCCGGAGTAGCCGGGTCAGTGCATCCTGCAGGCCCTTGTCCAGCGCCATGAGGGAGATTCCCTGTGTGGTGGAAGCGTGGAGTGCCGTCGCAAACTCCATTTCCGCCGCCAGCTGGGCAATGAGGCGCGCATCGAGCTCCAGCCACATTCCGAGGAAAGGTTCTGCAGCGCTGGCGCGAGTGATATAGGCCACCACGGGCATGTCCACGGTCGTGATGAGCGACTGCCCCGCCCCGTAGTCGAAGATCTCGTCGCCTCGCGTGATCCGCTTGCGCCCTTGCACGATGAGCACAAGGCCCAGGCCATAGATGCAAGGCTTCGGATCGGTGGTGGAGCTACAACGACGGAGCTTCAGCGAAGGAATCAGGGTGTCGTAATCTCCGTCAGTTTGTGCAATTTTTTCAATCAGACTAACAAGCTCTCCGATGTTGGATCTTGATGCCGAGATCATTGATTACCTCTACTAAACCAGTGCTTTGCCAGCATTTATCATGTTTGAAGCTTAGCACCGGCACAAGAGAAGCAAATAACTCCCTGATTACATCTCGTCATTTCAGGCAAGAAAAGCGATGGTTTTGGCAAGCGACGCCAGGGCCTTCCGGAGCACACTGCGTGACACCGGATCGCACTCGAACGTGCTCACTTTTCACCTGCGGAGATTCAGTTCAATGACCCAAACCAGCTCGAAGCTGTTTCAGCCCTTTGTATTCAAGAACGGCCTGACCTTGCGCAACCGCGCCGTGATGGCACCGATGACGACATGGTCGGCCAATCCGGATGGCAGCATTTCAGATCAGGAAGTGGCCTACTATCGTGCTCGCGTCCGTGGCGTCGGCATGGTGGTGACTGGCTGCACGCATGTGACGCCGGATGGCATCGGCTTCACCGACGAATTTGCCAGCCATGACGATCGCTTCATTCCGAGCCTGCGCCGCCTTTCGGACGCAGCCAGGAGCGGCGGTGCGCCAGCCATCCTGCAGATTTTCCACGCCGGTAACAAAGCCTTGCCGCAGCTCGTGCCGGATGGCCGCGTTGTCAGTGCCAGCGCGCTGAAGGTGCCGCCCAGCCCGTTCAACGCTGCCGAGGTAACCAGTCACGCCCTGAGCGGACAAGAAGTCGAAGAGATCATCGTAGCTTTCGGCGAGACAATTCGCCGGGCCATCGAGGCCGGCTTCGATGGCATCGAACTTCATGGCGCTCATGGCTTTCTGATCCAGAACTTCTTCTCTCCTTTGTCCAATCAGCGCGACGATGAATGGGGCGGCTCCCTTGAAAACCGCATGCGCTTTCCGCTGGCGGTGGTGCGTGAAGCACAGCGGGTCATTGCAACACACGCCAGGTGGCCTTTCCTGCTGGGCTACCGCATCTCGCCTGAAGAGACCGGCGAAGGGGCCCTGCGCATCGAGGATAGCTATGTGCTGATCGATCGCTTGATCGAGGCCGGCGTCGACTACCTTCATGCCTCGCTCTTTGATATTACGAACGCCAAACCCGTGGGCATCACCGGCGAGCGAACGACTGCCGAACTGCTCGTCGAGCGCGTTGCCGAGCGCATCCCGCTGATTGCCGCGGGCCTTGTGCGGACGCCCGCCGAAGCCGAAAAGGCTCTGAACACCGGTCTGTCTCTGGTTGCGATCGGCCAGGGGCTGGTGATGAACCCGGCATGGATCGAACTCGCAGCCGAAGGCAGGGAAACAGAAATTGCCACCGTGCTTGATTCTGATCGCGTGCCGCAACTGGCGATCCCCGACAAGTTGTGGGGCGTCATTCAGGCCGTGAAGGGCTGGTTTCCACTCGCTGAGGCAACATCGCCTGCCTCTTGATGCTTCCTGGAAGCAACTTTGCCCGCAGTCCGCCTATCTCCCACTACCTGCGGTTTATTTTCAACGCCCGACCTCGTTAATTGGTCGGGCTGACTGAATTGACCAGGTTTGCATGAAGTCGTGATAGCTCAAGTCGGGAGCGATGAGAGTCAACCTGGCTGCCGATAAGAGCTGGGAGCGGCGGGCGACTGTGGCCGCACAGGCGGAACGGGCACATTTGCCGCCGAAGCAGTACCCGTTCTGTAGCCGGCTCAGGGCTTCTGAGCGCATCTCAACGCACCAATTCGCCCTAACCGTCCATCAGTGGGTCGCCACAGTTGGGCTGGATCCTTCGGTCTATGGAACGCCTTCCATGTGACGCACCAAGGCCACTCTGATCCACAAGCGCATCGGTAGCTTTGCGCTACATGATGTGCGTCATGACGCAGACTCTGCCTTCTCGTTGTCGGCCTGGAGCTCGCCCAATACTGAGCGCGCCGGACGCGGCGCACCAAGATGCAGGTAACGTAGTTCATCCATAACGGCACTCCAAAATGAAGGGCCGCCCTTTTCCAGCCGCTCCGCGCGCAAAGCCGCCTCCTTGCTTGGAGCTGTATGCCGAAGACCCCAGGCAGCCATCTGCGCGAGCAGCGGTACAAGCTGTATGGCCGCTTCCGTGAGGCTATAGATTCCTTTCTGCTGATGATTCGGATCCAGAGATCGAGTCAGCAGGCCAGACGCGGCCAAGTGCTTCAGCCGGCTTGCGAGGATGTTCGAGGCGATGCCTTCCTCGTTTTGCTCCAGCAGGGCGCCATAGCTGCGCCTGTTCCCGAACATGACATCGCGGATAACGATCAGGCTCCAGCGGTCGCCAATCTGCTCAAGCGTCAGGTTGATCGGGCAGCCCGATCGTCTTGTTTGTTGCACAGCCATTCTCCTTAAATCACCACTTGCATTATGCAAGCAGTTGAAATACCATTCAACCACTTGCACTTTGCAAGTGGTTTTGAGGCCTTGGCGGATCAACAGAGGAATCGAACATGCGTGCGGCTTTCATCACGGGTTACGGCGGCAATTCCGCAGTTCAGGTACCCGGAAAGGTGGCTACAACGGCATGGCATGATGCGCTAGCGTTCCGCTAAAGATCACTACGTATGTACGTATCCCACTACACACACTGGTTAGGAAGCACCATGAAATTCTCCACAATCACTTCGCGTACCGTGCTCGCGGTATCGTTAGCATTCGCTGGCACCTTCATTGCTGTCGCACCGGCCCAGGCTGCAGCGCCGATGCAACAGAAGCAAGTAGCGGGCTTCTATCGCGCGATGGTAGGTGACTACGAAGTCACCGCACTCCACGACGGCAGCGCCGGCATTGACTCCAGCCTCCTGCATGGCAATCCGGCGCTCATCCAGTCCCTCCTGGCGCGCTCCTTCCAAAACGATCCCAAGAATGTCTCGGCCACCGTCCAAGGCTACCTCGTCAACACCGGCTCCAAGCTCGTTCTCATCGATACGGGTGCTGGCGGCCACTGGGGCCCACCCGCTCTGGGCAAGCTCGTGCAGAACCTGAAAGCCTCCGGTTACAAGCCGGAGCAGGTTGACTTGGTGCTGATGACCCATCTTCACGCTGACCATGCTGGCGGAATCTACAAAGACGGCAAACGCGTCTTCCCTAATGCGACCGTGATGGCGCAGAAGGCTGACGCCGACTTCTGGCTGTCGAAGGAAATCGCTGCCAAGGCCCCGGAAGATGCAAAAATCTTCTTCAAAATCGCACAGGATGCCGCCGCGCCTTACATCGCTGCCGGCAAATGGAAGCCGTTCGAAGGTATGAACGAAATCGCTCCCGGCATCGCACCATATGCTATTCCCGGCCATACGCCCGGTCACACCGGCTACATGATTTCCTCAAAGGGTCAGTCGCTGCTGGTCTGGGGTGACACCGCTCACGTCCTCGCCGTCCAGATGCCGCACCCGGAAATCGGCATCGTCTTCGACTCAGACGGCGCGACGGCCATCAAAACGCGTGAAGATCTTATGGTGAAACTCGCCGCGGACAAGACGATGATTGCTGCCGCCCACATGCCGTTCCCAGGCCTGGGCCGCATTCGCAAGGCCGACACCGGCACTGGCTACGACTGGGTACCGACGACCTTCCTCAACCTGAAGTGAGCTGAGCCATGGCCTACGATTCATCTTCCGCCCGCAAGCTCCTCGAGACGATGTTCGCCTTCAACATTGCGCATCCCGTACACACCATCGAGACGCTCCGCGTCGGCATGGCGGCAATTTCACAAGCAAACCCGCCGGCGGCTGACCTAACCGTCGAGCCGACCGAGCTCGGTGGTGTCGCCGCGGTGGCGATTACGGCGCCCGGCGCGTCCAAAGACCGAGTCATCTACCATTTCCACGGTGGTGGCTGGGTGGCTGGCTCTCCTGCCACGCATCTGGGCATGCTCGGAGAACTGTCTCGAGCGGCAAAGTCCCAGGTCATCGTCCTGGACCACTCCTTGGCACCCGAGCATCCATTTCCGGCGTCCTACGACGAGTCCATCCGTAGCTACGAAGCAGTGCGTGCGCTTGGCAAGCCGTTCGCCGTGACAGGAGACTCCAGTGGCGGTGGCATGGCTCTCAACGTTCTTGCCTACGCGTCCTCGAAGGGCCACAAGGACGCGCGAGCAGCGCTACTCATTAGCCCATGGGCAGACTTGACGCTGACGCTGCCCTCGTTAACGCAGTTGGCCGAGCGCGACCCAATGGTCAACGCGAGCGCGATGCGGGAGATGGTCGAGGCTTACGCGGGCAACCAAGATTTGAAGGATCCGCACATTTCCCCCCTGTTCGCCGACATGCACGGTTTTCCTCCACTGCTCATCCATGTCGGAAGCGACGAAGCACTTCTCGACGATGCGCTAGAAATTGACCGAAAGGTGCGCGCAGCTGGCGGCGAGTCGCACCTTGAGGTTTGGCCGGAGATGCCGCACGTCTGGCACATTCAGACAGCCTCTTTGCCTCAGGCCCACGACGCGCTGCAGAGAGCCGGCGAGTTTCTCATCGGGCACCTTGAGAAATAGCACGCGCACGCCCTCTACGAAGACTTAGACACTAGATAGGAGATTGTAATGACTACTGACACCAACACGCCGGGAACGGCATGGATGCAAATCGTCATGAAGAAAGGAACGAGCGACTTCACGAAGTCGTTCACCGCTGACGTCAACCTTCAGACTTCAGCTCTCAGCAAGGCCGTGATCGGCCCGACACTCATCGGGGCGTTCTTTGCCGCGACGAGTACGATGTACGAACACTTCGTGTTCACCGCGGAGACGGTTGACGGTGCGAAGACTTACCTTGAGTGGGATGCCATCCACAGTGACAAGCCGGTCGCCGGCACCACCATACTCACCCGGAATGAGTCTGGCCTCATCAACAACATCAAACTTTTCCAGAGCCCGTTTCCCGTCGTTCGTGAATTCTCATCTGGCCTCAAGGAGCGGCTCGAAGGAACACTCGGTCAGGACTTCTTTAGCTAAGCAGGGAGAACAGCCAACTTCATCGCCTCATTTAAGACAACCGAGGAAACACCCATGCCAATATTTCACGCACACATTCCGGCTCAAAAATTCTCTAGCGAAGAGAAGCGGGCTCTGGCGGACGCCTTAAATCTCGCTCTTCATGAAGCCATGGATACGCCTATGGATGACCGTTTCGTCATCATCAGTGAGCACAAGGACGATGAGTTCTTCATCCATCCGACTTTTCCTGACTTGAAGAGATCCGACAAGCGCATGATCGTAACGGTGACGTCCGGTACGAGCAGGACAGTGGAGCAGAAACGCAAGCTCGCGGAATTGGTCACCCAATACGCAGTAGAAAAGGTTGGTGTCAGCCAGGACGATGTCACCCTGATGATGTATGCCATTCCCTTGGAGAGTATGAGCTTCGGCGGTGGAAAGCTGGTCTCTGACATCGACCTTTCTATGCCTTGGGTAAACAAGTAAGAAAGACAAAGCTGCCCTGCTCTTGTAAACGGGGCATCGAAATTGACCTTGATGCGGATGTCTCGCTCGTTTCTCAGGCGTGGGGCTCATGTGGCTCCGATCCGACAGCATTCTCTGGTCAGGTATCGGTATGAATACAGCCACCACCCAGGCTCTGGTGCTGCGGACGCGCACCGCGCCGGAGGCGTTGGAGGCTGCACCCCTTGCGCGCCTCCTAAAAGGGTAAAACTATGACCGACTGGCATTTCTACGAACCGGCGCAGGGGCATTCCCTGCGTCACGATCCGCTCAACGCCATAGTTGCTCCGCGACCGATCGGCTGGATCAGCACAGTCTCTAACGACGGCGTGCGCAACCTTGCGCCCTACAGCTTCTTCAACCTGTTCAGCTACAAGCCGCCGATCATCGGTTTTTGCTCGCTTGGTGCAAAGGACTCGCTCGCCAACGCGCGTGACACCGGCGAGTTCGTATGGAATCTGGCGACGCGAGAGCTCGCCGAGGCGATGAACGCCACCGCAGCGATGGCGCCAGCGCACATCAATGAGTTCGAGTTGGCGAAGCTGGAGACGCGGTCCTCAGCCAAGGTGCGACCATCGCGCGTTGCGACTAGCCCGGTGCAATTCGAGTGCGTGGTCACCCAGATCGTGCAGCTTGAGGCGCAGAGCGGCGCGGCACTCCCGGCGTGGTTGGTGTTGGGCGAAGCAGTAGCGATCCACATTGACCGGCAGCTGATCAAGGACGGCGTGTACCAGACTGCGCAGGCGCGCCCGATCCTGCGTGGCGGTGGGCCCGCCGACTACTTCGAAATCGGCGCGGGGCAGCTCTTCACGCTTGAGCGACCGGGTTATTGACTTGGCGTCGAGCGACCGGAGCAAAAGGGTGGAAGGCACGAGCTGTCGATACGCATGGGGGGCCTATGGAGCTTCCTCTATGCATACGACACAGGCTACGCCTTGAACTGCCTCTCGTTTACTAGATACTTTTATGGCTGCTTTCAATATGAAAGCAGCTATCTTTTATTTGGTACACGAAGGACCGCTATGGCCGATGTCCTGCCAACCCTCCCACATGATTGACTGGAGGTCGGCCAAAGCAGACGGTTTGTTGCGCTATAACTATGGAATACAAGTTAAGAAGATTGGTCACGGCTAGAGCAGTGTTGTCACAGAGATGTTTTCTGCCGAGTCCAATCACGTACCGCCTGTGTAAATAGCCTGAGTGCCGCCGGTGGATGGCGATTGGCCGGGTAATAAAGACTCAGGCCAGGCAACGTGGGACTCCAGTCTGGCAAGAGGTGGATCAGCTGTCCTGATGCAACATACTCGGCAACCAGATATTCCGGCACCCAGGCAATCCCAATCCCTGCCAGCGCGGCTTCCAGCATCAGATTGCCGTTGTCCAAGGTCATTGGCCCTGCGGCATCTAGCGTCATACTGACCCCGCCGCGCATCAGATCCCAGTGATACAGCGCTCCGCTGCTAAAGCGGAAACGCAGGCAGCGATGGTGCTTTAGTTCTTCCGGCGTACGTGGCGGCTCATGCTGCGCCAGGTAAGCGGGAGATGCTACGGCGACAAATTTCCAGTCTGCTCCGAACTTGATGGCGACCATGTCACGTGGCACATCCTGCAAGACACGAATGCCAGCGTCGAAGCCATCGGCCACAATATCCACAAGGCGGGTATCGACGACGAACTCGACATGAATGTTCGGGTAGGTCGCCAGAAAAGCCGGCAGCACATTCCTGATCAAGATTCTCGCCCCCGCTTCTGCGGTGCTGATCCGGATCGAACCGGAAGGTCGGTCGCGCGATGAAGCCATCTCATTGACCGCATCCTGAATATCACCGAGCGCAGGTGCAACACGACGCAGAAACAGCTCCCCGGCCTCAGTCAGCGCAACCGAGCGGGTGGTGCGGTTAAACAGCCGCGTGTTGAGACTCGCTTCAAGGTTTTTCACTGTGTGACTGAGTGCCGACGGCGATACGCCCAGTATCCGCGCTGCGGCGCGAAAACTGCGCTGCTCGGCAATGGTAATGAAGGCGGTCAGTTCGGAGAGGCCAGTGCGCAACATAGTTGAAAATTATTGAACAGATCGTGAAACATTACATCCATTGTTCGTCAGCTTGCAACACCCTAGGATTAACGGATACCGCAGCATTTCCCTGCTCCGAACGTTTTTGGGGCATTGCCGGAAGCAAGGCGCGCCTGTGCATTTATGCCGGCTTGGCCTCTATTCAGCGGTGCTGCATTTGATGAAAACCGTGTAACGAAGGAGTGGAAATGAGCAATGCTGAACTTGATGTAAATCGCCGGAAGTTCATTGGTAGCTCGATGGCGCTCGTCTCCAGTGCCGCCATTACCGGTGCCGGGCTTGTCGGGTGCGCACAGGCGCAGACCCGCAGCACACTTGTGTCATCCGCTCAGCCAGGGGCGCGACGCAAGCTTGGTCAGCTGGAAGTGTCCAGCGTCGGCCTTGGCGTCCAGAACATGGCCCGCACCTATCAAACGACAGTCCCCGCCCGCCCCGAGATGATCGACATCATCCGTGCGGCCCATGACCACGGCGTCACTTTTTTTGATACCGCCGAGGCCTATGGCCCGCATGAATGCGAGCGCATCCTCGGCGAAGCCATCGCCCCGTTCCGCAACAAGGTCGTGATCACCAGCAAATTCGGCTGGAACATCGACCCGCAGACCGGCGAGCGCCGCCCGGGGCTGATCAGCCGTCCAGACCACGTCAAACAGGCGGTGGAAGGCATGCTCAAGCGTCTGCGCACCGACCGGATCGATCTGCTCTATCAACACCGGGTCGATCCGCAGGTACCGATCGAAGACGTTGCCGGCGCCATCAAGGACTTGATGGCCCAGGGCAAGGTGCTGCACTGGGGCTTGTCCGAAATGGGGCTGCAAACCTTGCGCCGCGCCCATGCCGAGTTACCTGTTACTGCAGTACAGAGTGAGTACTCGATGTTCTGGCGTGGCCCGGAGAAGGAAGTCCTGCCCCTGTGCCAGGAGCTGGGCATCGGTTTTGTACCCTGGAGTCCGCTCGGGGTGGGCTTCCTGACCGGCGCCATTGACCAGAGGACTAGCTTTGCCGACGGCGATTTCCGCAAGAGCGAAACCCGCTTCTCACCCGAAAACCGGGAACACAATCTGGCGCTAGTCAGCCTTGTGAAAAGCTGGGCGCTGCGCAAGAAAACGACACCCGCGCGGATTGCGTTGGCCTGGTTGCTGGCACAGAAGCCCTGGATTGTGCCCATCCCCGGCACGACCCAGATGGGCCATCTGCTCGACAACATCGGTGCCCGCGAAGTTGCCTTCGACACCGATGAGCTTCAGGCGCTGAATGCGTCGCTGGCGGCCATCACGATCCAGGGGGAGCGGCTACCGCCGGCAGTGCTTGCCTACAGCGGGGTCGAGGCGCCTTTGAAGTGATATGTGCTAGCGCTTGCCAGCCTCGAGCGCACATCAATGCCTGGATGGCAAACAGCAGGTGTAAAAGCGACTGCGCCACTAACGCCGCACACTGATTGCAAAAAATATCTCGCTAGGGGAGTAATGGTGAAATACCGCACGCTCGGTAACAAACTTGAAGTCTCGGCCATGGGCCTGGGATGCATGTCGATGACCGGTGCCATATATGGTGCACCGGCGGATAAACGGGAAATGGTCCAGCTTCTGCGCTCCGCGCATGAACAGGGCGTAACGCTGTTCGACACCGCCGAAGCCTATGGCCCTTTCAGTAACGAAGAATTGCTCGGAGAAGCCCTTGCGCCGATCCGCGATCAGGTAGTCATTGCCACCAAGTTCGGTTTTGACATTGATCCGGTCACCGGTCAGCGTGGCCCGGGCACCAATAGCCGACCAGCGCATATCAAGGCGGCGGTCGACGCCAGCCTGAAACGCCTGCGTACCGACTACATCGACTTGCTCTTTCAGCACCGGGTCGACCCTGCCGTCCCGATCGAGGACGTCGCAGGCACCGTCAAGGAGCTGGTGGCCGCCGGCAAGGTACGCCATTTTGGCCTTTCGGAGGCCGGAGTGACCACGATCCGTCGCGCCCATGCGGTGCTACCGCTCACCGCCGTACAGAGCGAGTACTCGATGTTCTGGCGCGGTCCGGAAATGGAGCTGCTGGCCACCCTTGAAGAACTCGGTATCGGGTTTGTCCCCTTCAGCCCGCTCGGTGCCGGCTTCCTCACTGGCAAGATCGATGAGAGTACACAGTTCGACCCGACGGACTTCCGTAACGTCGTTCCGCGCTTCTCGTCAGAGGCCCGCAAAGCCAATCTGGCGCTGGTGGAGGTACTCAAGTCCATCGCCGCCAGCAAGGGGGCAACGCCGGCACAGATTGCCCTGGCCTGGCTGCTTGCACAGAAACCATGGATCGTGCCGATTCCGGGCACCACCAAGCTGCACCGCCTTGAGGAGAACCTGGGGGCGGTCACTATCGAACTCGGAGCCAATGATCTCGCACACATCCAATCCTTGCTGGCGGGAATCGAGATTCAGGGTGAACGTCTGCCGGAAGCAGTTCTAAAGATGACTGGTCTTTGATTCACCGGCCCCTACTCAATGGTCCGAGTGGCGCTCACGCTCTACCTGCGCCGCTCCAAGCGCCTCAGCAATCCCGACCCGGCACGCGTTTCCATCGTTGAAGGAGACGTACTGGATCAAACCATGCTGGAGGCGGCAATGCGCGGGCAGGACGTGGTCTATGCCAATCTCGCCGGCGATATGGCGGCACAGTCCGGCACGATCATCGCCGCGATGAAGGCAGTCGGCCTCAAACGGCTGATCTTCATCAGTTTGATGGGTATCTACAGCGAAGTGCCGAGCGAGCGTTATCGCAGCGTGCTGGAGCCCTATCGCGATGCTACGGCGTTCATCGAAGCCTCATCTCTCGACTACACCATTCTGCGCCCAGGCTGGTTCATCCGTGACAAAACGGTGAGTTACCAGCTCACACAGAAGGGTGAAGCCTTCCGTGGCCATGACGTGTCGCTGAATAGCCTATCTGACCTCATTGTGAAGCTCGCCTTGGTCCCGCACTTGGAAGTCCGCCGCAGTCTTGGAGTCAGCACGAAATGAACGCAATACGCCCCCAAGCCAGGCCCCGCCATCGTATGGTGCTTGCCATCATCATGGCGAGCTACCTGATGCTCGTGATCGACATCTCCATCGTGCTCACCGGCCTGCCACGTATCCAGGCCGATCTTGGCTTCACACCGGCTGGGCTGTCGTGGATTCAGAATGCCTATACGCTCGCTTTTGGCGGCTTCCTGCTGCTCGGTGCGCGGGCGGGCGATATTCTCGGTCGGCGACGCATGTTCATCACCGGACTTTCTATCTTCACACTGGCCTCACTGGCTATCGGTGCTGCGCAATCGCCAGCCTGGATGATCGCCTCCCGCGCCGTACAGGGTTTCGGTGCCGCCGTGCTGGCCCCCTCGACGCTGGCACTGATCACGACACATTTCGAGGAGGGGCATGCACGCAATCGCGCACTCGCCTGGTATGCGGCGGCGGCGGGTATTGGTGCCACGCTGGGCTTGGTACTCGGCGGCCTGCTGGCCGACTTGATTTCCTGGCGTGCCGGTTTCCTGATCAACCTGCCGATCGGCGCGGCACTCATCGTTGGTACCTTGCGCCATATCCACGAGACCGAGCGCCACAACGGGCGTTTCGACATCGCCGGCGCACTCAGCTCCACCTTGGGCATGTGCGCGCTGGTATTCGGTATTGTCGAGGCCGCCGATGCGGGTTGGGGTGCCGCGTTGACGCAGGTAAGCATTGCTGTGGGAGTGGTGGTACTGGCCGCTTTTCTATGGATCGAACGTCACGCCAGTCAGCCGCTGCTTCCGCTAGCCATGCTGACCAGTGCGCAGCGCAATGGCGCCTATGCCGCTCGACTGCTCTTTCTCTCTGGCATGGCGGGATTCTGGTTCTTCACCGCGCAATACCTGCAAGGTGCACTGGGTTTTTCCCCGATGCAGGCCGGCCTGGCTTTCATTCCGGTAACGGTGCCGCAGTTTCTGGCATCGGTAAGCGTGCCACATGTTGCCCATCGCATCGGGCAGCGACGCATGCTGCTAGCGGGGCTGGCGTTGTGCGTGTTGGGACTGGCATGGCTCAGTATCACTGCCGCGCAGATGTCCTACCTTGGTGGCGTGGTGTTACCGATGCTGCTGACCGGATTCGGTCAAGGTTGGGTGCTCGCGCCGCTCACGGTAGCCGGTGTTGCCGGCGTGGAGGGACGCAATGCTGGCGCTGCTTCCGGACTAGTCAATGTCGCCCACCAACTCGGTGCCTCACTCGGCTTGGCCGTCCTGGTTGTGGTATATGCAGGCGGGCATTCCTCTGTATTTGATGCGGCCGGTATGGCGCAACACACCGGAGTCACGATGGGGGTGGCAGCGTTGCTGCTGCTGGCCGCACTCTCTGTGTCTGCTCGCTACATTAACTTTGACACTGACCGATCAAACTGAATCACTGAATCGAGCGGAAGATTCATTAATATGGCCCCTGGAATCAGCTCACATTAGGACACCAATCGTGTAACGGACTTCTCTCTACTTTTGATTGGTATGAGCTGAGGGGTGCAGATCAATGGGACTCCTCTTGCAAACTAATGAGCGCAGGCAAGCTCGACACAGCGCCGGGCCAGGATCTCGGTCGGATCGATCAGTGCTACCGTATGGTCACCCAATCTGAAACTCTCACACTGTGGGAGCAATAGCGGTAACTCTGTGCAGCCGAGGATCAGTACCTGGGCACCGGAGTCAGCAAGGTGTTCAGCCGCTGCCAGTAAGTCTTCCTTGCAACGTCCTGTGGTATAGCCAGCCTTGACTCCCTGCTCGCCGTAAATGGCGCCCATCACCAAGTTCTGATGGAGAGAATCAGGAACAATCAGCGTAAGGCCGGCAGCTTCTGCAATGGTGTGGTAGACCCTGCTTTGCACCGTACCGGAAGTCGCCAGCAGTCCTACAGGCCCGTTGGTGCCGTAGTGCTTACGGATATGCTCGATCGTCTCTTTCAACATGTGAACCACGGGCACGCTCAAGTAAGGCTGGATACTTGGAACAAACGCGTGAGCGGTATTGCATGGGATAGCGATGGCATGGGCGCCGTCTACCTCCAAGCGCTTGCAGGTGGATAGCATGGCCACGGTCGGGTCAGTCTCTCCGTGAAGCAGATTGGCGGTGCGATCGGGAATTTGGGGATTCTGCTCCACCACCATCTTAATGTGATCCTGATCACGGTTGGCCTGTGTGTTACGGATAACCTTATTCATGAAGTCGACCGTTGCCGCCGGACCCACCCCGCCAACGATCCCCAGCTTGAATGGCGCCGATGCAACCTCCCTTTGATGGAGCAAGGCATATTCAGCATAGATTTCATTAATATCTGCTAAAGCAATGCCAAGCCTCTGCAATTCGGCTGCCACCATGGCCAGCTCAGTAAACCCTGGCAGTAGCAGGTCGGCCTGCTGTTCCTGTAACTGATGGCAGGCTCGCCCTACTAAATCAATTGCAAATCGATCCTCCCCTCCGACCTGTAAGCCACGAGCGCCGTACACGGCCTCCATGATCCCCTCTTGCTCATGAGGAGAGGGATAGAGTAGTTGGTAATGTTCGCCAAAATAGCGCTCGAACAGCCCCGCATGGCGTACGTAGTCTGATGTCAGCACACCAAGCCGGAGACCCGGTGCCAACCGAGCCACCACATACTGGAAAAGCGCATCCATCATATCCAGCACGGGCACCTCGAGTTCGGTTTGAATCTCATCGCGAAACACGTGACTGGCAAAGCATGGAAGTAAGATGGTATCCACGCCACGTTGGATCAGAGTACGGCCGGTTTCGAACACATAGAGTTTACGTGCGATAACGTTACTGTCTTGCTCCAGCGAAGTACCGGCCCCACGGAATGGGTGCTGTTCAAGCAGAAAATGTAGTTCCGTTTCCGCATGACGAGCTGTATGCGCTTTCAGAAGCTTCCCGAATAGGTCGGCGCCAGCCAGCGCTCCCAGCCCACCGATGATGCCCAAGGTTCTTTTGTTCATGATCGTGACGACTCAGCGAAGGAAGGCGGCCACATCAAGCGGCCGCAAGGGTTAAATATCAGGTGCGGGCTTCCGCAGGTTGAATAGTCTCTTGGGCGCTCTGCTCACCTTCCAACTTAGCAACCACGGCGGTGGCTAGGCTATTGCCCAGTACATTGGTCGCAGTGCGTCCCATGTCAAAGAACTGGTCGATACCCATGATCAGCAGCAGCCCGGCCTCCGGCAGGTTGAACATCGGCAGGGTTGCGGCGACCACCACCAGTGATGCGCGCGCCACACCGGCCATGCCCTTGCTCGTCACCATCAGTACCAGCAGCAGAATCAACTGCTGGGCTAAACTCATCTCGATACCATAAGCCTGTGCGATGAACAGCACGGCAAATGCCTGATACATCATCGAACCATCCAGATTGAACGAGTAGCCAAGCGGCAGCACAAAGCTGGAAATGCGTTTGGAGACACCGAATTTTTCCAAAGATTCGATAGTTTTCGGGTAGGCCGACTCGCTGCTGGCCGTCGAGAATGCAAGCATGATCGGTTCACGGATCAGCCGCAGAAGGCCACCGACTGACTTCCCCAAGAACAGATAGCCGACAGCCAGCAGAATCCCCCACAACAATGCCAATCCCAGGTAGAACTCGCCGATCAGTTTGCCGTAGCTCAGCAGCACGCCGAGCCCTTGTACCGTTATCACTGCTGCCATGGCGGCAAACACACCAATCGGTGCTAGACGCATCACATAATCGGTAATGCGGAACATGATGTGCACCAGTTCATCAAGGCACTTGTCGAGCATGGTATAGCCCTTGCCTTTCACAAAGCCAAGCGCGGCGCCGAAGAACAAGGAGAACACCAGAATCTGCAGAATCTCGTTGCCGGCCATGGCTTCCGCAATGCTTCTCGGAAACACGTGGGTAATGAAGCCCTTGAGGGTCAGATCAGCGGTTTTCAGGCCGGAACTCTCTGCAATACTCGGCAGTACCAGCTGCATGTGAACACCCGGTTCAAACAGGTTCACGAGTGCCATGCCAAGCAGTAAGGAAACAATGGACGCGCTAACAAACCACAGCATGGCCTTGAGTCCGATGCGGCCAACTGCACTGGTATCGCCCATGCTGGCGATACCAGTAACCAGTGTGGCAAACACCAATGGCGCGATGATCATTTTGATCATGCGCAGGAAGATATCCGTTACCAAACTGAAGTAGCTGGCAATATCCTTGGCAGCCTGAGTATCCGGAGCAAAGCTGTGGAAAATGTAGCCCACCAGAATGCCCAGCAACATCGCAATGCCGATCTGGCGAGTCAGTTTTTGGGTATTCATGGCTGCGCTCCCGTCGGTTCTTGGTGACAAGCAAATCGTGAGACCAGGAGGCCGGTCTCGGCAGGTAAAAATTTTCTTAGAATATTCATGACAGACTCCTATGTAGGCACACGCGGTGAGTGCGCCATTGAAGTCTAGAGTCGGATCCAAAACCCCTTGATGAGGATGGCTCATACCGCTATGCGGATTCGGAATAGCTTTTTTTTTGCACTAAGCCGATGATTCATCAGGGCTGTGATATCGGTTAGCCAAGCTGTGGCGTGTTACGGGGAGGTAAAGATGTATATCAGATGGATAGACGACCTCCTCGCGTTGGCCGAAACCAAGAATTTTTCCCGAGCGGCGGAGAGTCGTCACATCACCCAGTCAGCGTTATCGCGGCGGATACGCTCACTGGAGGAATGGGTTGGTGCCGACTTGGTGGACAGAGGCACTTATCCGCTGGAATTGACACTGGCTGGCAAGCTGTTTTGCGAACAAGGACGGGAAGCGCTGCAGTTGCTGCTGGCCGCCAGAGCGGAAATTCGCCAGGAAACCCGCATGCCAGGCAAAGCCATCCAGATCCGAGCCGGGCACACCCTCTCGATGACCTTCCTGCCCAAGTGGATGAAGCAATTCCAATCTCGTCATGACCAATTCAATACCCGAGTCGTGGCTGAGAACGTGCTGGACGCTGTTACTGCCTTATCTGAAGGTAGCTGTGATCTGATGTTCTGTTACCACCACCCACAGGCGCCCATCCTGTTGGACCCGGAGAAGTTCGAATACCTGTCATTAGGACATGAGGGCTTCATCCCGGTCACGGCGGTATTATCTTCAGGGCGTCCCGCATTCGGTCTACCAGGGAAGAAAACTGCACCTACCCCCTATTTGGCCTACACCTCTACTACCTTCTTGGGCCGAGTTGTTGAGGTGATTCTCAAACAGGTGCAAGTTGAACCCTTCCTGGAGCGATGCAACGAAGCTGATATGGCCATGCTGCTGCTGAACATGGCCTGTGAGGGTTATGGAGTCGCATGGGTGCCAGAGAGTGCGGCGACTGAGGCCTTACAAAATGGAAAACTCGCTCACGCAGGACCAGACGAGTGGAATACCAAGCTTGAAATCCGAGTCTATCGTGCCATCAATAATTCCAATGCCGCATTGCAGGAGTTGTGGCAGTCCTTACGCTGAGAATAACGGCATTGCTTCACGTTTATAGCATTGTAAATCCTGATATTAGTGACACTCCCAATTTACCACTGCACCATTCTCTCCCTCTGAATCGCCCCTCCTTTCCTAGATACCTCGTGAGCCTCACACTTGGCCCTACAAGGAGGTGTCATGAGCAGGCAGCGTTTCCCCGAAGAATTCAAGATTGAAGCCGTCAAACAGGTATGCGCTGCAAGCCATGCCTAAGCCGGAGGGAGTTTCTTAGGAAGGCCGCCGCATACTTTGCCAAGGAGTCCGGGTAAGGTATGCCTTCATCCGGACTCATGAGCAGCAGTTGCTGAACGCTGGTTGATCTTGCTGCGTGAGCAACTTGGCCGAGCTAAAAAGCAGGAGTTGTCAGAACTGGTGGATCGCCTGGTGCTGGCTGTAGGGGTCAGTAAAGAAAACACGGTTGGTGAGTGACAGAAGCCCCCGAGAGTGATCTCTGACGATATCCTTAATCGTTTTGCTATTATTTCTCTCCTGCTCTCTGTTAACGGCAGGACAGACCACGTAGCCCAAGGCTAAAACGGCTGCCCTAAATTCAAAGGCAGCCGTAATAGAGAAGCACTTTCTGAAATCACATTTTTTTCCGGTGGGCTTCCGCCTGCAAAGCTCGCCTAAGCAAAAGATACTTGTCGCCGGTAAAAAGCTCTTTCTCGACATTGGCCAACAGGCATCGATCCCCCGTCGACCCCTGGTCCCGCTTCGCCAAGATGATGATCTCGGTGACACTCGGATAGTCCCGAAACAAAGCCATGGCTTGCTCCCGCAAAGCAACCGGCAAAGCTTTATTGCGGCTCAGTTCGCACAGATAAACGCTAATTTCTAGCAATGCCAACGTATGTTGCTGCGCCCTCTCCTCGCTAAACCTTCTCATGGACATCTCCTTGCTGAATGTGCGCCGTTTTCAGCAATTGCTCGAATGCAGAACCATCTTTACGTGTCAGGTTCGGCACAAAACGGGAATACACTTTGAACAGCATCTCAGTATTGGCATGCCCCATCTGTCTTGCAATCCATTCCGGCGCCTCACCGGCAGCGAGCCAGAGGGTTGCTGCCGTATGCCGAGTTTGATAAGGCCGGCGACGCTCCAGACCAAGTGAGGCCAACAGGGGGTACCACACTCGCTTGGTCACATTGTTGTGCTCAATGGGCATTCCCTGCAGGTTGCAAAATACGTACTCGGACATAGCACCCGTTGCCTTGTACTGATTCACCAGTGCCTCATACACTGGCTGGCTCATTGCAATATCGCGCTGTGATGCATCGGTCTTAGTGTAGTCATCCTCCCCATACACGATTGTTTCCCGGATCAGAATTTGTCGACGGTCAAAGTCGACATACTTCCATTTCAGCCCGTCTATTTCACCGGTACGCATACCGGTGAAAAAACGAACGATGTAGTAATTGCGAAAATCGGGCCGAACCGAATCGACGATCAGCTTCACCTCTTGCAGCGTGAGTGGCTGGACATCAGACTTCGGCACCTTCAACGGTTTGATGCGCACGTAGGGCGTGGTAAAGTCATAACGGTCGGCGGCTTCCTCAAATACCCTGCGCAACGGATCCATGATCTTGTTGATGCGGTTGGCAGATAGTGTTGTGTTCCTATTCCGGCCGGATACTTTGGCGAGTGATGACCGGAATTTGAGCAGATCAGCCCGAGTGACAGCCCCGACCCTGACACTTCCAAATGCGGGCAGATAGTATTTATCGATATTCCCGCGGATGGTTACCTGGTACGAACGTCGCCAACCGATCTGGTTTTCGCTGAGCCATTCCTTAATGAAGTCGGCAAAGAGTGGCGTCTTCAGGACCGCCTCATCCATCACGATCTCCTCCCTCGCAGGAGAAAAGACAGAGACGGGAGCAAGTGTCACTTCCACGCCCTTCCGGCTATCAGGAAAGAAGGTAGCGTAACTAAAGCGACCAAGTTGAATCTCGGACTCAATTTGCGCCAGCATCTTCTCAAGCTTCCTGCGGTTGGCAGCGGTATCACGAAGCTCAGTTTGTTCACGGCAACGCTTCCCGTCCCAACGAAAATCCAGAAACAGCAATCCTGTTTCCTTCCTGGCTCTGACCACACCCATGGCTATCTCCTTGTTACTCGGCTACTGGCATTGCGATGCTATCGACATTAGCGCGCAGGAGATCTGCCTCAATGGCCTCCCAAATGAACAGATACTTCCTTCTACCAAAGGGTCGAACATAGTGCTTGCCTTCAATTAGGCAGCTGTCGACCAGATTGTTGCGGATTGTCCGTGCGTCATAGTGAATACGCGAGGCCAGCTCTTCTGTTGTGATATAGGTGGTATTCATGGTCTTACTCCTGGTAGAAATGTAGAATCAGGAGAACACAATCGCCCTATAGCGTTAATTTTGATCTCCTGAAGATCATATTACACACAAAAATACCTATTGCAAGGCTTTTTGATCTACAGGAGATTTTTTTGATCGAGGAACACAAATGATTAAATGCCACCTCTCTCGCATCATGGGAGAAAAACGTCTGAAGATTAGTGACCTCGCCCGTGATACTGGCCTCAACAGGGGAACACTGACGCGTCTCTATCATGAGACGGCTGAGCGTATTGAACTGGATGTACTGGATGCGCTGTGCCGCTACTTCAACTGCCAACTTGGTGATCTGCTTGAGTACGTTCCCAAACCTGTGCCCAGCACAGAAAAAATCGACCCGGCAGAATAAAACATCCAACAGAGAACGCGATACAAGCCGCTCCTTGGGCCAGCACAAGTTGCTACTTGACTAAAAAACACCTTTTTTTCAGTCAGATACAAAGCTAGGGGTGTAGCTTATGGGAACAAAAACGCGATTAATGTGATATGACGACCGTGCCCATGATGTGCCCATTGGGCACGATCAAGACAAATCACCCAAAGGTCGTGCCAGATCTGGGCCCAGAAAATGACCAAAGGTCAAAATTGCCAGGCTTTTATCTCAACTGGGCACACGTCGGGCACAAAAATGGGCACAGAAGAGCTCCTGTGCCCAACTCACGGGTATAAAAGCACAAAACCCCTGATTCAATTTTTCAATTGAATCAGGGGTTTATATGTGGTTGCGGGAGCAGGATTTGAACCTACGACCTTCGGGTTATGAGCCCGACGAGCTACCAGACTGCTCCATCCCGCGACTGAATACTGCAAGTATAGATTGTGCCATGAAAAACAAGTGGCGAACTGCCATTTATATTTCTCAACGCAAAACAGTTTAGTCGCCAAACTGTTTTATGAATTCTGGTTGCGGGAGCAGGATTTGAACCTACGACCTTCGGGTTATGAGCCCGACGAGCTACCAGACTGCTCCATCCCGCGACTGAGAAAGAGATAGTACCTCGTATATTGCGGTGCGTCAAGCAAAAAGACAAAAGCCCTGCAAGGCAGGGCTTTGATTGTGGCACCACGCAATATCAGGCGGCGGTCTGTACGTAGGCGTTGCCCGGGTAGACCACGCTTTCCAGACCGGCGGAAGTGCGCATCGTCACTTCGTAGCGTCGGCCCAGCGGCTTGACATTGATCACTTCAAAGCGGATTTCTTCACCGCTGTCGGTTGTTTCCAGGATGCTATGGCCTGGCTCAAGTTGGTTGATTCTCATGATTTTTCCTTTTTGTCATTCTTTTTCTGACGATTATCCGGCTTACTGAAACAACATAAGCTCACGCTACGATAACGTGTTTATGTTGCTATTGACTATAGGTAGTTTCACGGAGTTCCCGTAGCACTGATCGCAGCTTAAGCAGCAATTATGAAAATCTGATGAATCGGCGTCATGAAAAATGCCCCGTCGGCGACGGGGCATTGGCAGCACTGGCAAACAGGCAAGGCGATCAGCCGATGCGCATGCCCGGTTCGGCGCCGTCGTCGGCGTCCAGCAGGAACAGGCCGGAGTTGTCCTCCGGGCCGGAGGCGCACACGATCATGCCCTGCGATACGCCGAAGCGCATCTTGCGCTCGGCCAGGTTGGCGACCACGATCACCTTGCGGCCAACCAGCGCTTCCGGCTGCTGATAGGCGCTGCGGATGCCGGAGAAGATGTTGCGCTGTTCGAAGCCGAGGTCGACGGTGAACTGCAGCAGCTTGTCGGAGCCTTCCACGAAGTTGCAGGCCAGCACCTTGCCGACGCGCAGGTCCAGCTTGGCGAAGTCGTCGATCTTGATGGTGTCGGCCAATGGCTCGTAGTTGGCCGCGGCGGCCGGTGCTTGTGTTTCCATGCTTTGCTTGTTCGCCTCGATGAGTTTTTCCACCAGCAACGGATCGATGCGCTGCATCAGGTGCTGGTATGGCTTGATGGTGTGGCCCAGCAGCAGCTGGTCGGCATCCGCCCACTGCAGCGGCGCCACGTCGAGGAAGGCCTCCACGCCCTCGGCCAGCTTCGGCAGCACCGGCTTCAGGTAGATGGTCAGCAGACGGAAAGCGTTGATCAGCACGCTGCACACTTCGTGCAGGCGCGCGTCCTGTCCTTCCTGCTTGGCCAGTTCCCACGGCTTGTTGGCGTCGACGTAGCCGTTGACGATGTCGGCAATCGCCATCACCTCGCGCAGCGCCTTGGCGTACTCGCGGGCCTCATAGGCGGCGGCGATGTTCTCCGCTTCGCCGGCGATGTTGCCGAGCAGGCGGGTTTCGTCTTCAACGTTGGCCGCAAGCTGACCGCCGAAGCGCTTGCTGATGAAGCCGGCGGCGCGGCTGGCGATGTTGACGAACTTGCCGACCACGTCCGAGTTGACGCGCGCGACGAAGTCATTGAGGTTGAGGTCGATGTCCTCGATGCGGCCGTTGAGCTTGCCGGCGATGTAGTAGCGCATCCATTCCGGATTCAGGCCGCAGTCGAGATAGGACTTGGCGGTGATGAAGGTGCCGCGCGATTTGGACATCTTGTGGCCGTCCACGGTCAGGAAGCCGTGCGCGAACACACCGCTCGGTGCGCGGTAGCCGGCGTATTTCAGCATCGCCGGCCAGAACAGCGCGTGGAAGTAGAGGATGTCCTTGCCGATGAAGTGGTACATCTCGGTCTTGCTGTCCGGCTTGAACCACGCGTCGAAATCGATGCCGGTGCGGTCGCACAGGTTCTTGAAGCTGGCCATGTAGCCGATCGGCGCGTCCAGCCATACGTAGAAGTACTTGCCCGGCGCGCCGGGGATCTCGAAACCGAAGTACGGCGCATCGCGGCTGATGTCCCAGTCCTGCAGGCCGCCTTCGATCCACTCGTTCATCTTGTTCAGCGACTCGGCCTGCAGGTGGACCTGGCTGGCGCCGTCACCGCGCAGGCTGCTGCCGCCGGTCCAGTCCTTGAGGAAGTCGGTGCACTCGCCGAGGCGGAAGAAGTAGTGCTCGGACGTCTTCAGCACCGGCTTGGCGCCGGACACCGCGGAGTACGGGTTCTTCAGTTCGGTCGGGCTGTAGGTGGCGCCGCACTTCTCGCAGTTGTCGCCGTACTGGTCGGCCGCACCGCACTTCGGGCATTCGCCCTTCACGAAGCGGTCCGGCAGGAACATGTTCTTTTCCGGATCAAACAGCTGCTCGATGGTGCGGCTGGCGATCTTGTCGTTGGCCTTCAGCGCCAGGTAAACCTGCTCGGAGAACACCTTGTTTTCCGGGCTGTTGGTGCTGTAGTAGTTGTCGTAGCCAATGTGGAAGCCGCTGAAATCTGCCAGATGCTCGGTGTTGACGCGCTCGATCAGCTGCTCCGGGGTGATGCCCTGTTTTTCCGCGGCCAGCATGATCGGGGTACCGTGGGTGTCGTCGGCACAGACGTAGTAGCACTCGTGGCCACGCATCTTCTGGAAGCGCACCCAGACATCGGTCTGGATGTGTTCAACCATATGACCCAAGTGGATGGCGCCGTTGGCGTACGGCAGTGCGCTGGTAACCAGAATCTGGCGTTTAGTCATGAAATGCATCCCGATAAGCAATACGAAACCGTCGATTATAACGACAAAGGTTGGCCGC
>Ga0209211_10003658_pt1 | contig 24749 bp, 24 predicted proteins | sample RifGroA2_FD_183992 | JGI IMG/M metagenome (GOLD analysis project Ga0209211, IMG submission 183992) | Groundwater microbial communities from Rifle, Colorado, USA - Groundwater A2 (SPAdes) (version 2) | ecosystem: Environmental > Aquatic > Deep subsurface > Groundwater | place: Rifle, Colorado...
AAGATTCCTCCCGAGAGCCGTATTCTTTTGTTGAATCTATTTTCCATAATCTAATATAGCCTATATATTCTATAGTATCCGATAGTATCCAATTAGTCAATATTATCGGCTTTCATTAAGTTTCTGTACACACCCCCGCTAGGGCGACCGAGCGGGTTAGATTCCTGCCGGGAAGTCAGCTAGTGCTAATGCAAATGACCGAGAGGCGTCGGCTCGACTGTCCACCGATGGTCCATTCTGCGACCAGATATTGTTGTATTATTACCTTAATTAAGGACGGCAAAAAATATTGCGGATAAAATGAAAAAGATCGTAACAAATTTTGTTTTGTTAGTAGGGACTTACATAGTCCCACTGTATGTGTTTCGTCAGAATCAGGATAATTATCCAGACATAGAAATAATTCAAAAAACCGTATTTCTTGTGTTGTTTTTGGGTGCCATATTGTTAACGTATTTAAATCACAAAAATAGAAAGAGTTTAAATAATCTGAAATGGTTTTGGATTGGTTTTGAAGCGATCGGAATTCTGGGCATAATATATTCTGCGGTAATTTTATATTTGTTATTCGCTTTTAGGAATGGCATTGGTTTTTAAAGGGACGCCATGGACCACACAAGAAGAATGAAGGCATTTGCTCTTGGGATTGCGATCTTCGCCCTGCTTGTTCCTATCGCCGCGCAGGTGCATGCGGCAGCCGATCCTGTTCCGTGCGCACCGGCATATGTGCAAGGCGCTGTGCCAGCGACGCAAGCGCCTGATTATAGCTACACGTCCGACGGATTTTTGGAATTGCATTTCAGACTGACCACGACGAAATGGAAATATAACTACGGTCGGCTCTTGGACTATGATGCGAACTGCAATCTGCTCATCGGCGGAGGCGGAATGTGGGGCGATAAACAGAGTTATGCCTGGCCGATGGGAGTGAGCCATCTGGTGCTGCGGTATGCGGAAGATAATCCCGCTCTCCCCGGCATGCATCACTTCAATGCGTACAACGGAGACACGGGTGCGCCCCTCTCGCTTGATCCGAACACTCCACTCGGCATGCTTGCCGGTTTTTACACATATCCGTCAAATCGCCCTATTCACCGGATTATCGTCGGCAATCGCGATGCTACTAATTTTAGTTGGGATACGGAGACAGGGGATCTCATCTCCACCGCAGCTCTGCCGGTGAAGATAACGCCGGTGAAAACCCCAGTGCTCATCGTGCCTGGAATCTTGGGGACGGATATAACCAAAGGCAGCGAGAAATTGTGGCTGGATCTCGGGCATAACTTCACTGACGTGGGCGATCAATTCATGGATCCATTACAGCTGAATGCTGATCTAACACCATCTGACACAGGTCTAACTTTAGGAGGTGTTGTGAGTAGGGAAACGGTTGATGTCGGACTAGGCAAACTCTCGATTTTCGATTACACCGACGGTCTCATCAAAGAATTCAAAGATCAGGGGTATGTCGAGGGCACGGATTTATTTACCTTCCCCTACGACTGGCGCTACGGAGTGAGTGGCGTCTTCAGTAATGGGCAGACGAACGTGGATTTGTTGAGGCAGAAGATCGCAGACATCGCGGCGCAAACAGGCAGCAGCAAGGTGGATGTCGTTGCTCACAGCACGGGCGGTCTCTTGGTAAAGAAGGGTGTCGCCGACCATCCCTCCGACCACCACATCGGCAAGGCGGTGTTCGTCGGCGTACCGAATGCCGGCGCGCCGAAAGCCGCGAAGGTGCTGCTTTCAGGCGACAGCTTCGGCGTCCCGTGGCTCGCCGATAGCGAGATGCAAAAGATCGCAAAAAATCTGCCAGTAGCCTACGATCTCCTGCCCAGTCTCCAATACGTCACCACTAAAGGCAGCTATGTGAAGATAGTGGACCAGGGGCTGTGGGGCTCGTCGAGCCGCGATCTGGATTTCGGCCAGACCACCGATTTCCTTCTCACCGATCATCAATTGAATACGCTGACATCGAACGGATCGCAGGCGCTGCATACGGCGAGCTTTGATAATTTCGATATGCGCACGGCCGGCGTTGATCTCTACAGCATAAACGGCTGTAAGAGTGGAACGATCGGCAACATTATCGAACGGCGGCAGAAAGATATTTTCGGAAATCTGCTCGTCAGTTATGATCAGCCGCAACAAACGTCAGGGGACGGTACCGTGCCGCTTGAAAGCGCGACGAATCTACCTATTGACGCGGGCCACGTCTACTACGCGCTTAAGGCCGACCACGGCAAGATGCCGAGCCAGAACGGCATCCGCCAAAAGATCGTCAACCTGCTTTCCGGAAGTCAGCTTTCGGTCGGGAGCGGCCTCATGACGCAGGATATCTCGCAGTGCAAGTTGCATGGCAAGGCGATTTCCATCTACAGTCCAGTCGCTATCCAGGTAACCGATGCTCTCGGTAATCGCGCGGGCGTTGCCGCAGATGGCAGTGTCGAGAATAGCATTCCCGGGGCGAACTTCGAGATTATGGGGGAACACAAATTCGTGTATCTGCCGGACGATGAAGGCCAAACGTACACGATTGCGCTCAAAGGCTCCGGCGACGGTACGTTTACGCTGCAAAATCAAAACATTGCGAATGATCAGGTGACACAGACCGAGGTTTTTACCGATCTGTCAGTTACGACGGCGCTTCTCGGACAGGTACAGATGAGTTCGGCTTCTACGACCCTGTCGTTAGATGACAATGGCGATGGAATTATCGATCAAATCGTCCAGCCGACCGCAGTGGTATATCCCGACACGATGCCGCCAGAAGCGATTGTCCAATTCGACCCTGCGCTCAAGGATCTTCGCTTTACGTCCTCGGACAATGTTTCTACGCCGGACAAGGTGACTGTCGCTGATGCAGGAGGCCATGTGGTATTGACCGATGAAGCGGGCAACACGCTCGATGTCGGCTTTGTCGAAACAAACAGAAGGAACGCTTTGAAAGCCGGTATTCAATCGCTCACCTATAACGGACAAGCGGTCAGCATCCCTTCAAATTCGTTTTCTTTCAGTTGGAGATTGGACAGTCAGGGGGTCCTGAAATCGCTGACGCAGGTAGTTAAGTCGCGCGGCGGCTTCAGCATAAAAGCGGTGTACGACGGAAATCAGACCGTCCTCACAGGCACCGACCAGACGGGAAAGATACATAAAACGCTGGCGGGATTGCTCCTTCTGAAAGTCTCAACGAACCGCGGCGATTTTACCTGGACGTACTGATCGGGTGTTACATCCCGCGCGAGAGGCCTCGCTGTACTATTCTGAAATTCGCCAAAAGGCCCTTACGGGGCCTTGCACGGCAAGGTTACAGACCGAGCCGGGGCATCAAGCCAATGCTAATTCAAGTGACCGAGAGGGGTGGTTTTTGGGCGCTACTCGATTTGAAAATCAGCGTTTAACCAGCGCGATTAAGGCGCAATCGTGGTCACGGCCGTATTAATAATCTCTCCCTGCGCTTCCAAAATCTATCGCAGTAGAATTCATTACTGCTTTTACTTCGTCATTTGGCGAGCTCTTCCTCTATAATTCTTTTGAATTCGTCCCATGACTGAAGTCCTAATACTAGACGTCCATTGATGAAGAAAGCGGGTACGCCAGCAATACGTTCCCGCACGGCATCTTGAGAATTTGCTTCAACAAAAAGTTGGTATCTTTCAGTTTCAAGGCAACGGTCAAATCTAGTCATATCTAGCCCGAGTTGTTCTCCAAAACCCTTAAAATCCAATTGCTCTAAATCCGGCTGCTCTGCTTGACCGTGCAGGTCTATCTGGGGGGCTAACAATAAATCGTGATACTGCCAAAACATTCTTTGTTCGTTGGCGCACCTCGCCGCGTTTGCGGCACTTGTATCACCCAACAGTCCGGGGTAGTCGGGAAAAACAAAATCTTTCCAATACATTACAACCTTGCCAGTTTCTATGTATTCCACTCGCAATTTCTGCTCTACGTTTTGGAAAAACATCCTTGAAAAAGGGTCATAGTAGTTTCCGTATTCAATAATCTTCACTTTTGCGTTCGGAGAGCCGTTTGAAGGAAGATTACCGACAGATGAACCGAGCGATTGTGCTGGCCTGGGACTAAGTGGAGTTCCTGTAAGAGCAAGTGCGGAACCCGTAAAGACCACGAATGCGCCTAATGCGGCGACAACGACTGCTACGCTAAAAAGAATGGGTTTGTGTATACGCATAATCGTTATTGCCAATTATTATTAACCGTTAGTCCATCGTAGCATACTGGCATCTCCGACCTCTGAAGAGGGTATAATGGCTACATGAGGAGATATGTGCCTTATGTCGTCCTGTTCGCGCTTCTTAGCATTGTAGTTTTGTTCTACAGCTTGTATCGGGGCCCAGTTTCCATACTCTCGTTTAAATTATTCGATTCTTCGTCGAGCGAAGCACAGGTTGCGGCAGTTCTGCGCGCCGTGCCTTTAAACGACACCTTCACGGTGGGCGATGCGATTACCGTTGCGCTCGTGGTGGATACAAAAGGCGTATCCATCAATGCTGTCGGGGGGAACATTACGTACTCGTCGGACAATGTGGAAATAATCGATATTTCCACAACAGACTCCATTATCAACTATTGGGTTCAGGAGCCCAAATTCTCCAATGCGAGCGGCACGGCCAGTTTTTCAGGAGTCGTTCTTTCCCCGGGGTTCACGGGATCGGCTGGCAACATTGTCACCCTTTCTTTCAAAGCGAAGCGTCCCGGGAAGACGAGTATCGATATCACGGACGCGCAGGTATTGGCCAACGACGGCTTGGGCACGAATATCCTAACGGATGTAATCCCGGGAACTCTGGTCGTGAAAGACAAACAGACACAGAGGATGGATATCAACGGGAACGGGAAGGTTGATCTTTCCGACGCGAGTATTTTGATCTTTCATTGGGGCACGAACGATGCACAAAGCGACTTAAACGGGGACGGTATCGTAAATCTAAAGGATTTGAGCATGTGGGCGGCTAAATTCACAAAATAAAGCGGCACAAAAATTATTTTAGAGTTAGGATTGCAATATCCGCTCTCATAGCTCAACGGATAGAGCGCAGGCCTCCGAAGCCTGAAATCGAGGTCCGACTCCTCGTGGGAGCACTACTTCGCTAAAGCTACGCAGTGCGCGGCACTACTTCACTTTCGCCCTTTTGATTGCCTGTGCGAGGCGGGACTTCTTGCGCGCGGCAGTGTTGGCCTTGATAACGCCGCGTTTCTTCGCCTTGTCGATTGCCTTATATGCAGCGGGGAGGAGTTTCTCGGCTCCTGCGGCATCCTTGGCGGCGAGCGCCTTAGTGAGCGCCTTCGTGGCATCATGGAGCATATCCTTGCGACGCAGATTGAACACATGTTTCTTCGCCGAGGAGCGGATCGCTTTCTTTGCCGAGCGGGTGATGGCCATATAAGTAGGTTGTAGAGAGTAGGGTATAGGTTGTAGAGGGAAAAAGCAAATTCCTGTATTATCAATACATGATTCGGCAGATTCGCGGGAAGGTACTCTCGACAAGCCCCTTAAGCGCGGTCATCGAGGTCGCGGGCTTCGGCATCGAGGTGCGCATGTGCGCTCCTGAAACACTTTCGGTTAGTAGCGAGGCACGGCTCGTGACGCATTTGGCCGTCAAACAGGACGGCATGGAGCTCTACGGCTTTCAGGATGCGGCCGACCGCGATTTCTTCGAGCTCATGCTCTCGGTGTCGGGAGTGGGACCGAAGACGGCGCTCTCGGTCTTGCGCAGGGCACCCCGTGAAGCACTCATCGGCGCGATAGGCAAACGCGACCTCAATTACCTCACCAAGGTCGTCGGACTCGGCAAGAAGAGCGCTGAAAAAATGCTGGTCGAGCTGTCGGAGAAAGTCGGCGATGCCGCACATGATGGCGCCGACGGAGAGGTCTTTGATACGCTCGTCGCCCTCGGCTACACCGAGCGCGAAGCGCGTAAGGCGCTCCACGCTATTCCCGACCGTATCATCGGCAAGGATGCGCGGCTTAAGGCGGCGCTTTCGGGGAACCGCGCATAGTTTTCCTATGTACGCGCTCGTCAATTACATTGTTCGTATTTTGAAAATAATCGTGCCGGAAACGGTAGTTGAGCTCTTGCGGCCACTCTACCACCGCATGCTCGCGTACGGTATGGCGTTTTCATACGGCTTCCCCGCGCGTTCGCTCACGGTCATCGGTGTCACCGGGACAAAGGGCAAGTCGACGACCGCAGAGATGCTTTTTTCAGTCCTGCGAGCTGCGGGATACAAGACCGCGCTGCTTTCTACCATCCGATTTGCGATCGAGAACGACTCGGAACCGAATCGCTATAAGATGACGCTCCCGGGACGCGGTTTCGCACAGACCTTTATGCGTAAGGCGCTCGCCACGGGGTGTACGCATGTCGTCATCGAGATAACGTCGGAGAGCGTCCTGCAATATCGGCACTGGTTCCTCGACCTCGACGGGCTCATCGTGACGAATGTCCAGCGCGAACATATCGAGCGGCACGGCTCGTTCGAGAAGTATGTCGAGGCGAAGCACTCCATCGTTGACGCCTTGGTCCGTTCGCCCAAACGTTCCCGCGTACTCGTGACGAACGGGGACCTCCCGGAGACGCATGCCTTTATTTCAGCGCGTGTCTCCCGCGCGATCGCATTTAGCGCCCATGAGCTCCGGAACCTCTCCGAAGATGAACGGAATGTCGGCTTCGACTACAACGGCGTGCGTTTCTCCCTCCCCGTGCCCGGCGCCTTCAACGCAATGAATGCACTCGCCGCAGTGAAACTTACGGAGGCACTCGGTATTCCGCTTCCCGTCGCGGCCTCCGCCCTCGCGGTGCTTCCGCCGGTGCGCGGCCGTGTCGAGCATATTGATGCTGGCCAGGATTTTCTCGCCGTCGTTGATTACGCGCATACGCCGGACTCGCTCGCTGCGCTCTATAGTGCATTCCCGACCCACAGGAAAATCTGCGTACTGGGGAACACGGGCGGCGGGCGTGATACCTGGAAACGGTCCCTGATGGGCCGCATCGCGGACGAGGCATGCGAGAAGGTCATTCTCACGAATGAAGACCCGTACGACGAGGACCCCGCTTCAATCGTGGAAGAGATGGTACGGGGGATGGCGCGCGCGCCTCAGATCATCATGGACCGGCGCTCTGCGATACGCGCGGCGCTTCGTGCGGCGCGCCCGGGCGACGCCGTTTTGATTTCCGGCAAGGGCACCGACCCATTCATCATGGGGCCCAGGGGTTCTAAAGAGCCCTGGAGCGATGCCCAGGTTGTCCGTGAAGAGCTCGAGCGACTTCTTGGAGAAGTTTGATACTATTCTCCTATGCATGATGCATGGTTTTTTATAGGCGTTTTTGTCTTCATCTTCCTTATCTGGATCGCCACGGGAGGTCCGTTGCACCCGATCTCATTCACCGGCCCTTCGCTCGCGCCGCCGCAAGAGCTCGGCGGCGGGACCTACCTTTCGTTCCCGCGAGCGCCCTATGGAGTAGGCGGCAGCGGGAATGTCTCCTTGCCCGGTTCTTCAGACGGGAAAAGCTCCCCAAGCGGTTCGGGGTACACGGGAAGCTCGGCACTCCCCGGCAGTTCGGGATCTTCAGGCACTCCCGCGCCATCTTCTGTGGGCGGCATGTCCTTCGGCGCTCCTTCTCCGTATCGCGGCCTTGTGAGTGTGAGCCACTACATCTCGAGCGCCGGCGCTCTCGATCCAGGAAATGAGTACGTTGAGCTCTCGGTCGCCCAGAACGCCGGCGTGCCGATCAATCTCTCGGGATGGAAGCTGGTGAGCGACGCGACCGGAAGCTCTGCCGTCATCCCGAGGGGGACCGAGACCCCGACCTCGGGTATCGTGAACGCGGCGGAGGACATCGTCCTTACTCCGGGAGCGCGCGCAATCGTCATCTCGGGACGGTCACCTATCGGCGCCTCCTTCCGCGAGAATAAATGCATCGGCTACTTCAGCACCTTCCAGAAATTCTACCCCTCCCTGCCCCTGAACTGCCCCAGTCCCTCTGACGAGCTTATCGTCTATTACGGCCCGGGGTACATCCGCGACCCCGCCTGTATCGCCGCAGTAGACAAGATCGCGCGCTGCCAAGTCGCGCTCACGCCGCCCTCCGGCCTCTCAAGCGCCTGTCAGAGCTTCGTCGTGAACTATCTGAACTACAACGGCTGCGTGCAGGCGCACCGGAATGACGCCAACTTCGCGGGTAACACCTGGCGCATCTACCTGAATCGCACGAGCCCTATGTGGCGCACCAAGTACGAGGTCGTGAAGCTCTTGGACAGCAACGGCAAGACGGTGGACGCGTTCAGCTACTAGAAAGCAGAGGTGGTAGGTGGTAGGTTGTAGATGGTAGAAATACCGAATCGTGCCCCTAGCTCAACTGGTAGAGCAATTCCCTTTTAAGGAAGAGGTTCCGGGATCATCCCCCGGGGGGCACACAAAATTATTCTTTCCAGATTTTTATAACACGCATGGGCAATGGACAAATATGGGACGATTTACTCGCCCGTCCAGAAAACACCACGCTTCAGCATATCTCTTTGTGCGACCTCAACGAACTTTCTCATTATCGGGAATCCTTCGGTGGCAAGCATCTTCTTACCATTTGAGTCTTGATACGAAAATTTTATGCGTTTCAGTGTTTTCTCATTAATCGAATCAAGTAGCTCAAACAAAGGTTCGACTTTATCCAGCGCGTACGCAAAACGTGCTTCTGGACCCTGTTGTGCTGCATAAGAGGACCACCTGTCATGAGCGATTTGCGCAAGTGGCCACGGAAAGGATGCAAAAATTGCTATTGCATCTTTTCGTTCCTGCTCCTCGTGCTCCTTCGTTTTTACATGATATGGGACGTCACCGTGTGTTATTTCTCCAAAATCGTGAAAGAGCATAATTTGATAGAGCAGTTCCACGTTTAGTGTACGATTTGGGTCCTCAAGAGGAAGAAAGTATTGAGCGAGGAAGAATAGAGAAAAGACGTGCTCTGCTACTGATTCAGAATGCACATCAAAGTTTCTTGTTGTGTTATATCGCAACGTTCGCTTAAGTTTGTAGGCGATTTGCAACTGTCGAATAATATTCATTATCTCTCCGTCGGATTGATCAATGATATGAATAATTGTTTTCATATCAATTACATCGAAAGTGCAAAGCGCTCGAGGGACAAAGACAAGTCGAGGCCGCTACGGCGGGAGGATTGAAGAAGAGAAATGAGAGAGAGGGATAATTTTCGTGCGTCCGCGGCCGACCACCTTCCCTGCCTGCCGGCAGGCAGGTCCATCAGGTCGCGGGCTTTCCAGTGGAGGAGGCCGTGGAGCATTTCAGGCGCGTCGCCGGCGCGGAGCGCGCGAACGACCTCGAGCCAGAGCTTCTCGCGCGAGCGAGCCGCGAGCGCATTCACGAGATTTGCATTGAATCCGCGTCCGCCGAGGGCGGACGCGGGCTTGTCGTATTTGTATTCCATCTTCGCTTTTGCAACAATTTTTTTTGCTTTCGCTGCATTCAGTTTCGGCGCGAGGATGATGATGGCATTATCAGACGCGGCAAGTGCATCAATATGTTCTTCAAGAACATTACCAATGTTTTCTTCTCCCCCCTCCTCTTCTTCGCTCGCTGCGCGAGCGGCGAGAAAAGGATCATCGATCAGTATGAGGAGCCGTTTTACAAACAGCCCGCCCGAGAGCGCTGCCTCTTCAAGCGCCGCGTCGGAGAGCTCCTCGCGCGCGAGGCGCACATACGCAAGGTTCGGCTCCTTCCTCCTCGCGGCCGCCACCCACTCAAACGCCTTTGTCCGTACTCTCTCGCTATCGCTGCCGTAAAAGAAGTAGATCATGTTTGGTGCATGTCGCCCCAGGTGGCGCCGGACTTCATCGTTACGATGATAGGAACGCCACGCGTCTCTGTCGCCGGCAAGACTGACTCCATGATCTTCTGTATCTCTGTCCCAAGCTCTTTCTCGCGTTCTCTGCGTATCTCGTATACGAGCTCGTCGTGCACCTGCAGGAGCAGGTAAGCATCCGCAAGCGCCTTTTCTTTAGCGAGCATCTCATCGACGCGCGTCATCGCGAGCTTGATGATGTCCGCCTCCGTCCCTTGTATGGGCGCGTTGATCGCCATGCGCTCGGCCTGCGCGCGCACATACGGCAGTGAAGATTTCATTTCGGGGAATTGCCGGCGGCGGCCAAAGAGGGTTTCCGTATAGCCGTGCTTCCTCGCGAAGCCGCGCGTGCTTTCAAGGTATTCCGATAGCGTCTTGAACGTCGAGAAATACTCTTCGAGAAACGCGTGCGCCTCGGCCGTCGTCGAGTCGAGCTGGGCGCGCAGCGCGTTCACGCCCATCCCGTAGAGGATGCCGAAGTTGATGACCTTCGCGCGGCGCCGCATCTCGTAGTCGACCGCCTCCGGCGCCACGTGGAACACCTGCGCCGCGACCTCTTGGTGCACGTCTCTCCCCTTTTTGAATATGTCGCAGAGCTTCTCATCGCCCGAGAGAATAGCCGCGAGCCGCAGCTCTATCTGAGAATAATCGAGTGCGACGAGCGAAAATCCCTTCGGTGCGATGAATGCATTCCGTATTGCTTTGCCGCGCTCGGAGCGGAGCGGGATGTTTTGCAGGTTCGGGTTCTGTGAGGCCATGCGGCCGGTCGTGGAGCCCGTCTGAATAAACTCGGCATGGAGCCGGTTCCCGGCGTCGAGGAGGGGCGGCAGAGTCTCGATATAGGTCGAGAGAAGCTTCTTCAGTTCGCGATATTCGAGGATGTCGCTCACGATAGGGTGCGCGTCGCGTATCTTCTCGAGCTCGCTCTCGCGCGTCGAGCGCTGGCCGCCTGCCGTCTTCTTCTGCCTTTCGGGAATAATCTTTAACTCATCAAAGAGCACTTCGCCGAGCTGTTTGGGAGAACTGACGTTGAACTCCCGTCCCGCCGTTTTGTGGATGCGTTTTTCGATCCTCTCAAGCTCCGCGCGATACTCTTTCGCAAGCGCTTTAAGGACAGCTGGGTTAATAAGAACGCCCCGCTGTTCCATCCGCGCTATGACCGGGATAAGCGGCTTCTCGATCTTCTCGTACACCTCGCGCACGCGCCCGAGCTCGGCGATCTGTTTCTCTAATGTCGCATACGCCGCGTCGAACGTGCGTTCCTTGGTAAACGCGCGAAGGTCGTCGATGGACGGGTTCGTGAACTCAGACGAGATGAGCCAGAGCATCGCCTGCGCTTCGCGAAGACGCGTCGAATCTACTTTTTCTTCCGGCATGAGCTCGATCGTTTCTTCGGCGTCCGGCTTGTTTGTAAACATCGCCTTGATCCGCTCCCGAAGCGTCCTGAAGCCGAACTCGTCGCAGAGGGCGAGCATCTTCGGTACGTCGATATTCTCGCGCCATGGCTGTGTGGGGAGCGAGAAGGCGATCGGCGCGTCGAGCCGTATCGTCGCGAGCGACTTAGAGAAGCGCGCATCCTCTTCATGCTCTTTCAGAAGAGCGACCATGCGCGCCTTCACTCCCTTCTCGACTAATTTCTTTTCGCTCTTTCTAAGCGCCGCATATATTTTTTCAATAGAGCCGAATGCCATGATGAGCTCGGTCGCCGTCTTCTCGCCGATGCCCGCGACGCCCTTGATATTGTCGGAGGGGTCGCCGCGGAGCCCCTTCCAGTCCGGAATAAGCGTCGGTGGAAATCCGAACCGTTCTATCACTGCTTTCTCGTCATACAAAATAGTATCGTTAATGCCCTTTTTCAGAGTGTACACGCGCACGCGCTCGTCGTCGACGAGCTGGAGGGTGTCCATATCGCCCGAGGCGATGATGACATCCACCTCCGTATTCGCCTTAAGCATATGCGCGATCGTGCCGAGGAGGTCATCGGCCTCGAATCCCTCCCGCTCGTAGAGCGGTATAGAGAACGCCTCGAACACTTTCCGCGATTCTTGTATCTGGAGCGCGAGGGCGTCGTCTATCGCGACGCGGGTCGCTTTATAGCCCGCGTACGCCTCGTGGCGGATCGTCGGCTTCGGCAGGTCGTAGCAGGCGGCGAGGTAATCGGGCTTAAGCTCGGCGACGATCTTCAAGAGCATCGCAACAAGGCCGTAGAGGGCGCCGGTCGGCGCGCCCGTGGGGCCGGTAAACTCCGGCAAGGCATGGTACGCACGATGGATAATCGCGTGCGTATCGAGGAGCACGATGCGTTTCTTCTGTTTGGAGTGGAGTGTCTTAGCCATATGCGAGAGTGTGCGAGCCGTCAGGAAGTGCTGTAAGCATAACGCGGACGGCAGGCGCAGGGAGCGCCTCTGCGACGTTCTCCGGCCATTCGAGCATAATAAGATTCCCCGGATCCTGCAGGAGCTCGTCGAAGCCGAGCGCCGCGAGATCGCTACCCTTCTCGAGACGATACGCATCAATGTGTACGAGCCGCGCGAACTTGGAGGTTCGACCTCCAAGTTCGCGCGGCAGGAAGTAAATCTTCTCGAGGACAAAGGTAGGACTATTTACTGTTTCTTCGACGCCGAACGCTTTTGCCACTGATTTCGTAAACGCAGTCTTCCCCGCCCCAAGCTCGCCCGAGAGAGTGACGAGTGTCGCGCCTGCTTCTGGCATAAGAGAACGGACAAAATCGGCGGCCTCCGCCTCGAGCTCTCTGAGCGTCTGGATAACTTTCTTCATAGTGAGACAATTGTACCGCCGAAAACGAAAGTGCGCCTGACTCCGAAGAGTCAGGCGCACGCGATTGCAGAAATCTACTACCAAGATCGGTACCCCCAAAACATGACGGAGGCCGGAGGCCGGTAATAGTACGGGTAGGACGAGTACGGCGCGGGAGCACAAACTACTGCTGTGCCCTGTGACACCCATCGGTTCGGAAAGGCGCAGAACGCCTTTTGCCCGGGCTTCAACTGGGTCGGCTCCGCCGCCGGCACGTAGACCACGGTTGGGGCGGCGGCACACCCACCGAGCAGGGCTGCGAGAAAAAGAACAGCCGGTACCTTCATGGCAATCTCCTGAAGTTGAACCTATAAAGTATACTACTACTTATAGCAATTTGTCAAGCCCCTCCACAGAACCGCCTATGTTCGGTGCTATAATCGCCTGCATGGATCTGCCGTTTGATACGACGCATACCGACGCGGAACTCGCCGCCGTACGCGCGCGCGAAGAAGAAGACCTCGCGCGCATCCTCTCTGAAAAGTACGAGATGCCGTATGCCGACCTTTCGCTCCAGGCGATAAACACCGACGCGCTCCGTCTAATCCCCGAGGCGGCTGCGCGCGCCGCCGAGGCGGCGGCGTTCGCGAAAACAGCCAAGGAGGTTTCGCTCGCCATACATAATCCGAACAATCCCACCCTCGCGAATCTCTCTGCCGACCTTGTCGGACGCGGCTTCACGCTCCGCACCTTCCTCGTTTCGAGGAAGAGTCTCGACCGGGCCTTTGGGCGCTACCGCGAACTCTCCTTCTCGACCGAGTCGAAGCCGGGCGTCTTTACTATTCCCTCGGAAGTACTCTCCAAAGCCGCGGGCGCAATCAGCACGCTTCCCGCGCTTGCGCGCGAAATAGAAGCCGCGGTAGTTGAGAAGTCGCTCGACCGCATCTCCCACGTCTTTGAGGTCCTCCTCTCAGGCGCCTTTGCGCTCCGCGCTTCGGATATCCATTTTGAGCCGGGCGAGGCGAAAACGCTCTTGCGTCTGCGCATCGATGGTGTTCTCTCCGACGTCTACGCCTTTGAACCCGCGATCTATCACCAACTCAATTCACGCATCAAGCTCGTTTCGGGGACGAAGCTGAATGTGACGAAAGAGGCGCAGGACGGTCGGTTCTCTGTAGAAAAGGATTCGGCCCAAATCGAGATACGCGTGTCGCTCATCCCGAGCAATTACGGCGAATCGATCGTGATGCGCATCCTCGACCCCGAAGCGACGAAAGTTACCTATAAAGACCTCGGCATTCACTCGAAGCTCCTCGCACGCCTTGAGGCGGAGATACGGCGGCCGAACGGGATGCTGCTTACGACCGGTCCGACGGGGAGCGGGAAGACGACGACACTCTACTCCTTCCTCCGCGAGATCCACACGCCGGACATAAAGATCATCACGATCGAAGACCCGGTCGAGTACCACCTCGACGGCATCGTGCAGACGCAGGTCGAGGGAGAGAAATATACCTTTGCTGAAGGGCTCCGCTCGATCGTGCGCCAAGACCCGGATGTCATCATGGTCGGCGAGATCCGTGACGGCGAAACAGCCAATATCGCCATCCAGGCCGCGCTCACCGGCCACTTCGTCTTTTCCACGCTCCACACCAACGACGCTGCGGGCACCTTCCCCCGGCTTGCAGACCTCGGCGCGGACCCGAAGTCCTTCGGTTCTGCCGTGACCGTCTCGATGGCGCAGCGCCTCCTGCGCACGCTCGATCCCGAAAAGAAAAAAGAGCGTCCGCTCACGGACGCTGAGAAAAAGATGATCGCAAAAGTCTTCGAGCTGCTCGCCGACAAGTCGCTCGTTCCCGAAAAAATAGAAACGGTATGGGAGCCGTCAGTAGACGGCTCGCCCGATAGTGGCGAGACCGGTTACAAGGGGCGCATCGGCCTCCATGAGGCGATCTTTATGGACGACGAGCTCGCCCACTTCCTCCGCGACAATCCGCCTGAAAACGAGATCGCGAAGCTTGCATCAAAACAGGGCTATCTCACCATGGCGCAAGACGGCATCCTCAAGGCGCTCTCTGGCATCACCTCCCTCGCCGAAGTCGCCGCCACCGTGGACCTGCCGAGATAGCTTCATTGACACGTCATAACTGATGTATATACTTCGGTTATATGAAAACTGCGATTAGCTTTAAGATAGACAAAGAGGTGCGCGACCGGGCACGGAAGGTCGCTAAAAAAATAGGCATACCGCTCTCTATGGTAGTCAACCAGCAGTTAAAGACGTTCGCCGATGAACGGCGTATCGAGTTCTATGAGCCGCTCATCCCCAACGCCAAAACACGCAAGATCCTCGACGAGGCCCTGCGCGATATCCGGGAAGGCCGAGAGGATAGGTTTTCTCCGGCATTTACAAGCATTGAAGATATGAATCGTTGGCTTGATAGAAAGCCATGACTGTCTTCTATTCGAAGAGATTTAAGAAGAATTACGGAAAATTGCCCTTGAAGTTGCGGGAACAATTCAAAAAACGCCGAAACTTGTTTCTCGTGGAACCTTTCGATCCCATCCTCAATAACCATACCTTACATGATCCCTATCGGGGCTGTCGGAGCATTAATATAACAGGCGACTACCGCGCTATTTTCTATAACGAGAATCCCACTATTGTCCGCTTTATTGCCATCGGAACGCATCACGAGCTTTTTGGCACCTAACATCCGCACCGAAGTCGCCGCCACCGTCGACCTGCCGCGTTCTTAGACGAGCGCATCGATTGTTTTTGCCAACTGGCGGTCTTTTTCGGTTATCCTATTCCCCCTGTCATGAGTGGTCGTAGAAATAACGACATTTTTATAGTCTGTAATGCAAATATCGGGATGGTGCTGCAATCGCTCGGCAACTTCACCCACCCTGTTTACGAACGCGAGCGCTTGTCGAAAGTCGGCAAATGTGAATGTTTTTTGGAGCGTATTATTTACTTCTTGCCATGCGTCATGCATCGGCTAACTATATCAAAAGAGAAGGTCCCGTTCATAGTCCTCAAGGCAATATCCCACAGTGAAGCGGGGGAGACGAGACACCTGAGGAGTTCCGCAGCGCCCATACCGAAGTAGGAGACCACAAAGTCCTTGGGGAAACGCCTGAAGCCGTCAAGCCTTGCCTAGAGGAGTATGAACGAGATCAAAAAACTATGATAGAATATTAGCATCATCATATTTTTATGTCAAGGTCTTCTGGAAATCCCCTCCCGCTCCTCACCTCACTCGATGCGGCGCTCCGTCCGGTCAGTTGGGACGAGTATGTCGGCCAAAAGCAAGTAAAAGCAAATGTGCGCGTCTCTCTTGATGCGGCGAAGAAGCGGGGAAGCATGCCTGAACACATCCTCTTTTATGGACCGCCGGGCGTCGGGAAGACGACGCTCGCCCACCTCGTCGCCCACACGCTTGAAGCACCTCTCAAAAGTACGTCCGGCGTCGCGATAGAGCGTGCCGGCGACCTCGCCGCGATACTTACCAATCTCGACCCGAACACTGTGTTGTTTATTGACGAGATCCACCGGCTCTCGCGCAAGATCGAGGAGCTCTTATATCCTGCGCTTGAGTCCGGGCATCTCGACATCGTGCTTGGGAAGGGGCCGTCGGCGCGCACCGTCGAGCTTGCGCTCCCGCCCTTTACGCTTGTCGGCGCGACCACGCGCGTCGCAGAGCTCTCCGGCCCCTTGCGCTCGCGCTTCGGCGGCGGCGTCTATCAGCTTGATTTCTATACGAACGACGACCTGCGCGACATTATTCGCCGCTCGGCGACGCTCCTCGAGCTCGCGGCGCCCGAAGAGGTCATCACGCGCATCGCGGAGAGGAGCCGCGCGACTCCGCGCGTCGCGAACGCGCTTCTGAAGCGCGTGCGTGATTTCTCCGAGGTGCACGAGCGCCCGCTCTCGGCTGCTCTCTGCGACGAGGCCTGCGCCCTCTTCGGTATTGATGCGTACGGCCTCACCAAAGACGACCGCCGCTATCTCGAGACCCTTCTGAAAAGCTTCAGGGGCGGGCCCTCCGGCGTCCAGGCGCTTGCGGCGGCGCTCCACGAAGACGCCGACACGGTCGAATACATCTATGAGCCGTATCTTCTGCGTCTCGGCTTCATCGAGCGCTCCCCGCGCGGCCGCATCCTCACACAAAAGGGCCGCGAGTATTTGGGCAGTGAACCAGTTTTATTGTAAAAAGCGAGCGACTTGTGAAAATTGGTAGTAAGACTTGGCCTAGCGGCCCGGAGCGCGACCAATTTTTACAAGTTGCGAGCTTTTTTGCTATCATCCGTTTATGAGCGGACACAGCAAATGGTCCCAGATCAAGCGGCAGAAGTCCGTGACCGACGCGGCGAGGAGCCGCGTCTTCTCGCGCTTCGCGCGCCTTATCGCGCTTGAGTCTAAAAAAGCGAACGGCCTGCTCTCGGCGCCCGGGCTCGCGGTCGCGATTGCGCGCGCCAAAGCCGCGAATATGCCTAAGGACAACATCGAACGCGCGGTCGCGAAGGGCATCTCAAAAGATTCCGGCGATCTCGAACAGGTTCTCTACGAAGCGTACGGGCCGGGCGGTGTCGCTATCCTTGTTGACGCTTTAACCGATAATAAGAACCGCACAACGCAGGAAATAAAACATTTGCTTGTTCTGCATAGTATCGAGCTCGCGAATCCGGGCGCTGCGAGCTGGGCGTTTACAAAATCCGGCGGCGCCTATCTGCCGAACGAACCTCTCATTGAAGTCGCGGGGGCTGACGAAGAGCGGCTTTCTGCCGTCCTTGAAGCGCTCGACGAGCATGACGATGTGCAACAAGTTTTCACCAATGCGCGCGGTTATGGAAATATCGACTAGGCGGCCCTTTCGGGTGCTGGCGATTGACCCCGGCTACGACCGGCTCGGTATCGCCGTCATCGAGGGCGACCCTTCGCGCCCGACGCTTCTCATGAGCGCGTGCGTTATGCCGGAGAAGGGCGCACACGAAGAGCGTCTCGCGCGCGTCTTTAGCGCCGTTGCAGATGCTATTACCGAGTATGCGCCCGCAGCGCTCGCCCTCGAGACCCTCTTCTTCAGTATCAATAAGAAAACGGCCCTCGGCGTCGCTGAGGCGCGCGGCGCCATTCTCGCGGCCGCCGGTAGTGCGTCCCTACCGGTCATCGAGTGTTCTCCCCAGCAGGTGAAACTCGCGGTCACCGGCCACGGTGGGTCGCGTAAGGCGGCCGTTGCGGCCATGATTCCTCGTCTTCTTCATCTTCCGAAGAAAAAGCGTCTTGATGATGAACTAGATGCCATCGCTATCGGCATTACTGCGCTTGCCACCGGTCTCTTGAGAGACCAAAAGGACAAGAAGTGGTAGCATACACGATATGATGGTACGCCGACGCGCCTCGTGGCGGCAGATGTTTCTTGCGTTTATCCTCGCGCTCTTTGGGTTGGGCTTTTTCATCGGCGGAGGCCTTCTTGTTGTTGTCGCCCTTACGCCGGTGCCGGACATAAGCTCATTCTCCTCGCGACAAGTCGACCAGTCGACAAAGATCTACGATCGCACCGGCCAAGTCCTTCTCTATGACTATAATCGCGACGCGCGGCGGAGCGTCGTCCCTCTCGCCGACATTTCGCCACATGCGATCAGCGCCACGATTGCTATTGAGGACTCGAGTTTTTATGCACATGGGGGCATCCGCCTTACCTCTATCCTCCGTGCCATCCTCGCCGACGCCGTCGGCGGATCGCTTTCCCAGGGTGGATCCACGATCACACAACAGGTTGTGAAGAATGAACTCCTCACCAGCCGCAAAAGTATCATCCGTAAGATCCATGAATGGGTGCTCGCGATCAAGCTTGAGCAAGTCTACTCGAAGGAACAGATCCTTGAGACATACCTCAATAGCATCCCCTACGGAGGCACGCTCTATGGAATCGAGGCGGCTTCTGAATCCTATTTCGGCATCCCCGCAAAAGACCTCTCGCTCGCGCAGGCGGCATATCTCGCGTCGATGATACAGGCACCGACATATTATTCCCCGTACGGCACTCACCGGGCCGCGTTGGATGCGCGCAAAGATACCATCCTCGAGCGGATGCGCACGCTCGGATTCATCTCCGACGCCGCCTCTGTTACCGCGAAGGAAGAGGGGGTCTCCTTCTCTCCGACCGGCCGGAACTCGATCGCCGCGCCGCACTTTGTTTTTTATATCCTCAATCTGCTTGAAGAGCGGTATGGTTCGCAAGCGCTTATCTCTGGGCTGAAGGTGACAACAACACTTGATGCCGACCTTGAGACGAAAGCGGAGGCGATCGTGAACCAATACGCGCTCGAGAACGAAAAGAAATTCAAGGCATCAAATGCGTCGCTCATCGCTCTCGATCCCTCAACCGGACAGATCCTCGCTATGGTCGGTTCGCGCAGTTTCTTTGATACCACGATCGACGGACAGTATAATGCTTCCCTCGCCTCCCGTCAGCCGGGCTCTACTATGAAGCCCTTCATCTACTCCCTCGCCCTTATGAAGGGATACACACGCAACACCGTCGTCTTCGATACGCCGACGCAATTCTCAACCGCATGTAACCCGTCTGATATATACAACAACACCCCTCCCTGTTATGCCCCCTCTGATTACGACAACACATTCCGCGGCCCGATGACCTTCGAAACGGCGCTTGCGCAGTCGATCAACATTCCCGCTCTTAAGGTGCTCTACTTGGTCGGGATACAACAAGCCATAACCCTCGCAAAATCATTTGGGCTTACAACGCTCGGCGATCCGAACCAGTACGGCCTCACCTTAGTGTTGGGCGGCGGCGAGGTACGCCTCCTCGATCTGGTAGGCGCGTATGCCGTGTTTGCGAATGAGGGGGCGAAGAATACGCCGACCGGCATACTAGAAGTCGCGGACGCACAGGGCACTCTCCTCGAGTCCTACGCCCCCCAATCTTCGCAGGTAGTGCCTGCGAATATCGCGCGTGATATGTCTGCGATGCTCTCTGACGCGCCTGCCCGTCTACCGGAATATCCTCTCAATTCTCCTCTCTCGTTCTCTGGGTACGAAGTCGCGGTTAAAACCGGTACGACGGATGATACGCGCGACGCGTGGGTGATTGGCTACACCCCTTCTCTCGCACTTGGTGTATGGGCGGGCAATAATGACAATTCGCCGATGGTGAAATCGATCGCCGGCTTTATTGCCGCGCCGATGTGGCATGAGGCGATGGCCTACGCGCTTTCAAAATATCCTAAAACGTATTTCGGGGAACCGAGCCCCATCCTCTCGACCGTTCCGCCGATGCTGCGGGGGGATTGGTACATACCCGATGCGCAAGGAAATATCGTGCCGCACGACCTTCTCTATTGGACCGATAAACATAATCCACAAGGGCCGCCTCCTATTAATCCTGCGCGAGATCCTCAATTCGCTTATTGGGAATACGGTCTCTCGGTCTGGTATGAGAGCCATCCGAATCTCTTCCAGGGCGGCATCATGCTCCCCGTCCCGCTTTCGACTGCAACTACTTCAATAGTGATGGCACCGTAAACCATAATTGATTATTGATTCATTGGGGAGACAAGATAAAGGAGTGAGGTGTCCCCGACGCCCTTGATGAGGAGTGGGCGGCCGATGCCGGCCGCTACCAAAGAGAGACTTTCCGCTCCAGTAAGCGCCAACACAGCGGAAAGATAGCGATGATTAAATGAAAGTTCAAGTGCGCTGCCGGATATGCGTGCAGAAAGCATTTCTGAGGACTCTCCAATATCGGTGTTCCGCGCAAAGAACGAAAAAAGATTCTTTTTTTGGTCAAAACTGATACGTATTTTTTGGAAAGAATCTGAAAAGATCATTGTCCGTTTCAGCGCTGCTTCAAAATCTTTTTTGAGCACAACTGCCTCTACGACCGATTCTTTTGGAATGATTTGGCGGTAGTCTGGATAGACCGCGTTCGTCAGCCGCGAGACCAACATTCCCCCCGTACTCACAAAAGCACATTGGTGTTCATCAAATGAAAGAATAAGATCATCGTCGGGAAGTGCTTGTGATATATCGAGTGCATTCCTTGCGGGGATAAGGAATTTCCCTTGGGTACCCTTATTTGAAAGTGGAACTTTCTTTTCCGCGAGCCGGAATGAATCGGTAGCAACTGCAGTGAGTATTCCTCCTTCTATCGAAAAGTAGATGCTCGCAAGTTCTGGGCGAACTGTTGAAGTAGAGGCGCATGACGCGATAGAGGTAAAAAGATTTTTAAGTAAGATACCGGGAAGTACTACCCTATTTTTAGGGTTTTCAGGAAACGGAATCGATGGGAAATCATCATAGGGGATAGTTTTTATTGAACTTTTCCCTGTGCCGCTGGTGAGATACACCATATCCCCAGTGTGTTCGAGGGTAATACTTCCGTCGTGGGTAAGCGAACTCGCTATCTGTTGGAGGATAGTGGCGGGAATTGCAACGACTCCTTTGGTGGTACAGGTTCCTTCAAGTTTGTAATCAATACCCGTCTCAAGATTAGTAGCACGCATCTTTATTCCTTCATCTCCTGCAAGAATAAGGATTGTGGAGAGGACTGGAAGTGTTGCACTCTTACGGTCTGCGAACCGTGCGACGGTATGCACCGCATCAGTGAATGTCTTTTTTTCTATTGAAATGATCATACAGGCTCTATTAGTAGGGTTGATAAGTGGATAGGAAGAAAAGAGTAGGAAGTAATTGTATATAAGGACGTTCTCTACGCGTATACCCTGTTGATAAGAAGGAGTACATCCTCATACAAGTAGGGTACGGATATTTTGTATTTCCTTTGCGAGCTCGGTATCCACAACTACTTCACGCTTTATTTTCTCGCATGAGTGGATAACTGTTGTATGATCACGGCCACCCAATTTTGTCCCGATCGTTGGATACGAAATACTGAAATCCTCTCGGAGGAGGTACATAACTATCTGGCGCGGCCGCACCACTTCCCTCCGGCGAGTCTTTTCATAGATACTTTCTTCATCGATACCATAAAAAGAAGCAACCTTATCCACCACATTCTTTACCGAAATATTCTTCTGAGGGCGCGTGAATGAACGAAGCGATTGGCGCACTTCAGCAATATCCGGCGCAAATCCCTTTACTTGCGCATGACAGACAATATTGTTTACCATACCCTCTAATTCACGGATAGATCCGCTCGTCATACTGGCGATATGTTCAATGACTTCATCTGAAAGTATCACTCCATGCACTGCGGCCTTCTTGCGCACAATAGTCATACGCGATTCAAGGTCGGGCTCCCCAATATCAATGGTCATTCCGCTCGCGAGGCGCCCCTTCAGGCGATCGGCGATGTCGGGGATAGCAATCGGTGCCCGGTCGGATGAGAAAATAATCTGTTTATTCGTGTCGTGGAGCGTATTGAACAAATGGAAAAGTTCTTCCTCCGTCTTTAGTTTTTTAGAAAGGAATTGAACATCATCCATGATGAGAAGGTCGTATTGTCGATACTTATCCTTGAAGCGGTTCGCCGTTCCCGCCTGCACCGAATCGGTGTAGTCGATGGTAAATTTCTCGGACGTAAGATAAAACACCTTTCGCCCCGGGTACTGTTTCTTAAAGTGGTTCCCTATCGCTTGGATCAGGTGCGTTTTACCGCGTCCTGTGTCGCCGTAGATGAAGAGGGGATTATAGGTGATGCCGGGGCGGGCGAGTATCGCTTGGGCGGCTGCGTAGGCGAGATTATTGAACGAACCGATCACGAACGTGTTGAAGGTATAGCGCGGATTCAGGTTGTCGCTCTTGTTAATGTAAAATTCATCTAAAGGGAGTTCAAGGGCACTTCGTACTACCCTCGTTTCTTTCTGTACCTTCCGGCGTTCATCTTTCACAATAAGATACTCAATGTTGCGGAATTCATACGAGATATCTCGGACGATCTTCAATAAGAGGGAATGGAATTTCTTCAAGTACCAGTCTTTAAAGAACTGGCTTGGCACGCCGACATACAGCACGCCGTCCTCTCCTACCTTAATGATGAAACTATTGCGGAACCACGTATTGAAATTCGCGGGCGATATGGAGAGTTCGACTTGAGTCAGTATGTACTCCCACAGTTCTCTCGGATTCCCTTTGTCCATAGTACTCTGGAGTATACGCTTCTTACGAACACAAGGCACGAGTGGTTTTCCGAGGAAAACCTGTTAGTATCATGTGTATAACTCACTAGCGGCTACCCATCTATGTCTAAACAGACCTATCAACCAAAAAAACGCAAGCGCGCGACGACCCACGGGTTCCTCTCGCGAAGCGGAACTGCCGCCGGTCGTGCAATCGTGCGGAATCGCCGCCGAAAGGGCCGTAAGAACCTGGCCGCTTAACCCTCTGTGTTTCCGCGCCATAAACGGCTTCCTCGCGCCCAGTTCCCCACCGTACTCAAGAGCGGCCGGCGGTTCTCATCACCCCACCTCACCGTCGTTGTTTCGCAAGAAGCGCGGGGATACGCGGTCGTCATACCAAAGAAAGTCGCCCGTCTCGCAGTTACGCGGCACCGCATGAAGCGCCGCGTACTCGCGGCGCTTCATGCGGTGCCCCTCCCGCCAGCCCTTCTTATCTTCCCTAAAGCATCGGCGAGTAGTGTAAGCTACAAAGACATTCAGACAGAAATAAAAACTCTTCTCTCATGATCTCCACCCTCTTCAACGCCGTTTTTTATGACCCGATCTATAACGCGCTCGTCGCGCTCGTCGCGCTTGTACCCGGCGGCGATGTCGGCGTTGCTGTTATTCTCATCACGGTCATTATCCGGCTCGTACTACTCCCCTTCTCCCTCTCGGCGGCGCGCACCCAGCGTTCAATGAAGACACTTGAGCCGAAGATCAAAGCATTGAAAGAAAAGCATAAAGGAGACAAAGAAAAAGAGGCTCTCGAGACGTTGGCGCTCTACCGCGAGGAACGCGTGAACCCCTTTGCGAGCATGTTGATCGTCTTCATCCAGATCCCAATCCTCCTCGCGCTTTACTGGGTCTTCTTCAACGAACCGTTCTCAACGATCAACACAACCAAGCTCTATGCGCTCACCCCCGTTCCTGATTTTGTCTCTCTCGAATTCCTCGGGCTTATCTCGGTCGCCGGCAAGAGTATGATTCTCGCGATCCTTGCTGGCGCGACGCAATTTCTCCAGGCGCATATGGCGCTCAAAGGGACCATGAAGCCTTCGCCAGGCGGCGGTATGCAGAACGACTTCCAGAGAGTGATGGGACTCCAGCTCAAATACGTCTTCCCATTCCTCATCGGCGCCATCTCTTACACAACCTCCGGCGCCATCGCGCTCTACTTCATCACCACCAACCTCGCCGGCGCCGTGCAGGAGTTGTATGTGAGGCATGCACTCGCCGCGGAGACCTTAGAGTGAGTACGCCCACAAGGAGCTGTCGTTTTTGTTGACGAAGACGAGCGTGGTGTTCGCAGGGTCGAGAGCGAGCGCCTCTGCATCAAGGTCGCCTTTTGTCTCTTTAGGAAAATCAAGCACGAGCTGGGCGTAGCGACCCTTGGTGTCTATCTTCCATATCCGGTCAGAGAAATGCACAGCGCCCTGGTACCAGTCGTCAGGATAGCGCGCGCCGGAGGGCGGGCTCACGGGGATGCCGCAGTAGATCGTTAAATCATCTGCCGCCCACACGCATTTATCCGCGATGGTCGCGACTGGCAGAGGGAGCGTCTCGCCGGTTGCCGGGTCTACCAACTCCATCTGCAAAGCCGAACCTGAAGCAGAGCTCACGAGCACCCACTTCCCTAAGGGGCTCGCGAGGGCGACAAGGCCGCTCTTCGGCCCGGCGATACGCGAGAAGTGCCCAGCGTCGACAAGGAAGGCGGCGCCCGGAAGCGCTCCCGACGGCTTGGTGTACGCGAGATACTTCGACTTCCCGAGAAAAGAGATGCGGATCGCGGAGAGAGGAGTAGTGAAGACTTGGATAGGGTTGGTGCCGTCGTGGCGCAGAAGCGACGCGACCGAGCCGTTCACGCCAGAGGCGAGGGTGAGTATGCCGGCCGATGAAACAGCGATGTCCGCGAGATTCTGGGATAAGAAAAAGCTGTTTGAACTGCTCGCAGAGAGCGTGTACGTATTCACC
>Ga0209211_10003660_pt1 | contig 24748 bp, 20 predicted proteins | sample RifGroA2_FD_183992 | JGI IMG/M metagenome (GOLD analysis project Ga0209211, IMG submission 183992) | Groundwater microbial communities from Rifle, Colorado, USA - Groundwater A2 (SPAdes) (version 2) | ecosystem: Environmental > Aquatic > Deep subsurface > Groundwater | place: Rifle, Colorado...
AGCACTTCCGCATACAGGGCAGGAAGAAGTAGTACAATACGGTCGATGAGATGCAGGCCGATCTCGACAAGTACCTCAAGTACTACAACAACGAGCGTACTCATCAGGGCCGGAACATGAACGGCAGGGTCCCTTACAAGGCCTTCATCGACGGCCTGCCCAAACCCAAAAAAGAGGAGGTGAAGGAAAACAAAAAAGCACTTAAACAGTAACCCCGCCAGGGGGCGGCACTGTCAGGTGAATACTGTCACTGTACATCTCTACTATACAAAAACTATACACTTCAATACCGCTCGCCCCTTGCGTTCGAGCAGTCAAAAGTAGCTTAACTGTGTGTCCGAAATTTCGGGGGAAGATCAATTAGGAGAAGTATCCACGTGGTTTTTTGGTTATAATGCCGAACGATCTCCAGAATGCCTAGCCGAAGACTGAATGTAAAAATTTGTTAATTTTAAAAAAATAGTTGCAATCTGTTTTTTTGGGTATATAATCGGGTTTCGCGGCAGGGAGCTCATGGATTGACAGCTTTGAAAATATCCTGAGCCAACGAGATTTAACAACCCGAAATCATCACGATACATCAAGAGCTCCCTGCCAAATTAGAAGAACTGCCCCCCCGCTATTACCATCTCTTCTTGTGGGCAATTCTTCAAGCTATACGGGAATTGCCGTCTTTAAATGCTGAACAGTATCCTTAATCAGATTGCTTTTATCCGTAAAGGCAAAGGGTATACCCAAGCAGAAATAGCAGCTGAGATAAGGCTAAGCCGAACTTCCTATGTTCGCAAGGAGAACGGGACCATACCTCTTACGCTGAAAGAATTTTTGCTAATTGCCGATTTTTTAGAAGTACAACCGGGGTCTTTCTTTAAATCTGCCCCAAAGAAAACTAATCGACGTTAATGTGTCTCTTGGATTCCGAGTCCCTTCATTTTATTCAATAAAGTATTCCGGTGCATTCCAAGCTTCTTAGCCGCATGAAGTCTATTCCAGCCCGTCTCATTTAAAACATTCAAAATATAATCCCTCTCAAATGTCCTTACAGCTTCATCGAAAGTACTTTCAATTCTACTGTCATTATTTTTTAAAAAAGTTGGGGGTAAGAGATCGACATCAATTTTGGAATCAACTCTGGATAGCACGACAAACATTTCTATCAAATTCTGTAATTCACGCACATTGCCGAACCAAGGATAGTTTGTAAGATATTCCATTGCCTTGTCGGTTAATCCTATAACTTGTTTATTGCATTTTTTCGCGTAAATATCCAAATAATACTGAATCAGTAATGGAATATCTTCCTTTCTATCTCGTAGCGGCGGTACTATAATTGGTAGGACATTCAGTCTGTAATAAAGATCCTCTCTAAAATTATCTTTCCTGATTTCATCTTCTAAGCTGACATTTGTCGCAGCTATGAATCTTACGTCAATAAACGAAGATATCAGCGAACCAATACGTTCAATTGTTCTTTCTTGAATGACTCTAAGAAGTTTTATTTGTAGAGGCAAAGGAATGGATGAGATTTCATCTAAAAAGACGGTTTCACCATTAGCGTACTCTAATTTACCAATTGTCTGCCGATTAGCTCCAGTAAAGGAGCCTTTTTCATGCCCGAACAACTCGCTTTCCATCAATTCAGATGGAATAATACCGCAGTTTATGGCTAAAAATCGCTTTTTTGACCGAGAACTATTTTGATGGATTGCTTTGGCAATAAGTTCTTTTCCTGTTCCAGTTTCTCCTGTAATGAGTACAGTTGTCGAGGTATTAGATATAGCCTCAATAGTATCGAGTATCCGCTGTATCTTCGTTGATGCAGTGATAATCCCGAATTGGCTCATAGGCTCCGGAAGATTACAGATTCAATTTGTACGCAATGTATCAAATGTGCGTAACATGCACAAGAAGTCAGAGGGCTAGCTGTACTATGGGACAGGTTAAACTTCAGGAGGGTTGGTATGGAAAAGGAGAGGAAGGCAGCGTCTTCAGGAAGTGATTTTGATTTTGCGGCATTTGAGAAGGAAGCGGTAAAAGCGGACTTACCCTCATCTGCCCTGAACGATATTGCGTTTACAGTAGGTGACCCCAGTCTATCTCGTATAATGCGCTTTGCGGCAGCTTACCTTCCTTCTAATATGTCAGACCAGAGCCTCATACCCCGGTCAAGGGTAGAATAATTTTCTGCCAAACTCCTTGAAAAGTAAAATAATTCTACGGGGAGGGTAGAATAGAAACACGTATATGTAGGGAATTTGTGCTTTTCACGAACATTTGTTATAATGGTGTTACAATAATACAATAATGAAATACATCTGGATTGCTCAGCAGTAAAAAAAATATGTAAATTCTTATATGCGGAGAGCCCCGGATAATGTCGTCGTATATGGTAATAAGCAAATCCCCACAGATGAAGTATGTTTTTTCTCTTGTTGAGGCAGTTTCCAAGACCACGTCTACAGTATTAATTACTGGAGAGACAGGGACCGGAAAAGAACTCATAGCTCAAGCTATTCATCAAAATAGTAAACGTTCCGGTAACCATTTCGTTGCTATAAACTGTGGTGCGATTCCTTCTGAGTTGATGGAAAGCGAGCTTTTTGGCCATGAGAAGGGAGCCTTTACCGGAGCGCACACTAAGAGGATTGGAAAGCTAGAATACGCAAACGGCGGGACTGTCTTTCTTGATGAGATATCAACTCTCCCCATGTATTTACAAGTCAAGCTCTTGAGGGTTATACAGGAACGGTCTTTTGAGCCAGTAGGTTCGCTCATCCCTGTGGAGATAGACGTAAGATTCATAGCAGCAGCCAATGTTGATTTATTCGTGGAGATAAAGAAGGGAAGCTTTAGAGAAGATCTTTATTATCGGCTGAATGTAGTGCCTATTAAGCTGCCACCTTTGAGGGAAAGAAAAGAAGATATCCCTATACTCGTTAATCATTACATTGAAAAGTATCTAAAGAAATATGATAGAAGAATTACCGGAATAACAGATAAGGCAATGGATATCCTTATTAAGTATCCATGGCCCGGCAATATTCGTGAACTTCAAAACCTCTCTGAGATGATGGTTGTCTTAGCTAAGGAAGACAGAAAAATAGACGTAAACATTTTACCGAGCAAATTTTTAGATTACAAAGAGCCTGATATCGATGATGTTAAGGAATCTCATACTTTTAATGAAGCGGTAATCTCATTCGAGAAGAAATATATAACAGAGATCCTTAAGAAGAATAACTGGAATAAGACGGAAGCTGCTAAAAAGATGGGTATTCACAGGAATACTTTATTGAATAAGCTTCGAGAATTACAAATTGAGGCCCCAAGCTAAACTTTATTTTTTTGATTTTGAGGAATGAGAAAGGATTCAGGGGAAACATCTAAGCAATCGGCTATTGAGAGAAACTCTTCTAAGGTTAACGGTATGGTTCCATTTTCTTTGCGGACATAAGAGGATCGACCAAGCCCGAGTTTTTCAGCAACATAAGCCTGAGTATACCCACGAGCCTTTCGAGTTATAACAATCTTGTAAAGTATCTGCTCCAGTTCTTTCATAGGCAAAGGGCCCTTTAACGCAATTCTTGGCCTAACTCCTCATGTAACATTCTGCCTTACAATTCATCAAATATCCGTGACATATGTCACAATTATTAAATCCTTTTTATAAGATTTATGTTGAAAATCCAAGAGAATTTCTCCACCTTTGCCCCCCTTGTCTTTTTTTTCGCTACCTGTCATTTCAAACAAAGCTTTGCTGTAACAATGAGCACACCGTAATCCCTGTTCCAAGGTTATGAGGCTCCGTGTATTTTCCCCGCAGTAATAACAGTAATATTGCCTCATTGTATACCCCTCCCTTCGGATTTTTGAAAAGGCACTGTCGGGAGGAAGTATCCAGGCTGTGGATGGCCCTAAGAGAACTTTTAAAATTTATTATGCTGTATTCGTGCGGAAACGAGGAGATAGGTCAGAAATTTACAGCTGCAGGTTTTAAAGAGGAAGTATCGGCTTCACCTGGTTTTCGAGAGGCCACTTTAAGCAAAGATGGTTTCTGACGCCAGGTCTGTCCTGTTGTAGAGGCTTTCGCTTCTTACCTGGTCCGGTAGACTCTACGCCTGACGCGTTTTTTTTAAGCTGTTGCAAAAAGATTCTGTCACCAGCGTTGTCGTAAGTTGCCCCTGCGGCGCATACTTGCACCAATCTATGATCTTGGCAAAACTCGCCAGTCTCGTTGCCGTTTGAGATCCTTAAATCATGAATGCATAATTATCGAGTTTTTGGGACGGGATGTAAGCCAAAAGAATATCGAGGGCAATTCCCTTGACAAAGTAGATTCCATCGATTAATTAAGCATCCTTGAAGTCAAGTCTATTATAACGACCAGAAAAAAGCCAGCTCCCCCACCGAATACGGAGTGTACTCATTGCTTTGGACGCCATAAAGTCCGGTTTTGGTCGAAAGAAGAAAATTTTCCAATTTTCACAGTGCCCATGATGGTTTTGATGAAAAAAATCTTACTAATTTTTACGAGATAAGCTACAATGCCACCCGAATTCGGATGCCTCATAACCTAACAATACGGTTTGACCTATGATGAGTTTTTCTAAGTTTATTAAAATGATTTTCGTACTAATTCTTTTTTCAAGCATTGGATGGTTAATTATCGCTAATATAATCCTATTCATAATAAACCGGGATTGAGACTCATACATTTAAGAGGGGAAGCACACCCCGGTTCTGCGTTCAGCTTACTCCTGGCTTTGGTGGAAATCTGAAACCCCTCCTTCGGGAACCCGATGGGACGATCGAGGTCTACTCGACATTGAGTAGGCCTTTCTGACATGTGCCTTTCAAAAGCCTCGAAATGCCGCCACTCGCCTATGTATGCCGTGTAGTCCAGCCCGATACATCCATTGCGAAGGAGACTCCTGTTTACCTGCTCCTCTGTGAGCTTCCCTTCTTTAAAAATTTTTCCTCGTAGCGCGCGGCTGGGCGAGCTTGCCAAAGAAATCGAACGGGTGCCCATGTCGAGCTTCTTGTCGTTTAAGCCTGTTATGGTGATGTCTACGGCACGTCGTAGTTGTGGATTGACTTGCTCTCGGGTCAGCAACGTAATGCTGTATGGAGCTGTCACGAGCTCTTTCCGTATTTACCACGAGATGCGCCACCTCCATTTTGCAACGGCTCTATTATGGAGAGGGTTATTCAACTCCTTATCGATGCTCTTTTGGATTGCCTTTAGAGCTTAAAATCTCAGTAGAAAGAAACGCATCTAAAATTTCCATTAGTGCAACTTTTCTGTATTGGGACAGGCGCTCAAATCCAAAAATCAGCCTGTCCGTTTCAGCTAATTTTTTTATAACCTTGTAGTCGGCTGCGTCTTTCATAATTCCCTCCCCCGTCCATATCTGTTTATGATTACATGAAAAAGCCCCTCATTCCAACCTTCTCACCTGAGGGGAGAAGGAGAAAAGTTCGGCTTATGTTTGATACCACGCTGCTTGCAGCGGGGTAGTTCATTTTTTTGGGGGGAAATTCAATGGAATTATATCAAATGTGCGTAAAAAGCACAAGCAACCCGGGCTGTACTTTAGGACAGGTCGGAGAAAGTATGTCAGGCAGACGAGACGCACCTGTCGTGGTTATCCGGGCTGTCATTGGCGGGTCTCACCATGGAATAGGCTTGGCAGGAGAAAGGAGGATTTACAGAGGACTAAAAAGCGAGTGGCCAAAGTCAATTAGATAGAATAGATACAGAGGGATCCCGCATCTATCTACATCTTATGAAAGAGGCATCTATGAAGCCACTTTATGATTGACAAACAAACCTAAAAAATTTATTATTTTAAACCAATTCGCAATGATCAATTTTAGTGATGACAATCAACTTAATGTAAAAGCCTAATTTAAAATAAATCCAGACTGCTACGTAAATCCACTCCAGTTTTCCATGCTGGATCTAAATAATTAACATTTATTTGTTAATGGCTTTGGAAAGATTCGCCTTCTCCTTTAGAATCGCATATTAGCTTAAGAGACGTCAACTTGATGAGTACCTCTCGTACGCCAGTTAATGTTACATTTTCCGTTTGGAAGGCGCTATTTCTGCGTGAAGCACTGACTCGCCTCTCTGCTGGTCGTTCCGCGTGGCTATGGTTGCTTCTTGAACCTGTCGCACACGTGGCCCTTCTAATGATCATCTTCTCCTTAATTCGTCAGCGTGTTTTGCCAGGGATTGAATTTGCCTTGTTCCTGGCAATAGGCGTCATCGGCTTTCATCTTTTCAAAAACTCTGCCCAGCGGTCAATCGGAGCAATCTCTGCTAATATGGCACTATTTGCCTATAGGCAAGGTAAGCCGGTTGATTCTGTATTGGTTCGTATATTCCTCGAAGGTGTAATTCAGTTGTTTGTTGGAGTGGTGCTCTTGGTGGCCATGTCGCTATTTGGTTTTGACGTCCTGCCACATGACCCTTTAGGAGCAATTGCAGCATGGATGCTGCTTTGGTTATTCGGTGCAGGTTTCGGGCTCATGCTTTCAGTCGGTGCCACATTGGTGCCGGAGATTGGCAAAATAGCAAATCTTATATTTACGCCGCTCTACTTTATTTCAGGTGTGCTTTTTGCACCGTTCATGCTGCCCCCTGTCTTTCAGGAATATCTTATTCTTAATCCCATCATGCATGGATTAGAGGGATTGCGTTCAGCTTTTTTTTCCGGATATCCAAATGTCTCGGGTATTTCGTTAGGTTACTTGGCTGTTTTTTCATTGCTTGCGCTGTTTTTTGGTTTATTGCTGCACATACGTTTTTCAAATAAATTGGTGACCCATTGATACTGTTAAAAGAAGTTTATAAGCGCTATCGCACGGAGCACGGCCTCAGTAAATGGGTATTGCAAGACGTGACGATAAACATTCCAAGGCAATGTAATGTCGGTCTTATAGGGCAGAACGGGGCGGGTAAATCCACCTTGCTGCGGCTCATTGGGGGCATAGACAAGCCCACAAGGGGTCGTATAGAACGGAACTGCCGTGTTTCTTGGCCTCTTGGCCTTGGTGGAGGCTTGCAGGGTTCTCTCACCGGCAGGCAAAACGCGAAGTTCGTATGTCGTCTGCACGGGCATGAGGGCAGTCTTGCCGATAAGCTGGCCTTCATACGCGATTTTTCCGAATTGGGAGATGCATTTGATGAGCCTGTAAAGACCTATTCATCAGGGATGCAGGCACGACTTAAATTCGCGCTCTCGCTGGCATTTGATTTCGATATCTACTTGGTAGACGAATTGACGGCCGTCGGTGATGCCGCGTTCAAGAAAAAATCTCGTCTGGCATTTCAGAATTTGGCTGACCACGCCGGCCTTGTCATGGTCACCCACGATGAGAAAAGCCTGCGCGAGTTTTGCCAGGCTGGGATATGGCTTCATCAGGGGAATGCGTACTGGTTCGACCGGATCGATGACGCCATTCAGAGCTATAAGGAAAGCATGGCTTCATGATCCAGAGCCTGTGGCAATATTTGAAGGGACTGTTTAAGCCGGATTTCCGCCCGCCTTCTTTATTTAAGGCGAGTTTGGTCTTTATTGTTCTGGCGATAGCTTACTGGGGATTGATAGCGTCGGACCGTTACGTCTCCGAAGCCCGCATCGTGATCGACCGCACCGACATGGCCGGAGGGCAGGGTGCGGATTTTGTCTCGCTCATAACCGGGGGAAATAAAAGCAATGATCTCATGCTGCTTCGCGAGCACCTGCGCTCAGTCGATATGCTCAATAAGCTCGACGCGAAACTCGGCCTTCGCGGGCATTATAGCGACAAACAATATGACTTTATTTCTAGAATGTGGTTTCAGGACTCTTCGCAGGAGTTCTTTCATAGACATTTCCTGAGCCGGGTGAGCATCGAGATGGATAATGTCGCTGGCGTCTTGCGCATACGCGCCCAGGCCTATACGCCGGAGATGGCCCAGGCTATTACTGTCTCGCTTGTCGAGGAAGGCGAGGCGTTCATGAACGAAATGGCGCATCGCCTTGCACGCGAGCAGGTGGCCTTTCTCGAAAAGCAGGTCGCTCAAATAGGAGAGCGCGTATTGAAAGCCCGCTCTGCTGTTGTCGAGTACCAGGGTGTGAAGGGACTCGTCTCCCCTCAGGCCTCCATAGAGGCTATTGCCTCGATTGTGGCAAGGCTTGAAGGGCAGCTTGCGGAACTGAAGGCAAGACAGCAGGCCATGCTGGGCTATCTCAGTCCCAAAGCGCCGGAGATAGCACAGCTTACGTTACAGATAGGCGCGTTTGAAAGGCAGTTGCGCGAAGAGCAGGCCCGGCTGGCATCGCCTAAGGGCTCGACCCTGAGCAGGACCGTTGAAGAATTCCAACGCATGCAGATGGAGGCCGAATTTGCCCAAGACCTCTACAAAAACGCATTGGCCGCCCTGGAAAAGGGTAGGCTCGAAGCGATCCGCACGCTTAAGAAGGTTTCTGTCCTGCAAAGCCCTACGAGGCCCCAGTACCCTCTTGAGCCGCGCAGGATTTACAATATCACTGTATTCGCGATTTCTGTGTTCGTTTTAGCCGGAATCATACAAATGCTCATCGCGATCATACGCGATCATCGGGATTAGACAATGTTCAGACTTTTATCCTTTATTGTGCTGTTTGTTGCTTTGGCGCTGACCTGCGCCATTGAAGGCTATTCGTTTACTCTCGGAGACATAAGTCTCTCGGGACAGCAAGAACGCTCCGTTGATGAAAAAGGTGTACAGGGTGCTCAAGCCCCGACCGCTTCTTTGCCCGCGCCAGCAATAGGCCTCCAGCCCCCGCAACTATTTGATTACTCTGCAAACCTGGCAAGCGACGTTTTCGGCGCAAACCTCTTTACGGGTTCTTTTGCGAGGGGGGGCGCCACCCAGTTCAACCCTGATTATGCAATCGCGGTAGGTGACAAGGTGCAAGTACGCCTCTGGGGCGCATTCGAATTTGATGGCCAGCTCACTGTAGACCCTCAGGGCAACATATTCTTGCCTCACATCGGCCCAGTGGGTGTCTTGGGCGTACGCAATCTCGACCTTCAGGATATCGTGAAAACAGCCGTCAGCAGGGTCTTCCGCGCCAACGTATATAGTTACGCCAGTCTTGCAGCCGCCCAGCCAGTGCGCGTGTTCGTGGGCGGTTTTGTGAACCGTCCAGGCCTTTATAGCGGCACCTCTATGGATAGCCTACTGCACTATCTGGACCAGGCCGGCGGCATTGACCCGGAGCGGGGCTCATTCCTGAATGTGCAGGTAATGCGTGGCAATGAAGTCCGCATATCGGTGAACCTCTATGAATTTATACTCGAAGGCCGAATGCCGCTTGTCCAACTTGCAGACGGCGATGTCATATTCGTTTCCCAGCGCCTGAATACAATTAAGGTCGATGGCCTTGCCGAGAACGCAAAGCGTTTCGAATTCAGAGACTCGGCTTACAACATCGGAGATATTATAAAGATAGCCAAGCCCCTTGCACAGGCCACCCATGTCCGTGTTGTACGGAATACAGGCGTAGTGAAGAACGTCGAGTACTATTCAATGGCCGAGGCCGCTGGCGTGGTCCTGCGGAACGGCGATGAGTTGGAGTTTACCGCGGATAAGAAGCCCGGCACTATCACTGTAAGGGTCGAAGGCGAGCACCAAAGTCCTCAGGAGTATGTTTTGCCTTACGGCACGCGACTCGGTGAGCTGATAAAGAACATCCGGTTTTCAGAGAGGTCAGACGCGGATAGCCTACAGCTTTTCCGCCGCAGCGTCAAGGAACGCCAGAAGTTGATGCTGCAGACCTCTCTAAAGAGCCTTGAAACGTCTGCCCTGACAGCGCGCTCTGGCACGAGCGACGAGGCAAGGCTCCGTAAAGATGAGGCCGACCTCATCCTGCAGTGGGTTGATCGCGCTAAAAAGATTGAGCCATCTGGTCAGGTTTTTATAGCGTCCGCGGATCAACGCGATCAGCTCCTGCTCGAAAATGGCGACATCCTGCGCGTACCGGTCAAAGACGGCTTGGTGCTAGTAAACGGAGAGGTGCTGTTCCCTAACGCTATCGCGTATGACCCGTCCTTTAATGTCAATAACTACATACGGCACGCCGGCGGGTACACGCAGAACGCGGACGTCTCTCGCATAATAATCGCTCACAGGGACGGCAGCTTCGACGAGGCTACAGGCGAACAAGGCTTCTTCAGATTTTCTACAAGCAATGCGGGGATACGGCCAGGTGATGAGGTTCTGGTCCTGCCCAAGATCGACGTGAAAACGCGTCAGATAGCAAAAGACCTGACGCAAATACTCTTCCAGATAGCGGTAAGCGCGAAGGTGATCTTGGGATTGTGATATAGGTTGGCTACTCCGCAGAATGTTTTTGCCTAGACCCTCATCAAAGGAGCAGCGATGAACAAATTCTGGGATTATGTACTGCGACCATTACTTCAGACCATTGCTCCCAAGCGCATTTGCGAGATTGGTTCCGACCATGGTCTAGGCACAAGGAAGATCCTTGAATATTGCATCGAATCAGATGCATTCCTGGAAATCATAGATCCAGATCCGAAGTACAAACCATCGGAATTTCTGGCTCCATTCCAGCGGTCATGCCGCTTTCATCAGGCCTTAAGCCTGAACGCTCTCCATTCCATACCTGCCTGCGACGTATATCTGATAGATGGGGATCACAACTGGTACACTGTAATAAACGAGCTTAGGTTGATTGAAAAAAAGGCGTCAAAGGCCACAACGCCCTTAATTGCCCTGCACGATACGAGCTGGCCTTATGGCCATCGTGACCTGTATTACAATCCTGACAATATTCCTGCCGAGTACCGTCAAACCTTCAAGCAGCTTGGCCTTCGTTTCGGGCATAACTCGCTCTGCCCGAAGGGAGGAATAAACGCACATCTGAATAATGCCCTATACGAAAACGACCTAAAAAATGGAGTGAAGACCGCAGTAGATGATTTTATTCAGGAGTCAAAAAACAAGTACCATCAGATCCATTTCCCGGTCTGGCATGGCCTTACTATTCTAGTTCCAGAGGTCGTTATTAAAAAAAACGCTTGCTTGAAGGAATTTCTTGAAAAGACAAAACTAGCCAGTTTTTATGAGAACCTGATAAACGGAATCGAGGCAGACCGGCTCGACCTTCTCTATCAAATAAGCGAGATAAAGAGGTTAAACGGTCTTCATCTGGAAAAAAATGATGAGCTCTCGAAGGAGAACGCGCAGCAAGACTCGTATTTGGCCAAACTCGAATCTGAAAAAAAATTGGTGCAGGTTCAGTATGAAAAAGTAAATGCTACCCTCGCAAGCCTGACAGAAGAGAAAAAAAGGCTTTGTAAGCGTGCAGAGGCGCATAAGGCGAAATGCTCTAATCTTGAACATCAGCTGAATACAGTCAGGCAGACGCTGGCCTCTGTTGAAGAAGGGCGCTGTCATCTCGCCGGAAGGATAAGAGAGCTGGAAGCTGAGCGATTGTTCCACCTTAAGGAGCGCGAAGCCTCTATGCAAAACCTGCTCGTTTCAGCTGAAGAAAATGAGCGGCTTAGAGAACGCTTGAAAAAGCGTGATGCAGAGCTTTGCAAAGCCGAATCTCAACTACAAACAGCGCTGCAAGGATTAACCTCCTCTGAGGAGAAGCGCTCTTTTTTTCGTGAACAGGTGAAGGAACTTGAAGCAAGGCTTCAGTCGGCAAAGGCTGAGCGGGAAGAGACGGCGAGGTCTTTCTCGCGCATAGCCGATGAAAATGAACATAGCCGCAAACGCCTGGGTGAAATAGAGGCAGAGCGCTCTGCCCTTGAATCTCAACTGCAGGCAACTCGGGAATCCCTAAGGCACTCTGAGGATAGCCTAACAATTCTTGCCAGCCAAATTGCTGAGCGGGCCAGGCAAATAGAGCCGATTAAGACGCAAATTGCCACAAATCAAGTGCCTTTGGCTCTAAGACATTTGATTGCAGTGGATGTGATTGTGCCTGTCTACAATGCTCTCGATGATGTCAAGAACTGCCTGGAAAGCCTATCCACGCATTCAGATGGTTTCGGTCAGCGAATTATTGTGGTCAATGATGGCTCTGACGAGGCCACTACAGAATGGCTAAAAAATTGGGGAGCCAATCAGGATAATGTAACGCTTATCGATAATACGCTCAACATGGGCTATACGCGAGCAGTCAATGCCGGCCTGCGTTCTTCATCTGCGCCTTATGTCGTTCTTCTAAATAGCGACACCATAGTTACTCCAGGCTGGATTGAAGGGATAGTACGGTGCGCAACTGCTGATGAATCCATCGGAATCGTGGGTCCCCTTTCAAATGCAGCATCATGGCAATCCGTGCCGATTGTAATTGATGAAACCGGAAATTTCGCTGTAAATCAATTGCCACCAGATATGTCAGTAGATGACATTGCGAAGATAGTCCACGAAGAATCAGCGCGAATATACCCACGGATGCCTTTTCTCAATGGTTTTTGCTTTATGATAAAGCGTGAGCTCATTGAGGCGATCGGCCTGATGGATGACGATAATTTTCCGATCGGGTATGGCGAGGAAAACGACTACTGCATACGCGCCGCAGATGCCGGTTTTTCCCTCGCCGTCGCTGATGACACTTACGTTTTTCACGCGAAGTCCAAGAGCTTTGGACATGACCAGCGAAGAGAGTTTTCCAGGCAAGGTAGCTCTGCGCTGCGCCAAAAGCACGGTGAGGAGCGGGTCAAGCAGCTTGTCGATCAAATTAAGGATACTAACCTTCTTGGGCCTATTCGGCAGAAGGTAAATGCCATCATTCTGTCAAGACAGCAGAAAGATGTTATCAAGCCGCTTTCGATGAAGATCCTTTTTCTGCTTCCAGTCAAAGGCGGCAGCGGCGGAACACACTCTGTTGTCCAGGAAACCGCGGCAATGAGAAGGCTCGGCATAGAGGCTCGAATCGCCGTGAAACTAAAAAATCTTGACCACATCCATAAGCTTTATCATGACGTGCCGAATGTCGGCGACTTATTCGTTGGCTTCGAAGACCATACAATCGTAGATATTTCTTCTGATTACGACACTGCAGTCGCGACCGTTTTTCATTCCGTTGACATTCTTGCCCGCATAGTCGATGCACACCCCCATATAATGCCAGCTTATTATGTTCAGGATTATGAGCCCATGTTTTTTGAGCCTGGCAGCGAGCTTTGGAGCCAGTCAAGGAGATCGTATACACAGTTGACAGACTGCGTTCTCTTCGCGAAAACCCGGTGGATCGCGCGCGAGGTCGAGCGTGAGCATGGAGTTGCCGTACACAAGGTTTCTCCAAGCATCGACCACGAAACATATTTCCCTTGTACACGCAGTGAAGATGGCCTTGTGCACATAACCGCCATGATCCGTCCAAAAACGCCAAGGCGAGGGGCCGAACGAACCATGAGGGTGCTGGGTGAAGTAGCCAAGAGGCATCCAGGCAAGGTCGCGATTCATATTTTTGGCTGCGAGGGATCTGACCAGCAGTTCCAGGAGCTGTATAGAGATTTCAGTTTCCGGCTATATGGCGTTCTGACGCGGCCAAAGGTGGCGGAGCTATTAAGGCAGAGCGATATTTTTATAGACTTGTCTGATTATCAGGCATTTGGGCGCACCGGTTTAGAGGCAATGGCGTCTGGATGCGTTGTGATGGTACCGAAGTACGGTGGAACTGACGAGTATGCGATTGATAACGAAAATGCATTAGTAGTCGATAGCTTTGATGAGCAGCAGTGTATATCGAGGCTTGAATCGCTTATTGAAGATTCGACAGAGTTAAATAAATTAAAAAGCGCCGGGCTCGAGACCGCTGCTGGTTATTCGACTCATCGAGCCGCAATAACCGAGGTCAATTTACTATCTAAGATGTCGTCTTCCTATCGCAAAACTCATCCGCTTGCTGAAAAACCGAGCCTTATGTTATTGCCTGCGCGCAAAAAAAACGGCGCTCCTGCTGGATCGGGTTATGTACGGGTGCTTCTGCCTTGGTCTGACAGAAATATTCGACGCAACTGGAAGGTTTTTGAGCATAAAGAGAATGTATTGCCATCTCCCGATATTGCTGATGTTGCCATTATTCAGCGTGATGCGGTTGGTTTGGACCTGAATAGATTAAAACAGTGGGTGACGGACTGGCGCCATACCGGCAAAAAAATCATATTTGAGGTGGACGATGATCTGTTTGATGCAGAGGGATTATTAAGAAGGGGCTACGAAGGAGACCCTTCCAGACTGGCTGCCGCAATTCAGTGGTTAGCACAGCGTGCCGATGCGGTTACTGTTTCCACTGAGGCGCTCCGGGATAACTATCTAAAGTTAAATGAAAACGTGTTTCTTGTGCCAAATTACCTGGATCCCAATCTTTGGCGCATCGGATTGCCACGTCCAACAGGCAAGGAGGTTTTCGTAAAGCAACCTGGCGACCCTATCCGCATAGGCTATATCGGCACCCCTACTCACCATCAGGACCTGGCGCTTGTCGCTGAGGCAATTAGAAAGATTGAGTCTGAATATGGCGAGCGCGTATGTGTAGAGATAATAGGAGCCTTTCAGAATACAGAGCCGCTTTTTGGTAAACGAATCGGTTCGCCAAAAAATAATGATTACCCAAATTTTGTTGAATGGCTGCACAAGCGTGTGAATTGGGATATAGGAATAATTCCTCTGTTAGACGACCGTTTTAACAACAGCAAGAGCCATCTGAAGTTCATTGAATATTCCGCGCTCAGACTCGCTACTATCTGTTCTGATGTCCCTAGCTACAGGAATGTAGTGCGAAATGGAGAAAACGGCCTGCTGGTAGACAACACCACAGACGCTTGGTACATGGCAATCAAAAAAATCGTAGATGACGCGGGTTTCAGAGATAGCCTGGTTACGAAGGCATATGAAGGCATTTCAAAATTATACACTACAACCGCCAACGCCGCCTTATACTCAGATGTGCTCGCCAAGGTTTTGACTCTCGATCGGCGTACAGACATCCCTGTCTTAACGGAATTCATGGCCGCGCAAAATGACACGTCCGAAGTGTTCAATGAGGTGTCTGTATCCGTGCCAACGGGGGATAGTGTTAAGCCGGATCTCGTATTTAGGCCATCCGAACCAGAAGCGCTGATTGATGCGCCTTCGGCATCGCCGACACAATTGCTGCACAAAAAACTAAAAAAACTAAGGCGGGAGCCGTATCGTTTTTTTGCCGATTCACGCTATTCGGTGCTGAGAAGCTTAAGTTCCCTGCTCCGCAGTAATTGAAAAGGCCCTGGATAGAATACAGGAGCGATAATTACTCCTATTGAAATTACTGTAAGCGGAAACAATTCATTGAATTGTACGCTAGTTCCGCATCTAACGATCTGTACTGTGCAAAGGATAGAGGTAGTCTTGAAGAAGGAAACAGGACTCATTGATATTTCCAGAATGGTTGCAGATTTAAATATAGAATTTTTTGATTTTGGATGTAGCAGCGGTGGGAGCTTAGAGTTTTCAAAAAAAGCTTTTGGTGCGCAGAGTACTGGAATAGGAATTGATATCGACCCGAGTAAGATATTACTGGCACGCAATGCAGGTCACAAAGCAATAGAGTACGATATCCTAAAACTTCCCACAGAGAAGCTTGTTCGTTTTACAATAATGTCACATTTTTTGGAGCACGTGCCAGATCTCAATCTTGTAAACCGATTTATAGAAAAGGCATGCGTAATCTCACGTGATTTTGTTTTCATAAGGCAGCCTTTTTTCGACGCAGATGGCTATTTGATGCAGAAAGGGTTGAAATTATACTGGTCTCATTGGCATGGACATTTGAATACAATGTCGAGCCTAGATCTTTATGCTGCACTATCAAAACTCAGAGCAAAAAAACATATCGGAGAATTTTCAATACATGCTAGGGGCAAGATTGAGTCGTCGTGCGATCGGCGTATTCATCCCCTTGTATCTCCGATCGATCAGCATGAGTATGACCCCGAAAAACATCCGCCAAAAAAGTCGATATATTTCGAAATCCCGATTTTCTCTGAAACTGTTGCGTTTATCTCGATGCCAGGAGTAAATCATTATAAACAATTCCAGTATTTCAATGTTGACACAACATTTTATGAGTCAGACGGGTTGCCGAAGGTCATATGAGGCGGCTGCATTTTGCCTTTCTCGCATGTAATAAAAACTCAAGATTGTTTAGGGATGATCCATCGTATATCTATCGTTGCGAAAACCTTGGTCTTGCTCTTCAGGCGGCTGGCCATCGTGTAAGCTTGTTGCACTGGACCGCCCTTTCTCCAAGGAAGTATTTTGATGTGGCAATATTTCACAGACCCCGTTTTTCATTTGTATGGCGTGCCTTGCTGTTCTTGTTGCGTCGAACAGGTGTTAAGCTGATTGCCGATGTAGATGACCTGGTGTTTGATCCTACCTTGTCGACATGTAGTCCTGGAGTGTTGAATGGACAGATCTCTTTGGCGAAGACGCGAAGACAGTATGAAAGCCATTGCCGTGCCCTGAGGTGCTTTGATATGGTGACCACTTCCACTCAGCCCTTGGCTGAAGAGGTTTTGCGTTGTCTACCAGGGACCAGCGTGAAGGTGCTTCCTAATTCAGTGCATTTGACATGGCGCACTGCGCCACGTCCAGCAAAAAAACATCCCGGGCATGTAGTAACATATTTCACTGGGACCCGTAGTCATGATAGGGACTTTGCCGTCTATTCAAGCGGCATTGAGCGATTTCTCGAAAACGATCACACGGCGCGCCTGGAGGTCGTCGGGCCATTGGTTTTTCAATTGCAATCGCGTCCTGGGCAAGTCATACACCACGCAAAGGTCGCCTTCTCAAATTATGCTGAGCTTGTCGGAAACAGTTGGGTAAACTTGGCGCCTCTGGAGCCTACGCCTTTTACCCGCTGCAAATCGGCTCTTAAAATAATGGAGGCAGGATTCTATGGCATCCCGACAGTTTGCTCACCGGGGCCTGACGCAGCACGCTTTGAAGGCGCTGGTGCGATTTTTGCGCTCGATGGAGACGCCTGCTTTAACGCGCTGATGTCCTTAACAAAACCTGCGTATTATAAAACAATTACCGAAGAACTTCCGAAGCGTGTAACGGCTCTGGCTGACGGAAGCTCAGTAGCTGAAACACTTCTGAAATTTTTGGGCACCAAGTGATTCTATATTTAGAGATTATGTCTGCCTGGATGATGAATGGATTGTATGGATGCAGAGGCAAAAGAAGCTTGCCGAGTTGGACTCGCTGGGCTCCCATTTTAATGGTGAGCAGGGTAGCACAATACAGGCGCGATGCAGGATTGTATGACGCACGTACTCTGGCGTTATATCGTAGAAGCTGGACTCGAAAAAGAAGTCTAAAAGCCTTGTTGAATTATGCCTTGTTTTGTCGCGACTTGGGAATGGCACCAGCTCAAAAATATATGACATATCTTTCAGATAATTTAGGTCGCCTCAATAGGTGGGAAAAACGCGCAGCTCTTGATTTGCTTATCGAAACAGGGTTTCTTTTTTCAACAGCATTAAATGAGAATGGGATTGACGATTTATTGAACACCATACGGGCTCAGCAAGACACATGGCGTACTGAGTTTGCCCAGTTGATTCGTTCTCAAGGCGTGAATGGTGTTTGCGTTGTTGGTAATAGCGGTAAACTTTTGGGTTCTGGTCTAGGTTCTAAAATTGATGGGCATGGTGTAGTGGTACGTTTTAATCATTTCTGCGGGCCAGCAAGCTCACAAACTGATCTCGGCAAACGAGTTGATGTGTGGGTGACTTCCCCTAGTTTTGAGAGAACAGCCCCTTTAGGCGTGAAATGGATAGTAGTGACAGGACCAGATATGGCGTTCAAGTTGCGAGACTGGCGCAGGTTTGAAAATAGTCTGAAGGAAGGCGCCAAGATATTGACTATACCGCTCCAAATATGGCATGAGCTGGTCTCACAACTTCAGGCTCCACCGAGCGCCGGTTTATTATTCCTAGCTTGGAGCCGATCAATGCTTGGCTCATGGGAACGCCTTTGGACAGCAGGATTCGGAAGTAATATCGATGTTAACGCCCAATATCACCATGCCAACGCGAGCTTTAAGGCCGTAACTCGTCATAATTGGTGTGCAGAGCGGATTATCTTGAATCGATGGCGGCAAGAGGGATTACACAATGAACATTCCATCTGATGCAGCGACATCGGTTTACCTTACAGCATCACGCAACATTGCAAAACTGCCTGGACTTGATTCAATTCTGTCAGGCCATGTTGTGTATGCAAAAAAACGGATTTGCCGAGAATTGGCTCTGAGGGCAACGGCGGTGCTGGGCTGGGGTCGCAAACCCAGTGCTTTAATGGCGGAAGTGGTTGCAGTCAATCATGGATTGTCGGTTTGGCGCTTGGAAGATGGTTTTCTTCGCTCGATCGATCCGGGCAGCAAAGAACGGCCATTGTCCATTCTGTTAGATAAGAGTGGTATCTATTATGATGCAAACAGCCCGTCAGATCTCGAAGCTTTGATTGCATGTCGCTTGGATGATACATGCCTTGGTCGTGCCTGTGATTTGATAGAGTCGTGGCGATCTATGCGGGTATCTAAGTATAATCATGCCCGGGAGTATTTTGGTGAACTTCCGTCTCGATACGTGCTTGTGGCAGACCAGACATTAGGTGATGCTTCTATTCAATATGGGTTAGCTAATGAGTCAAGCTTTCACCGCATGCTTGAGGCTGCTCTTGCTGAGAATCCTGGGTGTACGGTTTTGTTGAAAACGCATCCGGAGGTAATGTCTGGAGGCAAAAAGGGCCATTTCGATATAGAGGAAGTTTCCGGGAAACCGAGAGTAAGGGTTCTTGGAACTGATGTGCATCCGGTCGGTTTGATAGAGCGCGCTGAGGCTGTATATGTAGTTACTTCACAGATAGGGTTTGAAGGACTGCTCTGGGGAAAACGCGTTCGCACTTTCGGCATGCCTTTTTATGCCGGATGGGGACTGACTGAAGACGACCTGGCTGCTCCTGAGCGTCGCAAGCCTGTTCCGTTAGAAAATCTGGTTTATGCGGCCATGGTCGAATATGCGCGATATATCGACCCTGAGACTGGCAAACGCTGCGAGCCTGAACGTCTTATTGAATGGATGGGCCTGCAGCGGCGCATGCGGGAACGTTTTCCAGAAGCGATATATGCACTTGGATTTCACCCTTGGAAAAGACCTGTTCTGAGGAATTTTTTTCAAGGAAGCTATGTTAAGTTCGTAAAGAGACTTGAAGAGGTGCCGGACAACACAAATCTCGTGATCTGGGGCAGGAGCGAGGCCGCTTGTGGCAGGGGGTTGAGGGTTATCAGGCTGGAGGACGGCTTTCTCAGGTCAGTAGGCCTTGGGGCCAACCTTATACGTCCGCTCTCATGGGTTATGGATATGAAAGGCATTTATTACGATGCCACCCAAGCTTCCGATCTGGAAAAGTTGCTTCAGGAAACCAGTTTCGATTCAGAGCTGATTTCGCGTGCCCGAATGCTCCGGCTGCGCATCGTTGAGAACGGCATTACGAAATACAATATTGGGACTGCGAAATGGAAGCGGTCACAGACCGGAAAGCGATTAATACTGGTTCCGGGCCAGGTTGAAAGCGATTCCTCCATTCTCTTTGGCTCCGCGTTTGTCCGCCGGAATATAGACCTGCTGCGCACCGTGCGCGAGGCCAATATGGATGCACACATAATCTACAAGCCTCATCCCGACGTTGTAGCGGGTGTGCGGATGAACGGAGACGGGGAGGGAGAATCCTCTTTCTGGTGTGATGAATTGGTTCTCGATTGCCCTATTGGGGAACTGCTGGAAGATGTTGACGAGGTGCACACAATGACCTCTTTATCGGGATTTGAGGCGCTCCTTCGTGGGAAAAAGGTAGTCACGTACGGACAACCATTCTATTCAGGCTGGGGGCTGACCGTAGACAGACATCCCGTCGAACGCCGTAAGCGAAGTCTGATGCTGGACGAGCTGGTAGCAGGGGTGCTGGTCTTATATCCCACTTATATCAGCCGCGTTACTGAAAAATTTACTACACCTGAGCAGGCTTTGGATGAGCTGCTGGCCTGGCGGGCGCAGGGGCCTTCGTTGCGCTTGTCGTTCCGACGCCGAGTGTGGATAAGGTTTTTGGAAAGGATTAAAAACTATGTCCCTTAGATCGGTTGGAATAGGATTGAATCGTTGAATGGGAAACAGGATTTCCAGAGCTGAAAACAGAGCTATTGCTGAAATCGAGACGTTATGATCACCGAAGGAATTAACGCATTCAGGAATAAACGGGTCTTGCTGCTACAAGGTCCGCTTGGTCCTTTCTTCCGAAGACTTGCCAGTGACCTTGAACACATCGGCGCTGAAGTCTTCAAAGTGAATTTCAATGGCGGAGACTGGCTCTTTTATACTACTAATGCGATAAATTATAGGGGCAGTCTCGAGGGGTGGCCCGAATATTTTGAACGTTTATTGAATGATCTGAAAATTGACGTCGTGTTCTTGTTCGGAGATTGCCGCCCCGTTCATGAGCCAGTGAGGGGTATAGTGCATCTTTTAGGAGTAGAGCTGGGTGTTTTTGAAGAGGGTTACTTACGTCCTGATTATATTACTCTAGAGCGCTTTGGAGTTAATTACTATTCGCTTATTCCTCGTGATCCAAAATTTTATTTAAGTATGGAATCATTAACAGGCAAAATTAGACTTACAAAAAAAGTTGGCAACACATTCCGGTATGCAGCATTGTGGGCAATTCTATATTACCTGGGGAGTATTCTTCTATGGCCGTGGTTTTATAAGTATCGCCATCATAGGCCCTTATCTCCCCTTGAAACTTGGCCATGGATGAAGAGTGTTTGGCGTAAAGGATATTTTTTCTTAAAAGAGCGCGGAATTTTTAACCGTCTAATGGGACCCTATTCCAAGCGTTTTTTTCTTGTACCACTACAGGTGCATTATGATTCCCAGATTCACGTACATTCAAATTTTGAATCCGTAACGAAATTTATTTGCGAAATAATTGAATCTTTTGCTTTGCATGCCCCACCTGAGACAATATTAGTTTTCAAGCATCACCCCATGGATCGGGGATATATCGACTATACAAAGTTCATTCGTAGCAAAATTAAAAAGCATAATCTGCACGAAAGATGTTTCTATATACATGATCAGCATCTGCCAGAGTTGCTAAAAAACGCCTTAGGTGTTCTGGTAGTTAATAGTACGGTAGGAATATCTGCTCTTTATCATAGAGCAGCTGTAAAAGTATGCGGTAATGCCATATACGATATTGAAGGCCTAACATTCCAGGGGTCAATTGAACAGTTCTGGCAAGAAAGTTTCAAATTTCGACAAAATCCCAAACTATTTGAAAGATTTCTAAATTATCTTATTAAACACATTCAACTAAACGGCAGTTTTTATAAGAGATTGTCCACCGAAAAGATGCAAACGGGGATTATTTGGGCCGATGAGAAAAAACAATGACTAAGGGACAACGAAGGGATTGGAAGTTAAAGGAGAGATCATCGATCATCATTAATATACTTATCAAAAATCGAGAAGTGAAAAACCGGCACCTAGACTGCGGCTATGCTTATTGTAATCTATCAATATTTCGCCATAGCCATCGAAATATTGCACATAAAAAGCCCAGCCATTTTTTAATTTAAACATGTATTCCAGAGTGGTTGTGCCAAGATCTAGTTTTCGTCCTCTATAGTGTGTTAAAAACAAGTTGTGATTGTCTCCGTAAAGTTTCAGAGCCAGTTCCCCATATCCGTAAAAATCTGTAATGTCCCTATTTCTTTTGTTCTCATCCAACTTATACCAACTTTTTAAATAGATACCCAGTGCATGGAAGCCTAACTCTTTTTTTGGTAATTCTAATAAAAATCTTGGCTGAATGTATATCTTATTCCAGCCTCTAGAATCAGCTTTAGTTTTACCGTTAGATTCATGCTCTATCCCAATTCGTAAATTTAACCGATCTGCCTTGTAGAAGGTGAGAAATATCTCTGGGTTATGTGTATAGTCTTCGATAGGCGCTGAGTCGGCGTTAATCTCCCACAAAGCTCTAAAAGTATAGGCTCCTCCTAATTCCGTAGGTACACCCAAAATATCGCCGGCAATGATTTTTTTATTTATATTGATTTGAAATTTTATAAAACCAAACTTGTCGATTTCATTGTCTCTGTATTGAAGAATACCATAGGATGGTTTGTATACTTCGAATTCGAACGGATGATTAGGATTCGTATCCTGATCAGAAAGCTTATATTCTGCATGAGCATATGCTGCGTATAAAGGCATTAATAAAGAAAAAATACATACCGTTATATATTGATATGATCTCATTTTAAAAAAAGGCTCAAATAGAAATTTAATGGAACCAGTCTTCGCGACAACCTTTACGGATGACGGATTTACGGCTTTTGAAATATCTTAGGCGTGTGAGTGATTCTAATGATGATCGAGAAAAGTAACTGGCAGGCTAACCGAAGTAATACAATTATAGCGCAAATAAATAAAGTTGCTCAGACGTATGATTTGAAATGCAAGAAAGTGCTTGATTTAAATACGTATTCCGGGCCAATCCGACCACTGATTCCGATTTGAATCCGACCATTTTTGGTCGGGCTCCGGAACGGTGGTCGGGAGGCCGGAATCCAGTCTGAAAGTCCCATGGCGAATTAGTGTGGCCGACGCTGGATAATCAGGTAACCTGTTGTCTCTTCTAAAAAGCATCTGGGAGGGACAATGGCTGCGGAGAAGTTATCCATGCGTAAAATCCGAGAGGTTTTAAGGCTTTACCTTGGCCTTGGGCTTAAAAAACGCCAGATAGCCCGGTCATGCAACATATCTCATTTCACGGTACTCGAATATATAAGGAGGGCTGAGCGGCAGGCCTTGGGTGCGTATCCAGAGGTGGTCCCCAAAATTCGGACAGTGTGATAAGGTGTAAAGCCGCACACTGACGAAGGAGATCACCTCTGATGTCCGGAAGGGATAAAAACCAAATCCTCCAGCGACCTCCCGGACCCGGTGGTCGGAATGGCGGGGTTTGAGTCTTCGGATAGATCGGAGCCGGGGGCCACAATGGCGGGGTTTGACTGATTACGCCGCAACCGGTAACTCAATAATTGCATGGATATTTGCCATCTTGAGCCTGTTCGACATGTACACCTCCTTGGTAAGAAGGCATACAATATCACCTCTCAAAAATGGCGGGGTTTGATTCGACCCTATGTGGCGGGTTTTAAGCGGCCGCTAACACTTGCGTAAGCCATCATCAGCATTGCCATCAATATATGAGCCGTTTGTAACGAACCCTATGATGATAAAAGAGTCTGACCTTTTGCGCCTTCACCATGTTCTCACCCGCAAGGTCCTGTCGGACGAACAATCAGGACATTACAAGACCCGCCATGTCAGGGGTCGCTTTAAAACCCGCCAGGTTCAGTGTTAAGTTTCTTTACCATCTTCGTTCTTGTTATTGCAAGCAGTGTCTTTTAGCCGATAGCTTTTCCCGGTGATTTGGATTACGTCAGACCGGCTCAGGAACCGGTCGAGGATGGCCGTGGCGGTAGGGACGTCGCCAAGAAGCTTGCCCCATTCCTCGAGTGGCCTGTTTGATGTCATGACCGTGGACCTGATCTCGTAGCGGCGCATGAGTGGAGCCAGCTATCGGGCGTGGTGTTGAAGGCGATGGAGAGCCTGACTGCCATTTCGGGGCTTATGCCGACGCGGCCATTGACCAGCTCTAAAGAGTCTTACGGCTTACATTTAGGCCTACGTCGTACGTTTTCTTTTTTGGACCTTGCGGTTCAGGGTGCTTGTATTCATTCCCCAATGCGCTGCCAATTTTTTTTGCGTACCCATATGCCGTAGGGCATTTTCCAGCAAAAATCCTTCGACACGTTCGTAGTCACCTAATTTGAGTATGTAGCCTATTACTTGATCTTCGGTTACGGATCCCGGCTTATTAACCAGATTTTGAATAAAGGCTTCTCTCAGGGCTAAACGAATTTCCCATTCCTTAGTGCCTGGCCTTGGCAAGCTACCATATCCAAGCCCTATCTCGAAAATTTCAGTGTCCAGCAGGTGGACATCTTTCGCCGTCTGGAAATCTCTACAGTGCAGCATTGAAAATAGCACTCTGTAGGCTTTAAGAAAAGAAACAATCTTTTTTTTTGACAAGGGCTCGGATTTTGGCAGATATCCGGTCATATCAAAAGGGATTACTCTATCAAAAATCTTTTCGACATCCTCACGATTGATCGCGTTCTCTTCATTGAAAAGGGAAAAAGATATGTTCAAGACCTTACTTATAGCGTCAAGCCCTCGCTTCGCTTGCCCAAATATTTTGTCCGGCAGGTCAATCTTTGCACTTTTTTCATAGAGTATCCGATCAAGCTCTCTGAGATTCCCCGGCCAGTTATATGCAAAGAACGAGATAACCTCCAGGTTGTCTAATTTCAATTTTGAGTATTTTTCTTTTATAAACCAAAGAATGTCCTCTCGCCTCTCATGGAGCGGAGGCACATCCACGATTATCTTGAAGCGATCTACAAGATCTTCGCGCCCTCCGTCCGTTTCAAAATTCATCGTTGCTATAATCTGGACTGGAGCGGATTCTGTTTTAATGCTGCCCAAGCGTTTGTACTCACCCGTTTCCATAAACACAAGCAGTTGCGCTTGACTGGCGGGATCC
>Ga0209211_10003663_pt1 | contig 24731 bp, 22 predicted proteins | sample RifGroA2_FD_183992 | JGI IMG/M metagenome (GOLD analysis project Ga0209211, IMG submission 183992) | Groundwater microbial communities from Rifle, Colorado, USA - Groundwater A2 (SPAdes) (version 2) | ecosystem: Environmental > Aquatic > Deep subsurface > Groundwater | place: Rifle, Colorado...
GCAGTTCGAATGTTGAATGGCAGACCGAGAAAACGGCTGGGCTACAAAACGCCGAGGGAAGTGTTTAGAGGGTGTAGTGATTCAGATTAGAACTTTGGTGTTAAACCATAGACTGCAACAACTAATTCCATTGCTTTTTGCCACACGATTAAATCTTTGTGAGAATAAATTTTATTTTCCATAACCTAACACCTAACACCTAAAACCTATAAACTATTGCACTTTTTCCCGATAAGGGTCGAACTCGCCACCGATGTTTGGCCGTTTTGCTTTAGCTGGCGGTTCGGCATAGTTTATCTCAATTGTCTCTTTCGGCACATTCATCGTTCCGCTCATCTTGTTCTTGAAAATATCGCCTTTCATTGTTTTCATTGCTTCCGCTTGCGGCACAGCAGGTTGTCTTTGGGGTTGTTCGGGGCGAATAACAATCATTTCGGCAGGTTCTTCTCTCTTGATGTTATCCGCCACCTTTTGATTCTCAAAAGAAACTTGATCGCCAATTTCATTTGGAAAAGGGGTTTCCAAGTGAAGTTCTTGCTTGTTAACAGTTGGCAAATTGTGATGCTCTTTGTCCTCAATTTCCCGGAGGATGTTCTCTCTTTTAAGAGTCTCATCTGTTTCTTTTTCTTCCCTCTTCCCTAATAAGCTACCAGCTAACAAGCTTCCCCCTCCCTCATTCCCCTCTTCTGGCAAGCTGCTTTCTTCCGCGTCTCTTTTTTCAAAAATTTTCTTAAGCGACTCTCTTACCTTAAGAAAAATTTCCCGATTCAAATCTTCCGCGATTACCTCGGCTTTTTCTTCCGACACTTCAACATGTTTGGCGATATTCGCGACTATATTTTCCGGATGTTCAAGTCCGAGCATTACAAACACAGCTTCATTTTCAAGAGTTTCCGCTTGGTCAATATGCAAGTTATTTTTCTTTGTAATGAATTGCATTTTTGACCGCAAATCAACTGCTAAAATCGCATCCTGTATGTCTTTGGGCAGTTTTTTAAATTGGTCTTTTAGAATTTCTTTTGACTCGTACATATTTTTGAGAATTTATTTTTTTATTTTATTCTTTTTTCTCTTCTTTCTTTTTTTCCCCCTCTTCTTTCTTTGGCGGAGCTTCTCCAGTTTCTTTCACTACTTCCTCCAGTAATTCTTTGGCTGTCTTTTTGCCTTTCCTTATCTCCGCCGCCGCATCGGCGCCGGATGGGAACATTTTGTTCAAAATACCCCAACTATACCCAAGATTATCAGCGTAAGCCGTTTTGTACTTATTCTTCAATTTGTCCAATTTGTCTTTATTTTCTTCTACTGTTCTTTTCGCATCTTTGATATCTTGCTCTGTTTCTTTGTGGCGGCCTTGCTCTCTTTCAAACTCTTTTTTAGCTTGTTCCGCTTCTGTCTGAGCTTGCTTCAGTTTTACTTCTGTGTCAGCGTCTTGGTATGTATCATATTCTTTTTGTAATTTTCCCTCCTTTTCTTTTGCCGTCTTGTATTTTTTCTCCGCTGAATCAGCTTTTTCTTTCAAATTAGGCAAATCTGTTGTCAGTTGCTTTTGGTAACTTTCCGTTCCTTTAATTATCTCGTCCATTTTCTTCACATCTTTTCCTTCGTATCCAAGCCGTTTGGATCTTTTTACTTGTTCTTTGACTTTGTTTTCTAATGCTTTTGTATAGCCGCCTTTAGCTCCGCCGAAGGACACTCCCGCAACATTGTCAAACTGTTTTCTTGCAAACCCTCCGAATGTTGGAGATTTAGACTCAATCCATTTCATAGCATTCGTATCGCTTGCCATGTAAGCCAACCTGCCAACTGTATTTCTCCCTGCCACCCCCTGCGCCCAGCTTTGGAATTTGCCGGTGTATTTTAGCACTCCGGCTGAGCCGGTGTTCGCCATAGATTTTGCCATTATAAGAGCGCCAAGCATCAAAGCCATCAATATTACATAGTTCATTATTATGGGAAAAGCTTCAGGACCCGCCGAAGAAAAAGAATCATAAAAAGTAGATGAGGAATCATCTCCGCCTACCGCATCCCATAATTGACCGGAATTAACTATGGCGGAAATCAAATAAGCCATAAACAAGAAAGCCGGGGCGAACAAAGCTTGACTCTGCAAACCCTTCCACCATTTTGCGGAGTATTCTTTCAATTCGGGAGAAATCATTCCAAGAAAAGCAACTGGAGAAAAAAGCAGATAAAACAAGAGGGCGACGAACCTGACAATAAACAGAATGGCAACGGACAGAAACACAAAAGCCGAAATAAGAAACAGCGCGGAGCCGCCAAAGTTATTCATTGCTATGTTGAAATTGGTAAGACCTTTAGCCGCATCTTTTTTATTATACTCTGAATCCGGGGATGGTATTTGAGTTTGCAATCTTAAGCCCGCCATCATAGCGGTGGAAACGGAACCAACAGATATCATTTTTACCTGCTCCTCATTGCCTTCAATTTTTGTTTGTCCCACTTCGGTCTGCACGGCGTTGTAAAATCCCATAGCCACGATGTTGGACGCATCAATGATGACTTTGGTCATAAATAGGCTGAAATTTATAAAAAGCGCCACCACAATTATATTAGTCAGAAGTTTTTTTGTATCACCCCCCATCCCTAATATCGTCTTAATGGCAATGTATAGCAAGATGAAAATAAAGAGCATATTCGCCACATTGAGGACTATTTTGTACCCCGTGTTTATAACATTGATTCCGTCTATGTTCGCTTTAAAATCTTTCACCGAGAAGTCCACCGCGTAATCTAAAAGAAATCCGCTCATAGTGAATATTTTGGCTGAAGCGCGCCATGTAAAATCGGAAATCCATGAGACCATTTGACCAATCGTCGCATCAGCTATTTTGCCCCAATCTCCCCAGTAATTTTCTACGACTGCGACTCCCGGAAACAAGCGTGCAGGTCTTTCGTAAACATTTTTACCAACCGCTTTCCAAGCCCCAACACCAAAATTATCAACAACCCACTTCCATACCCCCACATTTTCTTGCGTTTGAGTTTGCGCTGAAACCGTGTTTGATCTGCCAAAAGAAACCCATAAAAATGTTCCAATCATCGCCACTATTAAAATGTAAGGTATGAATTTTTTCATTGAAATTTTTACTCTGAAAAGACCCGAGCTGTGCCGCAATTTACCGTCACGCTTTCGTCGCCGGAAGTGACTGTCACTCGGGCTGTTTTATTTCCCGCTTCCGTGTATGTCGTCGTGGTTGTCTCTCCGCTTCCGACAAGACCATCCGTTCCCGACCAACTGTAGCTGTAGTCGCCAGTCCAGCCGGACGCTGTTGCTGTCCAAGTAAATTCCGTGCCGTCATTATTTCCCGTGTCAACGGTTCCAGCCGTCAGGTCAACACTGCAAGTCGCGGACAATTTGGTGTTTGTTATTTCAACCGAATTTGAGCAAGACACCTCGGTTGTCGTGTCGCCTTTTGTTATTTCAACGCTCGCTGATTTGGTCCCGTTGGTCGTGTAGCCGACCTCAACTGATTTTGTATCGCCCGACGGTCCGTCCGTGTCATCCGAAAGCCAGTTATAAGTCGCACTTTCGTCGCTGTCCGCCAATACAGCGCTCCACTTGACCGTTTGATTCACCAGAGCGGCTGTTTTGTCCACCGAGCAAGAATCAGCCGTTATCTCTGAAGATTCTGAAGATGATGAGGATTCTTCCTCGCCTGAAACATCAACCGTCCCGCAATCATAATCGGAACTCGCGCCGTCGTTAGTGACTGTCACACTGGTTGATTTTTCTCCGGTTTCAAAGTAAGCGATGGTGACGGATTTGGCGCTGCCGGCATCTTCAATCGCGTTTCCATTTTCATCTTTCCATTCGTAAGTGGCGCTGTCATAAGAGCCGTCGGACGAGTACGGAGTCCATTTCCACTGAACACTGCCGCCGGTTTTGATTGCCGATTTGTTGGCGGAACAATAGCCGTCAGTTCCTTCAACAGCGTCGGAATCATCTCCGGCGGAAATTTTGACCGACCCGCTGCATTTTATAGTCGTGCTCTTATTGCCTTTTTTGACCGTCACCCGCGCTTTCTTTTTTCCGGTTGAGCCATACTCTATTTTTAAGTGGCGAGTTTCAGTTTCGGTGTTTGTGGAAATTTCGCTTCCATTCCATTTATATTCGGGGCTGGAATCTGACGGACCTCCCGACACATAAACCGTCCATTCAACCGTTTCTCCTGTGAGAGCCGAGCCTGTGTCAGCCGAGCAAGTGCCAGTTATTTTTGTGTTTGAGCTTTGTTCTTCAAGATCGCTTGATGTGCCCTCCCACCCTTCCGCTGAATTCATACTGGACAAGCCTTTCGTAAGAACTGTTTTTACCAATTGCTGGACAAGCGCGCCGACTATTTTGTCTATATCATCAGCCAGCTCCAATTGCCTCAAACTTGTGCCAAGCGTATGCTCAAGCTGGCTTTCAATGACGGTACCGGGAGTTTTTATGTCGCTGTATTTCGTGCAAGTTTGGTTCTCATTGGACTTATCCTTCTTATCGGTTTGGTCAGTATACTCAAGGCCAGGACCGGCATCAGACGGCGCGGAAGTTTTTGTGGCATACTGCTCACATGTTCTCCACGATAAGAAACCCCTGCCCCAGTCCAGCTTCTTAACCTCCAAATCATTCTTTTGTTGCATTCTTTTTTGAAGTTCAGCCTGCATACTCAAGAAAGCGGTCCCTGGGTGCGCGTTTGGATTGGTAGTCAGATAAAACCACCCTTTCCACCCGCCCTCCTTGAAGGTACCGTTAACGAAATTGTCAAAATTTTTAATAATTCCGGTCAAAGTACATTTTCTCTGCCGTTTAAAATTGCCTATTCCCAAAGACAGCGCGATTTTAATGTTTAGTCTGTATGGATCGCAAAGCCAGCCAAATGAAGTCATTTCATCTATAAATTCCCCGACTACCTCATCCCCGACATCAACGAGAAAACTTTTCGGGTCGGTGACAAATGAGGGACTCCCTTCAAATCCGCTATTTATCCAATTGACTATGCTGTCCGTGATTTGGGAGAGCAGTGTTTTCATCACAAGATTATAAATTCCATTCCAGCTGAAGCCCGGCACGGTGTAGCCCATCACTGTCACCCCGACGAATTTTGACCTCAAAGCGTCGTCTGATACCGGGACTGGCGGGACAGTGTCAATGGCGTAAACTTTTGTTACCGTCAAAGATGAAAAAGTCAAAGATATTATAATCGGAATTATTAAGAGATAAGAAAGTATTTTTTTGTGTTTGAATATAAAAATCATATATTGTTCCACATATTCCCGGCTTCATTTCCGGAGAAAATTATGCCGTTTTCAGACAGATATTCGGCCACATCGCTTAACAAGTTTTTTTCTTTGCCTTCGGCTTCAATGTGCCTCTGTGTTCCTATCATTCCCAAGACAGGATCAGTTGATAGCGCGCTCAATTCTTTCAGCCCGTCCGAGCTCGCCATATAATTATTAAGAATTTGCAAATGAGTATCGGCGAAGTCTTTAGGCGCCGCGATTTTTGACAATTCCACGGCCATATTTCTGTAAACTTCCGAAGTTCTGACCAGTCCCTGAAGAAATTCCGGATCAAGCAAATTGGCGACCCCTCCCTCTTTAACTAAAGGATTTTGAAGATACTGATTTTTGTATTTGGTTCGGATTGAGGCGAAAAAATTGCCGTACGATTTCAGGAGACTTTTGTTTTCGGACGGAAAAGTTTTTACATCTTTCAGAAAATAATATTGAGTATCTTTTTTGTTTTGGATTTCTTCGGCCACCAAGTTGTTCACTGTGGCTATCACCGCCTCCTCGTTGAAATTTCCGGATTGTTTTAAATTTATATATTCGGCAAAAAGCTTTTTGCTTAAGATGTCCGTTTCCGTGTCGGTCGTGTATGGCTCGCTATCGGTGTCATCTTTGCCAGAGTCTCCAGTTTCGCCTTTCGCGTTTATTTCTGCTATTTTCTTTTTGACTTCTTCTGCGTCCGGTATGCCGTTCTCGTCCGTGTCCGGGTTCTTCGGATCAAGTTTCCACAAGGTTTCTTCCCAATCTTTCAGCCCGTCAGCATCAGAATCAATATCTAAAACTTCCACCGGATTTTTTACCACTTTAACTTCCGACGCGACTTTTATCGCAACTTCTTTTTTCGGTTTGAGCAACAGAAAAGACACCCCTCCCAGCGCGGAAAAAGTCAAAAATAATAAAATTATTTTTTTAGATCGCGATTTCAAATTATTCTAAATGAAACTTGCTTAAATTATACCAAAGAAAAGGTTTGCTAGACAGCAAGCGGGGTCAATTTATGTGGATAAAAAGCCACTCACATTCTCTTTTTAAAAGCACGAATATCCGTCAGCTGACGGATTTCTCTGCTCGCCAATCAACCCAGCACCTATTTTTCTAAAATAGGTGCTGGATAATTTCCTGCGCAAGTCTTTTAAAAAGAGAATGCTCGCTCTAGCGAAAAAACCTAGCCACTAGAAACTAATCTGTGAGTTTTTGTTTGAAAGTTATTGATATATAATACTTGAATCAAAATCTCGCTATGAAAAGTCCTAGAATAATTTTATTTTTCTCCTTGATTTTACTACTCTTTTTTGTTTTGAATCGTTTTTCTTCTGAAACCCAGCTTGTTTCAGCGAAAGAGGGCGTTAAAATTTTTAACAAAGACCTTAAAATTGGGGATAATAGCGAAGATGTTAAATTTTTGCAGAAATTTTTAAATAAAAATCCCACTACAAAAATTTCTTCTTCTGGCACAGGATCATCAGGCAACGAAACCGATTTTTTCGGTCAATTAACCAAGAATGCGGTTATAAAATTTCAAGAAATGTATGCTTCTGATGTTTTGCAACCATTTGGGCTAAAATCAGGCACAGGTTTTGTCGGAACGGCAACCCGATTAAAGTTGAATTCTTTACTGGAAGCCGATAACAGGTTATCAGAGTCTGTTATCGCGGATAACAGTTCTTTGTCAAAATATTCTTCAAAATCAAGCCAATCCAGCCGGAATTCAAGCAAAAGCGCCGGTTTGGAAGTGAAAAAACCATTGGTCGTGATAAAAAATTCTGCCGAAAGTTCTTCTAAAGTTTTTTCTTCGTCTTCGTCTGAAAATTCCACCACCGTCAGAGCCTACTCCACTTCAGAGTATCAAGTATCGCCGGGCAAAACTCTTGTTTTGGAAGGAGAAGGATTTACCCCGAAATCAAACACTGTTCATCTTGGGGAAAATAATTTCGTTCCTGATCTTTCCGCCAGTGAAAATGGAACCAAAATATCTTTTGTCATTCCAAAAGATTTACCGCTTGGGAAATACAGCATCTGGGTGACAAACGCGAACGGAATAAGCAAAAGCGAAGCCATAAAAATATACATTGTCGTCACGAACAGTCCGTTGGAAAGGCCTGTTGTGGAAAAAGTTGAACCGACGGAGGCGACCATTGATAGTGAAATAGTGGTTTCAGGAAAAGGCTTTACCACGAGCGGAAATAACATATATTCAATGTTCGGCAATGTGATGAATATCTCTTCGTCTGACGGCAAAACTTTGAAATTCAAACCGTCATCAATGCAACAGATAGCAAAAATTAAAACCGAAAAAAGCGCGAAAAATATACCGATAGAAGTTTCGTTTTATATTGTGAACGAGAACGGTTATAATAAAGAGCTGGCTAGTTTTATAATTCAATTATGATATGACGATTTCAAATATCTTTAAGAGAAAAATTGTAATGTTGTCGCTGGCAGTTTTGATATGGATTATGCCTTTTAATTTGTTCGCTTTTAGTATTGGAGCCGGAGGTTATGTGCCAGGGCTTCCTTTTGGTGGATTTGTTATTTTCACATTACCCTGCACTTGCAGCGCTAATTTATGGATATGGTTTGCTCCTCTATCTCCGTTGCCTTTGCCTAAGACCGGCGCCCTTGTTTATCAGCCGGGTTATACTACTTTATACGGCAATTTTGCGATTGGAATTCCAGCCACTTGGCATTTAGGCTCCTATGTTCCCGCGGCTCCTCAAGTTTGTTGGCAGTACATAGGCACAGCTTGCGTTCTTATGCCGAATTACGGCCTTATGAATAAAGTTGGAACAGGTCTACCTTAAAAAGCCAAAAGCGACATGCGATGTCGCTTTTGGCTAAATGGTTTAAAGCATGGAACTTAAACATTTCCACTGTTCAAGTTTTAGATCTTCGGCTCTGGCTTTCGGTGGTATTCCGCAACTTTCAAAAATTTTTTCGATTTGCTCTCCATTTTTTGCCAAATGCCTGATATTCCCCGCTAGAAGTTTTCTTTTGTGGGCAAAACCGGCTTTAACAATTTCAAAAAATCTTTTCTCATCAATTTCCTTGAAAAAGTCGCGGGAAATATTATCTATGAGGAGTATTGCCGAGTCAACTTTCGGTTTCGGAGAAAAATTTTCTTTTGAAACCTTGCCGATATTTTTCGGCCGACCGTAAGCCTTTACGCTTATGGAAAGTATGCTTTCCTTCCCGTCGTTCGCCATAATTCTTTTGACCACTTCTTTTTGGAGCAAGATGACCATTTTGGAAGGTTGGGTGTCGCCAGACAGGAATTTTCTCAAGAATTGGCCGGTGATGTAGTAGGGAATGTTGGCAATTAGTTTATAGGTTTTAGGTTTTAGGTTATAGGAGGATGGATCAAATTCCAAGATATCGTTATGAATAAGTTGGAGTTTGCCACTAGCTATTTCAGAAGAGAATTTATCGCGGAGGAATTCTACCAGAGCGTCGTCTTTTTCAACAGCGATTACTTTGCCGGCTTTTTTGAGCAATTCTTCGGTGAGCGCGCCTTTGCCAGGACCGGCTTCAAGCACTATGTCATTTTCCCCCACTTCCCCGGCGGAAAGCATATCCGAAAGCGCCTTTTTTGATTTCAAAAAATTCTGTCCCAATGATTTTTTTGCTTTGATGTTTATATTATCCATATACGAAATAACGAATTGATACACGAATGGCTACGAATCCTTGAATTACGAAACTGTATATATTCTTGCATCGTCATTGCGAGCGAAGCGCGGCAATCCATGATTATGCGTGGTAAACTCTGGATTGCCACGTCGGGATACCGACTCGCAAAGACGGAAGAGAGAGTTTCGTAATTCAAAGTACGAATAAAGAATTTGAGCACTCTGTGGATATCAGATACCCACAGAGTACATTTTTCCCCTACAACCTACAACTCATTCGAGCCTGAAGGCTCTCAGAGCCTGAACGGCCTAACACCTACAACCTTCTGTATATCACAAATCCATATAAATTATTTTTTCCCGGTACTCAAAACTTTTTTCCTCTTCAATAAATTCGGCTTCTATGTCGGAGATAAATTGAGAAGGACTGTTGATCTGAAGAGAGCCGAAAATCGTTCTTGATCTCGCGTAAGAAAGAAAAAGCTTTTTCTTGGCTCTTGTGATGGCGACATAAAACAAGCGCCGTTCTTCCTCGGAATCCTCAATGCTTTTCACGCCACCACCGATTCTTTGGTGCGGGAAAAGATCTTCTTCAAGGCCGGAAACGAAAATATAATCAAATTCAAGCCCTTTTGAAGCGTGAACAGTCATCATTTTTACCGCCCCACTTTCTTTTTCTAAAGAATCTTGGTCGGTGGACAGAGCCGATTCTTCAATCAGCTTTTCAACTCCTTCTCCGTAAGGAAGATAATCATATTTTTTCGCCATTGTCGCCAACTCCATTATGTTTTCCAGTCTTTCTTTGTCATCATCGCTTCCGTCTTTGAGCTCATTTTCAATCCCGCTTTCTTTGACAATAAACCGCACGAGCTCCGAAGGTTTTTTGCACTCAACATTTTCTTTTATTTTATCCAAAAGGCCGTAAAAATTGGCTACTTTAACTTTGGTTCCCGCCGGCAATTCCGCCTCTCTGCCGGCAAATATCTTGGCAATCGTCACTTTCCCGAGCCCTCTCGCCGGAAAGTTTATCACTCTTTTGATGTCGCTTAAGCTGTCTCTGTTTAGCGCGGCGCGAAGATAAGAGAGAGTGTCTTTGACCTCTTTTCTCTCAAAGAATTTTACGCCGAGAAGCTGATAAGGGAGATTAAGAGTCAAAAAAGCTTCTTCAATGACTCTGGATTGGAAATTGGCCCTGTAAAGAATGGCGATTTCTTTCGGCGCCACCCCGTCCGCGATTAGGGTTTTGACTTTCTCCGCGATGAAGCGCGCCTCCTCGTTTTCATTATGAGCTTCAAACAGCGTCACCTTGTCCCCTTCTTGATTTTTGGTGAACAGATTTTTCTTTCTTCGCATCGTGTTTTTCTCTATGATGCCGTTCGCCACCGCGAGTATCGTCTGGGTTGAACGGTAATTTTCTTCCAAAATTATTGCTTTGGCTTCGGGATAATCTTTTTCAAAATTTAAAATATTTTGGATGTCGGCGCCTCTCCAGCCGTAAATATTTTGGTCAATGTCGCCGACGGCGCAGATGTTTCTGTTTTTCGCCGCAAGCAGCCGCACTATTTCGTATTGAGCTTTGTTGGTGTCTTGGTACTCGTCAATGTGGATGTATTGCCATAAATTTTGATAATAATCCAAAATTTCTTTATTTTTTCGGAGAAGTCTGTATGTTTTCAGCAACAGGTCGTCAAAGTCCAGCGATTTTTCTTGTGTCAGTCTTTTTTCGTAAAGCGTCCAAACATCGGATACCACTTTGTTCAGAGAGTAGTCTTTGAAAGCGCCAGCCTTTTCCAAATAATTTTCAGCGGTTGTCAGGCTTCCCTTTTCTCTGGAAATTATTCCTAAAATTTTTGACGGTTCAAATTGCTTGGAATCTATGTCCAGCCTCTTGAGTATTTCTTTGACCGCTTTCAGTGAATCTCCTTTGTCAAAAATAGTAAAATGGCGAGGAATTCCAAGCTCTTTGGAATTTTCTTTGATGATGCGAACGCCTAAAGAATGGAAAGTGCTCACGAAAGGCGTTTCATTGCCGGAAATTGATAATTTTGCCAACGGACTTGATTCCAAAAGATTGTTCACACGCTCTCTCATTTCTTTCGCCGCTTTGTTGGTAAAAGTTATTGCCAAAATTTGGCGGGGCGAAACCCCCCCGCTTACAAGATGGAAAATCCTGTGAGTAACCGTCTTCGTCTTCCCCGAACCTGCCCCCGCTAGTATGAGGAGCGGTCCGTCTTTATGCAAAACGGTTTCCTTCTGCTTTTCATTCAGGCCTTTTAGGTAATCCATCGGGAAACTATACCACACATATTAGTCCATAAAGTCCATAAAGTCGAAAGTCTATAAAGTTAAGATAAGACAAACTTTGGATTTCTAATTTTTAATTTAAAATCACCCATTCTCACCCTCTTAACTTTAAGGACTTTACAGACTTTATGAACTTTTGACCATTTTTAGTTATCCACAGGCGCGTTTTTTACTCGTTGACTTCCTCTGCCTAAAAGCTATATTAAATATCTATTCTGAATTACGGATTTTTCATTCTTTTCTGCCGGATTTTGGCAGAAAATGGCTCTAAAAAGCCATTTTTCGGAAAAGTTGCGAGGATTTTAATGAAATTAAGCTTATTTTACCACAACCACAAGACTCTGATTCGCATTTTTCAGTAAAACGAGCGAATCGGACGATAAAATCGTTATTTTTAGGGCTTTTATACGCAAGGCTTGTTTTGAGTTTGGCGCTGTTTAGCTTCCCCGTGGCAGCTGACGCAAGCGTAATTTCTTTTTTTTCAAACATATTTTCCAATGAAGATATTAAACAAGAAGTATTACTGGCGGAAACCAATTCTCAAAATATAGCCCTGCTCCAAGCCGTGCCGAATTCCGACCCCAACGCGGCAAAGGGCGGCGGAGACATTACCATAGTTGAAGACGAGGCTTTGCTTTCTGAAACCGGTCCTTCCGGCACCGCCGCCGACATAGAAGAAGGCAGTTCTGACGGAATGATAAGCACCTATATGGTGCAGAAAGGCGATTCAATATCTTCAATAGCAAAAATGTTTAATGTCTCTGTAAGCACCATTGAGTGGGCTAACGACCTTAAAAGCGGTTCGCATATCAAAGAAGGACAAGCCCTTATCATCCTTCCGATTTCGGGGGTTAAGTACACGGTTAAATCGGGAGACAATCTTAAGAAAATAGTGGCAAAATATAAAGGCGATATTGAAGAAGTTCTTCAGTATAACAACTTAAGCCTTGATTCTCAGCTTGCCGTTGGCGAAACGATAATCATTCCAAACGGAAGAATAGAGTCAGTCGCCGCCAGTCCGAAAGGGTCTAACAAAAAAATCCGAGGCGCGAACAGCCCATTTTACGCGGGTTATTACATTCGTCCGATTGAAGGAGGAAGGAAGAGCCAAGGACTTCACGGTTATAACGGCGTTGATCTGGCGGCGCCGACAGGCACTCCTATATACGCATCCGCTTCGGGTATGATTTTAATAAGCAAGAATTACGGATGGAACGGCGGTTATGGCCAATATGTCGTGATGGAACATCCTAACAAAACTCAAACAGTCTACGGACATATGTCCAAAAATATTTCTTATCAAGGCCAGTATGTCGCGCAGGGAGATATAATAGGCTATGTCGGTTCCACCGGCAGATCCACCGGCCCCCACCTCCACTTTGAAGTCCGCGGCGCCAAGAATCCGTTTTAAAAAAATAGGATTTAAAACAAAAGAAAAAGGCGAAGCACAAAGCTCGCCTTTTCGTTAAAGAGATAAATATTTTTTTAGATTAACTGTCTTTAGGTAATAATCCGGCAACATTCCTCATTAAAAAATAAATATTCCGGAAGTTTTTTGTTTACAAACCACTTCCAAGACATCACATTGACAATTTTTAATGATTGCAATGCCACAGAAGTTTCAACAGCAAAACCTTTAACAAAAATCGTCTTATCTAAGCTCCCGTTAATTATCGGTGTTGTACCGGTCGTAAATGGTCCGTGAGTTCCCATTATTATAGCTCCTATCCAACCTTTTCTAATTTCTTCAGGAATGTCCGGCCCGTAAGGTATCTTAGTTATAATTATGGTAACTTTTTTCTCTGGACTCGCCAATAGCAATGCCAAATTTGTAAGCGTGCACTGCGGCTCAAGCTCTCCGGCAATAATTGTAATTCCCCCCTTTGTGGTAGTATTCCTGACGACATCCTCAACTAAGACATCATTTTCCTTATCTCTCCCGTCTTTTTGCATCTGTCCTCTCCTTCTAAAAAATATTTCATCATTAAAAACAATCTATTTTCATTTTACATTTTTTCCCTTTGAAAACAAGAGCTACGCAGGCATCTTTTTTGGACGATATTGCAGGGCTTCAAGGATGTGATTGGTTTCTATGTCTTTCGTGCCGGCGAGGTCGGCTACGGTGCGGGAAAGTTTGATGATGCGATGATACGCGCGCGCCGATAAGTCCAATTTTTCCGCCGATGAGTTTAAAATTTCTTTGACTTCCTTTTTTAAATTTATAATCTTACTGAGGTCTCGCGTGTTCATTTCGCTGTTCGTTTTTATTCCTCTTTTTGAATCGGCAAATCTATTCTTTTGAATTTCTCTCGCTTCAATCACCCTCTTCTTTATTTGTTTTGTCGTGTCTCCGTCGCTTTTGTTGTCGGAAAGTTTTTGATGATCTACCTTTGAAACCTCAAGCCACATATCAATTCTGTCTATTATCGGTCCGGATATTTTCCTCTGGTATTTTACGAGATTTATCGGCGCGCAGACGCATTCCTTTCCTTTTGTCCCGTAATTTCCGCAAGGACACGGGTTCATTGCGGCAATCAAAATGAAATTAGCGGGAAAACTGAAAGAGCCTTTTGCTCGCGAGATTTTTATTTCCCTTTCTTCAAGCGACTGTCTTAATGTTTCTATGACTCGCCTGTCAAATTCGGCGAATTCATCCAGAAACAAAACACCTCTGTGCGCCAATGTCACTTCCCCGGGCTTCGGCACCGCGCCTCCTCCAACCATTGAAACATAAGAAGCCGTGTGATGAGGCGACCTCATCGGAGGATTGCTGACCAAATCTCCTTGAAGCGTTCGGGCGATGGAATGTATAGCCGTGATTTCCAGTACTTCGTCAAATGAAAGAGGTGGCAATATGTGAGAGAAAGCTTTAGCAAGCATTGTCTTGCCTGTACCGGGCGGACCATACATCGCGATATTGTGTCCGCCTGCGGCGGCGATCTCCAGTCCCCTCTTCGCCATCTCCTGCCCTTTTATTTCCGAAAAATCAATGTCGCATTCTTCCTCCCTGTCTTCAATTTTAGTGGCGGGTTCAGGCTTAAGTTCAATTTTAATTTGTTCATTCTCGTCGCAGGCTCCTCGTTTTTTATTAAGGTGAGAGATGACTTCCTGTATGTTATTTATTCCAAAAATTTTTACACCCTCAATAAGCGCCGCTTCGCGGGCATTTTCTTTAGGCAAATATATCTCTTCAAACCCGCGTTTTTTGGCTTCTTCCGCGATCGCCAAGACTCCGCTTATCTTGCGAACTTCTCCATCCAAAGACAGCTCGCCGAGAAATATTTTTCCGGAAGGATTGAATTTTATTTCCTCCGAAGCGAGAAGATAGGAGAGCGCCATTCCCAAATCAAACACCGGCCCCTCTTTTTTGAGGTCAGCCGGCGCAAGCGCGATGACGATTTTTTGATTTTTCTGTTTTGGAGATTTGAAACCGGAATTTTTTATTGCCGCGGATACCCTGTCTTTTGATTCTTCCACCGCTTTGTCCGGCAATCCGACAACTGAAAAAGCATAAAGACCTTTTGACAAGTCAACTTCAATGTCAACTATTTGCGCTTTAAGCAATGTCACTTGAGCGCTGTAAACTTTAGCAAAACTCATTTAATTATTTTGAAGCGCTTTCCGCTCGCGCGGAAGAAAGGAATAGAACCGCCCTTGATTTGAGGAAAACTAACTTATATCAACTTTTACCGATTTTGCGTGTTCTATGCATGTTTTAGCGGCCGGGTTTGCTTCTAATCTGTTGACCGGTATGGGTTTTTTGTCTTCCTCGCACAAGCCATAAGTATCGTCATCAATCTTTTTCAGGGCGTGTTTTACGTCATTCAGCTGTATTTCCAACTCTTTTAAAATGGCCGTATTTTCTTCAAATTGGTCAATTGATTCGGCAACTTCAAGCCTGTCAGCGGCATCGGCCTCCATATCTGACGGCACCGCTTGCCAATCATTCGGATTAGACGGGTTTATTCTGCCTACAGTTTTGAGCTCGCCTTCCAGCTTTGCCTGCTCCTCCTCAAGTTTTTGTTTAAAATGTTTTAAATCTAATTTCATATTGAAAATCATAACAAAAGGAAAAATAAAAGCAAAGCCGACACGCGAAGCTCACGAGTCAGTTGAAAGTCCATAAAGTCTTTAATGTCCTTAAAGTTAAGAAGGTGAGAATAGTTAATTTAAATTAAAAATTATAAATCCAAAATTTGTTTCATCTTCACTTTATAGACTTTCGACTTTATGGACTTTACAGACTTTACAACTTTATCATCGGACCGTTCGCGAACGCGTAAGCCTGTCAAGCAGTTCGGCCAAAGTGTCCGTGTTTGATGTGATTATAATAGTTTCCTTGTCCGGCAGAGAATACATCAAGAAAATTTCATCATTTTCATCTCTTAGTGCCCGGGTGTCCTTGTTTTTCACCAAAACATCTTCAAAATCTTTTTTGTACGAGAGAACTTGCTCGGTGGTAGTTATCTCTTCTTGTATCGGTGGTGGGATATCTCTGGGAAACAGCGCGCTTAAATCTCCGGCAATATTTTTCTCCCAAGACAGCATTCCAGCAAAAGCGTTTTCGTAAGATTCGGTTTTTAATATTAAAAACGGCCGGTTGCCGTTCCAAGAATGGATGCCGAGCATATATTTCGGCGACAACGAACGAAGAAGAATGTCCGGAATTTTAGAGCTTATGAGAGGCAAAAATTCTTTAGACTCCGCCAGTTTCTTTGTTTCCTTTCCGTTTTCAACAACGGTTTTCGCGATGTAAATATTTTGTATTGAATTTGATTCAATATCGGCCGCGTTTATAAATTCGGACAGCAAATTGCCGGCATCTTTTTTATCAAACTCGCTCAAATTAAACTCGGAATTTGAGTCGGCTGTCAGCAGGGGTGTCGGTTCAAGCGCTTTTTTGGTCGTCGGCGCGACGATTACTTTTTCTTTTATGTAATTGAAATTAAAAGCGCCAATTCCAGCGAACACAAACAGCAGGCTTACAATAAAAAGCAAAGCCTTTTTTGATTTTGGCGCGTCGTCGGACGGCGAAGTTAATTGATATTTCTGCCTTCTTTTTTCTTCGGCGATGGCGATGCTCATTGAGGACATCCTCTCCCTTTTTACGGCTTCTTCCGCGTCGCTTTTAAAAGTCCTTACGATGCTTTGTTTGATCGCGCTTTTCTCCTCTTCCCGCGGAATCGGGGCGCTTTCGGCAAGCGGCGGATAATTTTCCTCGCCCAACTCGTTTAAATAACCTAAAACTTCTTCCTTGATTTGGTCGCCGGACAGCAATTCATCTCTTTTTTGATCCATGTTTGCCGTTTTTATTTGCGGGCTGGCGTTTTGGGTTGAAATTGCCGCGTTATTTGTAGGGTTTTCTTTAAACGGCGCGCTAAAATTATTTAGATTATTTTGATCATTATTTTCCATACTTCATTTATTATTCTTGAATTACGAAACTCTCATTTTCCGTCATTGCGAGTCGGTATTCCGACGCGGCAATCCAGAGTTTATCGCGCATAATCACTGGATTGCTTCACGCCTCGCAATGACGATATAAGAATATAACAGTTTCGTAATTCATAATTATTATCTTAAATTAAGACAACCCTTTCCTTTTCGCGAAATCAGGGTCAATGTCTTTGATTGATAGACTGATCTTTTTTTTAATCTCGTCAATTTCCTTTATAATGACGGCGACTTTCTCTCCTTCTTTTAGGATTTTATCCACTCTGTCAATTCTGAACGGCGCAATTTCCGAAATGTGGACTAACCCTTCAACATTCGGGGCGATGCGGACTAGCGCGCCGAAGTCAAAAATTTTTGACTTTCTCTCCTTCTTTTAGGATTTTATCCACTCTGTCAATTCTGAACGGCGCAATTTCCGAAATGTGGACTAACCCTTCAACATTCGGGGCGATGCGGACTAGCGCGCCGAAGTCAAAAATTTTGGTCACTTCGCCTTCAAATTTTTCTCCGACTTTGTACTCGCGGGTCATTTCTTCAATTATTTTCTGAGTCTTTGCCGCGGAATCATTCCTGCCGGTTATAAGCACGGTGCCGTCATTCTCAATATCAATCTCGGCTCCGGTTTTTTCTTTTATTTCGTTCACGGTTTTCCCTCCAGTGCCGATGACAAGGCCTATCTGGTCCGGTTTTATTTTAATAATGACGACACGCGGGGCATTCGGCGAGATTTCTTTTCTTGGCGCGCTTATCGCTGATTCAATTTTGTCCAGTATATGCAAACGAGCAATTCTAGCTTTTTTCAAAGCTTCCACGATTATCGGAATAGGAATTCCGCTTACTTTAATATCCATTTGTATCGCCGTGATTCCCTCTCTTGTGCCGGCGACCTTGAAATCCATATCTCCGTGATGGTCTTCGTAACCTTGAATGTCGGTAAGCACTTTATACTCCGTCGGACTGCTCATCATTAAGCCTGAAGCAATGCCGGCGACCGGCGCTTTTATCGGAACTCCGGCATCCATAAGAGCGAGAGTGCCTCCACAGACTGAAGCCATTGATGTGGAGCCGTTTGATGCCATTGATTCGGAGACGATTCGTATCGTGTAGGGAAATTGTTCCTGTGAGGGAATTACCGGTAGCAAGGCCTTTTCGGCAAGCGCGCCGTGGCCAATCATTCTTCTATTTGTTCCGCCGATTTTTCCGGTTTCTCCTGTTGAAAATGGCGGGAAATTATAATGATGAATGAATCGTTTATCTACCTGTTGATCTTCCATACTGTCAATTATCTGGGAATCCTGCGGTCCACCAAGAGTTGCAACCGATAGCACATGCGTTCCACCTCTATAAAATACGCCTGAACCGTGGAGAATACTAGATATTCCGCCCGCTTCCGCGTAAATGGGGCGAATTTCATCAACTCCTCTACCATCCGGCCTTCTTCCATTCTCAATCGCTTCTTTGTGGACAAGCTCGTCTATCGCTTTTTCAAAATATGAATCGGCGGTATTAAGATTTTCTTCGGGAAATTTTTCTTTGAAGATTGACAACCATTCTTTTTTAAGTTCGTCAGAATTTTTCGCTTCAGATTGCGAGAACACATATTCGCTTAATCGGCCTCCAATTTTTTCTTTGAAAATTTCTGTCAGTCCGTCTGGAATTTTCGGTTTTTCAACAATTTTCTTTTTCTTGCCGATTTCGGCGATTATTTTTTTCTGAAATTCCTGAATCTTTTCTATTTCTTCCGAGGCTTTTTTGAGCGCGCTCTTCATAACTTCTTCTTTTGCCTCACTCGCGCCGACTTCAATCATATTTATATTCCCGTCTTTTCCGCAGGCAACCAAATCAAAATCGTAATTTTTGTCGTTTCTAAAAATGTAATTCGGATTTATTTCAAATTCGTTTTTTCCGTCGTGCTTACCAACTCTCACCGCGCTCACCGGTCCTTCCCACGGAATATCAGAAACTCCCAAAGCCAGCGACGCGCCAATTACCCCCAAAACATCGGGGTCGTATTCATCAAGAGAAAGAATCGTGACAACAACCTGCACTTCGTTCCTTATATGCTTTTCAAAAAGCGGGCGAATCGTCCTGTCCACCACTCGCCCACTAAGTATCGCTTCGTCAGACGGCTTGCCTTCCCTGCGGACAAACCGACTTCCGAGAATCCTTCCACCGGCGTAAAATCTTTCTTCATAGTCAACAATGAGAGGAAAATAATCCAGCCCGTCTTTTGTCTCCGGCGACATCACCGCCGTCGCGAGGACAACAGTGTTGCCATACTTAATCATCACAGACCCATTAGACTGCTCCGCCAAGTCGCTAAAAATCGCGGTTAAAACCTTCCCTCCCACCTCCATTGAGTATTCAATCTTTTTCACTGCACTTTTGACTAAGGGAAAAATTTGTAAATGTCTTTTCTGTGCCTAACTCTCATAAAAATAATGAAATGACCTTCTTTTTTGAAGCCGATTCTGTAGTCCCCCGTTCTTATCCTATAATAACCCTTAAATCCCTTGATTGAGCTCACATCCGCGTATTTAAATTCCGCCAGATCTTTAGCGACCAAAAAATCTTCCGTGCATATCTTTCTTACATCCTCCTTTTTCTTGGCGGGAAGTTTGTTAAAATCCTTAACAAAGCTCGGTTTAAATAAAATATTCATTAGCGGAGCATTGTTTTCGCTTTTTTAAGCGAAATATTTGGCTCTTTTTCCACAATACGCATTAAATGCCCAAGGTATTTATCTTCAATAAATTCCACCAAGTCATCCAAAATAGCCGCTTTTGTCTGAAGCTGTTCAATTTCTTCTTTGTTTATTATTTTTTTTTCTTTAGTTGCAGTTAACATTTGCCCATAATCATATAGTATCCGTCAAATTTTTGCAAAAATAAATATCGCACCCGTTATCTTTAATGGCAATTTAACGCTTTTCGCCAGCCGGAAGATTGGGCTTCAACTTCGGTGCAAAACCATTTTTCGCCATGACTTTCGTCAATTGTTGTTTTTGAATACGAACCGCATCCTTGCATATGATAAATTTTCTCCCCCGACGCGCTTATGTTGCCTTTAATGGTACACGACGGATCTGAAGTGGATGCCTGCGTTGCCGCAGGATTTGTTATTATCGATGGAGATGTTTCTGAAGCGCAAGCAGTCCAAAGGCCAAGCTTGTCTTCTCTTGCTTTCTTTTCAGCCACTACAAATTTATCCTGGTATTTGATGTCCGGCGGGTAGGAATATGATTTAGCAAACCCCTGTTCCACCAACGCCTGATTGATTAAAACATCATCAAGCCAGACATAACGCAGAAGACGGTTGTATTTATCGCGGTCAGTGATATCTTTTTCCAAACGCGCCATTTTACCCTCCACCAATTCTTTATTTTTCTTTGACGCTTCTATGCCGAAACACTGCACTGTCTTGCGCGGGTCAACCGTCTCCGGCGTATCAATGCCGATATAGCGTACCGGCTCTATTTTGCCGTTTATTTCAACCTTTATGGTATCGCCATCTACCGCGCGGACTATTTTTACTAATTCGCCTGACTGAGAAGATTTGCCGGTCTTTGTATTTACCACACTCGCAACGCCAACCGCAGATATTTGCTCCGGTGGCAAGTTTGTTTTTTCTCCTCCGAAAGACGAACCGATTAAAATACCGGCGATTAATATCGCCACAACGCCGATCACATAAATAATTTTCTTTGAGATGAACATAGTTAATTATTTAACTTTGAATTAAACAATCGCGCACGGAATCATTTCCGCCCCCAACCTCCATTGAGTATTCTTTCTTTTTCACCCCCCAATTTTAGCAGAGTTTTTGCGGTAGTGGAAATTTTTTAGATTTTATTTTAACTCGTCTTTGTTAATATCTGAGTCTTTTATAATACTTTTTATAATTTTCGGGTGCAGTATTTTCCCAGCATGAAAAGGAATGGTGGTCCTTTTCCCTTCGTTGTTTTTGTAAATTTTGTGGCTCCCGCTTTGGCGAGCGAGACAGAATCCAAGTCTCTCAAGAATTTTAATAACATCTTTTGCTGTTAATTTTGGAAGACCTTGAGACATAATAATTAAACCGCCACTTCTACGGTGGACAGACTTATTGATTCAATTTTATTGGGCAAACTTTCTTTTGATTGAATAATATCTTCCACATGGAGTTTGATGGCATCTTTAATGTTTTCCAATGCTTCTTCATAAGAATCACCTTGGGAGTAACATCCCTGCAATTTTGGACAAAAAGCAAAGTAGCCGTCTTTGTCTTTTTCTATGATGACTGAGAAATTATAACCTTTCATAATACGAAAACTATATTAAATAAAAGGAGTTAAGTCAATTTTTTCGTATTTTATATTTCTTCAACTCCAGCCTGAGCGCATACTATTGAAAATTCTCCGTTCGTGTTTTGGAAATATATTCTTACTTTTTTGCCTAGATGGAAAATCGGCTGATCTTCCACTCTTTGTCCAATCCCTTCCACTTCTCCACCTGGTGTTATAATTTGAAGTTTATTTTCTTCGAATGGCGTCCCCTTCAAGTATTTTTGAATCATTATATTGGTATAAGTGTAGATGGAAGTTTTCTGTTCATTCCACTTGCTTTCCAAGTTTTCCACCACACCCTCAATAATATAGTCGGACTTCTCAGTAAGATAGTTTTTGTTTGAACATTCTTGAATAAGCATAGCAGAACCGCCAGACTGTCTTATTATTATCCGATTTTTTGACGCCGGTGTCGATAAAGTTTTGCTTGATGTGGATTTCGGTATTGATGATGCTGAATTTGACGCTTTGTTCCCATGTGTTTGTGGTTTTATCCCTGTTGTTTTTGGCGGTGTTATCTCCGGCAATCCTTTTTCTGGAAATTTGTAATAATAAAAAATAGCAATAATCAATATTGCCAAAAATATAATAATAAATACAGCGCTTATAGTTGTAAATCCTCGAGTTTTTATTTTTATCATAATTTATGTGGTTTAGAATTATTTACCAAGTTTACTAATTACTCCAATTTACCGCGCACAACTAATTTGCATTGTTGTTTGTCCTGTGTATTCAAAGTAATCTCAAGTGTGCAAGATTATTATTTCCTCCCCCTTTCTCTTCCCCCGCCGAAGCCCATTAGATATTTTCGGGCGTTTTGGTCTAGGTCTATGAAATCGTCGGCGGCTTCTTTGAGTTTGGCTGAAGCTGATTTTCCGAAAGCGATGACTTCCACCTGACATCCTTCGTTGATTTGCAGGTATTCCACGAGCGGGATAAAGTCGCCGTCGCCAGAGATTATTATTACAGTATCAAGTTTCGGGGCGAGCTTTATCGCGTCAACGGCAAGACCGACATCCCAATCGGCTTTCTTCGCTCCGCCGGCAAAAATCTGCAGATTTTTTGTTTTAGTTTCAATGCCGACTTTTTCCAGCGCTTCAAAAAAGCTTTTTTCTTCGCCGCTTTCAGTAGTGATGACATAAGCCACCGCGCGCACAAGTCTTCTTCCCGCTAAAGAGTCTTTGACGATTTGACCAAAGTTTACTTTGGAATTGTATAAATTTTTAGAACTGTGATAGAGATTTTGAGTATCAATAAAAATACCGACTCGCTGTTCTTTGTGTTTAATGACTGACATAGTTTAATTAGGTTGTAGGTGTTAGGTAATAGGTTGTAGGAAAGAAAATCATAAATTCAGGAATTAATAATTTGGGTTTGATTAGGTCAATTAGTTCGTCGGTTGACGAATAGAAATTTACTTTTACTCTAGCTTTTCTTCAATTCCAACTTTTTCATCAAGGAATTGTACCTCCTAACATTTGTCTTTTGGAGATATTTCATATGAGTTTGCCTGTCAGCGACCATTCCCAAAAGTCCGCGTCTTGAGTGCTTGTCTTTCGGATTTTTCTTAAGATGAGCCGCTAATTCCTCAATTCTTTTGGTCAAAACACCGATTTGGACATCAGGAGAACCCGTGTCTTTGTCGTGAATCGCCACTTCCTTAATAATTTTTTGTTTCTTTGTCTTTGTAAGCATAACATCAATACGATAGCATAAAACTATATTTTATGCAAATTTAACAGTTGTATATGTTCACACCTCCCTCTGTCATTCCCTTGAAAAAGGGAATCCAGACTTGCCTTGGATTAATTTGGATCCCCGCATTCGCGAGGATGACAGAGGAAATACAGGGGATAAAGAAGATGTGTGAGGAGATACCAACAGTTGACTCCTCTTCCCTACAACCTACCACCTAAAACCTACAACCTAATCCTACTTCCTCGCCTCAATTATCTCTTGAGCGACATTTGGAGGGACGATGTCGTAGTGGTCAAATTCCATGGTTGATGAGGCGCGGCCTTCGGACATTGAGCGCAGGGTCGTCACATAGCCGAACATTTCTGACAGAGGAACTTTAGCTTTTATGGCTTTGTTCATTCCTCTTTCTTCCATTCCTTCAATCTGGGCGCGCTTTGAGCTCAAGTGGCCGGTAATGTCGCCCATAAACTTTTCCGGCGTGACAACTTCCACTTTCATAATAGGTTCTAGAATGACAGGCTTCGCTCGCTTGGCGGCGTCTTGGAACGCTTGAGATGCGGCGATTTTGTAAGCGATTTCAGATGAGTCAACATCGTGATAAGAACCGAAGAGCAACTCGCAAGATATGTCAACAACTTTATATCCCGCTAAAATTCCTCTTTCCATACCTTCTCTCACGCCCTTTTCAACGGCAGGAATAAATTCAATCGGAATAACGCCTCCTTTAATGGAATTGATAAACTCAAAACCTTCCGATCTTTTGACATTCTTGGAAACTTTCGCATCGGGATCAAGTTTTGGAAGAGGTTTGATTTTGATTTTGACATGCCCGTACTGACCTTTTCCAAAACTTGGCTTGATGTATTTATTTTCAGCCTCCGCTTCGGAAATAATAGTTTCTTTGTAGGCGACTTGAGGCTTACCGACATTTGACTCCACACTGAATTCTCTCTTCATTCTGTCCACCATAATTTCCAAGTGCAATTCTCCCATTCCCATAATAAGAGTTTCGCCGGTCTCGCTGTCGGATTTTATTTTAAAAGTAGGGTCCTCATCCGACAATCTTTTAAGGGCAAAACCCATCTTTTCTTGGTCAGCTTTCGTCTTCGGCTCAATCCTCAAAGAGATAACAGGCTCGGCAAATATTATCTTGTCCAAAAGAATAGGATTTTCTTCATCACAAAGAGTGTGGCTGGTTTTTGTGTTTTTCAGTCCTACTGCGGCGGCGATTTCACCAGTGAAAACTTTCTTCACTTCTTCTCTTTGATTGGCGTGCATTCTGACGATTCTTCCCAGCCTTTCCTTTTCGCCGGTTGTCGCGTTGTAAATATATGAGCCGGATTCTATAGTTCCTGAATAAACTCTGAAATAAGTAAGCTGTCCGACATAAGGATCGGATTGCAATTTAAAAGCCAGCGCCGAAAAAGGCTCGCTGTCCGAGGCTTTTCTCTCCATCGGCTCGCCTGTTTTCGGGTCCGTGCCTTTAACCGGAGGAATATCAAGTGGCGACGGCAGATAGTCAATAACGCCGTCAAGCACCAGCTGAACGCCTTTGTTTTTCAGGGCGGAGCCTGTAAACACAGGCACGATAGCTTCGCTGATTGTGGCTTTTCTCAATACTCTTTTTAAATCGGCGACAGATATTTCCTTGCCATCCAAGTAGTCGCTCATCAGCGCGTCATCTTCGGCAACGATTTTTTCCACAAGTTCCGCTCTGAATTTTTTGGCATCTTCAATATGAGTTGACGGGATCTCGGCTTCTCTTATCTCATTGCCCATATCGCCTTCAAAATAAAAGGCTTTCATCTTGAGAAGATCAATCACCGCTTCAAATTTGTCTTCTTCGCCTATCGGAATCTGCATCCTAACCGCGTTTTTAGTGAGTCTGTCCAAGATTGATTTGTAAGATTTCTCAAAACTTCCTCCAGTTCTGTCCAGCTTATTGATAAAACAAATTCTTGGGACATGGTATTTATCGGCTTGTCTCCAGACTGTTTCTGATTGAGGTTCAACACCGGCAACTCCATCAAATA
>Ga0209211_10003665_pt1 | contig 24719 bp, 20 predicted proteins | sample RifGroA2_FD_183992 | JGI IMG/M metagenome (GOLD analysis project Ga0209211, IMG submission 183992) | Groundwater microbial communities from Rifle, Colorado, USA - Groundwater A2 (SPAdes) (version 2) | ecosystem: Environmental > Aquatic > Deep subsurface > Groundwater | place: Rifle, Colorado...
GATAAATTTCATTTGTTTTGGCTAAAGCCAAATTTATTATTTTTATATTCCACGACCTAAAGGTCGTGGCAATATATATAATTTTGCAATAATTTATTTGGAAAGATGTCTATTAATATTTCAATTTTATCAATAATATACTTTGCCCGATGTAAATTTGTAACTACACAGCCGACATAAAAGTTGTCGCAAAGACAGGGCTTATGACCGAAAACGAATCCGATAGAAAGCTGATAGCCAAAATATCAGTTAGAAATCACTGATTACAAAATTACAATTTCATTCCGTTTTTTTTAGTATAAATCGGGGTTTTGTAAAAAGGCGACTTTTCTAATGGTATAACAACCATTCAATGTATGTATGCTCCAGAATTTTCATTTCATTCGGAAGGTATCAGAGTAAAAGTTGAGTAAATATATGATGTGCAATAATATAAATTGATTTAGTTGTTTATTTTATTGTTTATAAATATTTTAATTTTAAGGTAAGTTAATAAATTTTTTTATATTATGTTTAGTAGTTTGTTGAATACTAAATAATATACAAAATGAACATGAAAATATTTTTTACCTTAATTTTTATTTTTAGCTTTACGTATTCTTCTTTTGCTCAAACAGTTATTGAAATGACTCATCCTACTGATGCACAATTAGTTTTACTCAAAGTAGATAATAAAAAAGATGCAGATGTTATTGCTTATAAAACTAAAAAGAAAAGCGAAAGCCAGCAATGGGATTGCCTTTGGAAATTCAAAAAATGGGGTTTTGCTAACTTATCAATTTTTATTTTGAATAATATTGCAGACACTGTACTATATAAGGATGATGAAAACGGATTTGCAATAGATGGGAAAGTTTTTTTTACTGACAATAAAGAAGAAAGAGGGTATAATGAACAAGATTTCAGATTAGAAAGAGTGTTTAGAAAACTCAAGGAAGTTCCAAACGATAATAAAGTTGCTTCGGTTAAAGTTATCATTCCAACTTCGTATTTAATTTCATTCGAAGGAAATTTGAATTTTAACGACTCACCAAAAAGTTTTCCGACTGGAGTTAGAGTTTCAATAGTTGACTCTGCGTTAATAAATACTTTTACAGTAAATAATCCCGATTCAAATCATTTTAAATTCAAACAACAATTAGATAAAGGCGCTTACAATATATTAATTACATCCGATAATTACAGGCAATATGTTGAGCCATTTTTTGTAAATGAGAAAGATACTTTATTAAATAAAGTTTTAAATGTAACTTTAATTCCTAATGTTATTGTAAAAAATGAAATAATAAACAAACCATTAAAAGAAAATTTACTTGTTGTAAATAATTTATTTTTCGATTTTGCAAAATATGAACTTCGTCAGGAGTCAAAAAATGAATTAAATAAAGTTGCCGAAGTAATGAAAGTTAATCCATCAATAAAATTAGAATTAGTAGGATATACCGATTCAAAAGGTTCAAAAGAGTACAATTTAAAATTATCTAATTTAAGAGCAAAAGCCGCTTTAAATTATCTAAAGAAAAATGGTGTTAATTCTAAAAATCTAATTTACAAAGGCAGGGGTGAAAAAATGCCTGTTGCAGTTAATAATATTAATGGAAAGGACAGCAGGGACGGCAGAAAATATAATCGCCGGGTAGAAATAAAATTTGTAAATGCAGAGCTAACAAATATTAAAGTTGAATCTATTATTGTTCCCGATAATTTACAAATTAAAGATAACAGAAAAAGATAAATTATAAACGGGATATATTTTAATATTTATGAATATAAAAAGGCATAAAGGTATAAGGTATAAGGAATAAAGGCATGAGGAAGAGTGTGTTATGTCCTATACCTTTTTAAGCTTTACCTAAAACCCGAAAGCAATAATTTAGTCAGTGCAATTATAACATCTGATTTTTTTATTATTTCCGTTTATCTTTGTGCCAAAACGTTGTTTTGCTAATTAAAAAATTATATATACTCATACTTAATGGGTTCCGTTTACGGAAGCTATCCGATAGTTATCGGATTAGAATGAGCTATACCGCTCGGATTATTTGTGTTTTTGTTCCGAATCGGTATATAATTTATTTATTATTTGCAACGACTTTATTGTCGTGCAATCCTACCCGGTTTGTTTCAGAAAATGAATATCTTTTAAACAAAGTAAAAGTAAAAAACGATAATAAAAACATTGATTTAGATGAAGTAGAAAGTTATATTAAACAAAAGCCAAATAAACATATTCTTTTTATATTTCGCTTTCATTTAGCAGTTTACAATTTAGCACACATTGGTAAAGAAAGAAAGTGGAAAACTAAAATTGGCAATGTTGTTGGTGAGGAACCTGTTGTGTTTGATGTTACAAAAACCGAAAAATCGTGTAATCAAATTAAATCATATTTAATAAATAAAGGATATTATTATTCAAATGTAACCGACAGTATAACAAAAAAGGGTAAAAAAAAAGTTAATATAACATATTACATAGAAACGAATACCCCTTATAAAATAAGAAATGTAAATTTTAAAATTAGTGATGAAAGAGTTTCATCATTTATTCTTCCCGATTCTACTTCAACAATTCTTAAAAAAGGGGTTAATTTCGATTCAGATATTCTTCAAAATGAACGATTGAGAATTACAGAAAAATTAAAATCGAACGGATATTATTACTTCTCAAAAGAATTTGTAGAATTTGAAGCCGACACTTCGGTTGGTAATTTTAATGTTGATATTAGTATTGTTATTAAAAATAATAATGAGCAAAACGGAACTGAAAATTTTGTTGAAAAACACAAACAATATTTAATTGATACAGTTTTTTTTTATACCGATTTTGACCCCAAATTAGCCCTACAAGAAAGAGAAAAATATTTCAAAAATTTTGATACAATTCAGCAAAATGGATATTATTTTATTACTACAAACGGTATAAAAATTAAACCGAAAGTATTAATTAGAGCAAGTTATTTATTTAAAGACAATTATTATAATGTTCGCGATGTTGACAGAACATATAGAAATTTAACATCACTTAAAACTTTTCGGCTCGTTAATATAAAATTTGAAAATTCGCCAGGAATAAATTATTTGAATAGTTACATTCAATTAACACCTTTAAGTAAACAATCGTATAAACTTGAAATTGAAGGTACAAACTCATCAGGAAATTTAGGTATTGCCGGAAATGTTTCGTACCAAAATAGAAATATTTTTGGAGGTGCACAATTATTAGATTCTAAAGTTAGAGGAGCAATTGAACGACAAAGTGCAGTAATTCGCGAAAACGAACAACAAATTCAACAATATTTACCTTTTAATACAATAGAATTAGGTGGCGAATCGAAATTATATTTTTCTACATTTTTAATGCCTTTTAATATGGAGCAATTTGTTAAAAGACGCAATCCAAAAACAAGTATCTCAATTTCATATAATTATCAGCAACGCCCAGATTACACACGTACAATTTCTAATGCAACGTTTGGATATATCTGGCAAGGGAATAAAAATCTTAAGCACTTTTTTAATCCATCAGAATTTAATTATGTTAATTTACCATATATTTCATGGAAATTCAGAAACTCAATTAATGGTACTTTTCTCGAAAATAGTTATACTAACCATATTGTTACTGTTACTTCTTATAGGTTTTTATTTAACGATGCTAACTATGGAAAGCGACATGATAATTTATACGTAAGAGGTCAATTTGAATCTTCAGGAAATATTTTAACATTTTACAATAATATTAATAATTCTAAAAAAGTAGATGGTAGTTATCAGTTATTAAATACCCGTTACGCACAATTTGTAAAAGCTGAATGTGATTTACGATACTATCATAAGGTAACAAAAGGTACAAAAATGGCATATCGGGTATTTGGCGGAATAGGTGTTCCTTATGGAAATTTAAACGTTTTACCTTTCGAAAAAAGATATTTTGCCGGTGGTGCAAGTAGTATCAGAGCTTGGCCTGTTCGTAGTTTAGGTCCTGGTTCGTATTACGATACCCTTAATAATGCTTCAGCAGACATTAAATTAGAAGCAAATTTAGAGTATCGCTTTAAACTATTCTGGGTTATTGAAGGTGCATTATTTGTTGATGCCGGTAACATCTGGGATTTGAAGAAAAATGATGAACGACCTGGTGCCGTTTTTGAAGGAAAAGATTTTTATAATGATATAGCTATTGGTTATGGAATGGGTATGCGTTTAGATTTTTCATTTTTTATTTTTAGGATTGACTTTGGAATTAAAGGACGCGACCCTTCGCAACCTATTGGCGAAAGATGGCTGCAATGGCATCGAAAAATTCAGCCATCCGATTATTCATTTAATTTAGGAATTGGTTATCCTTTTTAATTTATTTTTAATTTTGTAACTATTAAGTGTGCAAGTTAAACGAAAAATTATATTAACTTTAACACTGATTAGTTACTTAATTTTTACTTCTTAAATCATAATAACTTGTTCGATATTCATTATTTTTTTTATTTAAAAACATGAAACGCTGATTTCTGATTTTAATTTTATATTTTTGGTCAATATTTAAAATTTAATTTATTATGAGCGAAAAAATATTTGATAAAGTAAAACCCGGAGTTGCATGGGGCGAAAGTTTAAAAGAAATTTTCCGTATTGCAAAAGAAAACGGATTTGCTATACCTGCCGTAAATGTTACTGGAACCGATACTGTTAACGCTGTTATGGAAGCTGCAAAAACAGTAAAATCACCGGTTATTATTCAGTTTTCTAATGGTGGTGCCCAATTTTATGCAGGTAAAGGTTTGCCTAACGAAAAGCAAGAGGCATCTATAGCTGGAGCTATCTCCGGTGCAATACATATTCATAGTCTTGCCGAAATGTATGGTGTGCCGGTAATTATTCATACCGACCATGCTGCTAAAAAACTTTTACCATGGATTGATGGATTGCTTGATGCTGGCGAAAAATATTTTACTGAACATGGTAAACCATTATTTAGTTCACACATGCTCGATTTAAGTGAAGAACCATTACACGAAAATGTCGAAATTTGTAAGAAATATCTGACCAGAATGTCAAAAATAGGAATGCTTTTAGAAATTGAGCTTGGTTGTACTGGTGGCGAAGAAGATGGAATTGACAATTCAGAAATTGATAATGCAAGACTATATACTCAACCACAAGATGTTGCTTATGCTTATGATGAGTTACGTAAAATAAACGAAAACTTTACAATAGCTGCATCTTTTGGTAATGTGCACGGTGTTTATAAACCTGGCAATGTAAAATTACAGCCCGTTATTTTAAAAAATTCTCAAGATTTTATTCAACAAAAATTTAATACAAAAGCAAAACCTGTGAACTTTGTTTTTCATGGTGGTTCGGGTTCTTTACGCGAAGAAATCCGCCAGGCAATTTCGTTTGGAGTTGTTAAAATGAATATTGATACCGACACTCAATGGGCTTTCTGGAGTGGTGTTCATGAATATTACAATAAGAAATCGGGATATCTTCAAGGGCAAATTGGTAATCCCGAAGGTGAAGATAAACCAAATAAAAAATATTACGACCCACGTGCATGGTTACGCGAAGGTGAAAAATCAGTTATCGAAAGATTAAAAGTTGCTTTTACAGATTTAAACGCAGAAAATAGAAATTGAAAAGAACGTAAAACAATAAACAGAAATAAGTAGAAATGCAATAGAACTTAGGCAGTCAGCAGTGAACAATGAACAGGAATGTATTAAGTACAAAGTATTATGAAAGCAAACATTGAAATAAATAGAAATTAATTGTAAAAACAGAAATATTAAAATGGTAATTAATCTATTAAAAGCTAAAGTCCCTCTCCTTTGGTGAGGGATTTAGGGTGAGGTAACAATAAACTTTTTGAACTTTTTTAAAAAACAGAAATAAGTTGAAATAAAATAGAAATAAATTGTAAAAAATGAACTGTAATCAATTGAATGACTATTATATGACCATGTATGACAATTGTATGACTATGTATGACCAAGTATGACAATAAACGATAAACGTAAAACTAAAACATGTCAACAAATCAGGAAGGCTGGGGTTCAAGAGTAGGATTAATTCTCGCAATGGCTGGAAATGCTGTTGGATTAGGAAATTTTTTACGTTTTCCTGTGCAGGCAGTTCAAAATGGTGGAGGTGCATTTATTATTCCTTATTTAGTTTGCTTTTTGTTAATGGGAATTCCACTATTATGGGTTGAGTGGGGAATTGGTAGGTTTGGAGGAGTTTCGGGCAACCATTCTACACCTTTTATTATGGATAGCATGGACCGTAGAAGAATTTGGAAGTATGTTGGAGTTTTCGGAATTTTCTCAAACATTGCTATTGCTGCATACTATTGTTATATCGAAAGTTGGACTATGTCTTACATTTATCATAGCGTTGCAGGAACTTTTACAAATATGAGCCAGAACGATGTTTCTAATTTTTTTACAAATTATTTAGATATTTCAACATCAACAACAGGAATTCCTTTTGAAGCTGTAATTTTCTTTGTTTTTTGTATTGCATTAAATACTTGGGTTTTAAGTAAAGGACTTAGTGGAGGAATTGAAAAAGCTGCAAAAATAGGAGTTCCATTATTGATTATTTTCGGTGTATTTTTAGCAATAAAAGCAGTTACTTTAAAGGCAGGACATGAGGGTGCTATTAATGATGGTTTTGTTGGACTAAATTTCTTATGGACACCACAATACGATTCGCTTGCCAATCCTAAAGTATGGCTTGCTGCTGCCGGTCAAATATTTTTTACACTTTCGGTTGGCATGGGTTCTATTCAATGTTACGCATCGTACCTTAAAAAGAAAGACGATGTAGCTTTAAATGCTATGTCGGCTGGCTGGATGAATGAGTTTGTTGAAGTAGTTTTAGGTAGTTCAATTTTAATTCCAATCGCAATTGGTTATTTTGGCATTGATAAAGTTGTCGAAATGGTTCAGCATGGTGGATTAGGTTTAGGTTTTCGTTCACTACCGTATTTATTTAACCAGTGGGGACATATTTTTGGAGCAATTGCGGGAGTAGCATTTTTCGGGTTGTTGTTTTTTGCAGGAATAACTTCTTCTCTGGCAATGGGTACTCCAGTTATGGGATTTTTACAAGACGAATACAAATGGAAAAGAGGTTCATCTGCATTGGCTTTTGGAGTAATAGTTTTAATTTTAGGACTTCCTACAGTTTTCTTTTTTCAGCAAGGTGTTTTTGATGAGTACGATTATTGGGCGGGTACCGTTGCTTTGGTTATTTTTGCTATGCTCGAAATAATTTTATTTAGTTGGGTTTTCGGAATAGACAAAGGATGGAGTGAAATTACTCGAGGTGCTGATATTAAAATTCCTATAGTGTATAAATTTATTTTGAAATTTGTTACTCCAGTTATGCTTATTATAGTTTTTTTTGGTTCGCTTATCAGACCTGCTAAAGATGATTGGTCAACCTTTGGAACATCAGAATGGGAACTGCATAGCGAAAGCATTTTAGGGCAATTAACGCACAAAGGCATTGGTCCAAACAAAGATTATTTTGCCGATGAGTTTTATTCCGAAGTAAATGGCATTGTTTCTAAAATTAATGTTGAAAAAAAGGGCTTTATTGAAATTACTGATAAAATGAACCCAAGTGTTATAACAAATTATCAAATAAATGAATGTGTGCCCATTGTTAAAGTTGGAGATGAAATAAATATAGAGCAATCAATTTACAAAGGTTCTGTTATAAATAAAGTGTTTTATATTGATATGGCAAGATTGTTATTGTTAGCATTATTTTTAACTATTTCAATTTTAGTTTATATAGCTTATATTAAACGTAAAAGAATAAATCCTAAATCCTAAATTTTTATTATGAATACATTACCTTTAATTTTTTTACTTTGTTCCGAAATTACAATCACAGCTTTAACTATTTATTTTTTTGTTAAAGTATTGAAATCAAAGAAAAACGAAGAATAAATTTTACATTAATGAATAAAATACGCGAATATTTCACATTTACGCGTTCCGAAAGAAATGGTATTTTAGTTTTATTAGTGTTAATTGTTATTTTAACAGTAACGCCTAGTCTTTTAGATTTATTCCTAAAAAAGCAGAAAGTAGATTATTCTCAATTCGAAGCTGAAATTGATAAATTTATTGCATCATCGCAAAATCAAGAAATAGATAGCAATGAAAATAATATAAATCTTGATACAATAAAAAAAGAGTATTTTTATTTCGATCCAAATACTGTTTCTGAAATTGAACTTTATAAATTAGGTGTTTCTAAAAAATTAGCTAAAACATGGCTCAATTATAGAAATAAAGGCGGCAGGTTTTATGATAAAGACGATGTAAAAAAAATGTATGGTTTACCCGATTCGGTTTATAGTCTAATTGAGCCTTATATTTCAGTACAAAGCAAAAAATACGATAAAAAAACAAAATCGAATAATGAATGGAAAAATAAATCTGATGGTTATAAATTTAATAACAAGTTTCAACAATCAAATTATTCGCAAAATAATTATCCTAAAAAAACCACTACTGCAATTGAAATAAATAATGCTGATTCTATAACACTGTGCACTTTACCTGGAATAGGACCTGGTTACGCTCGATTAATAATTAAATACAGAAATAAGTTAGGTGGCTTTGTTAAAAAAGAACAATTGCTCGAAGTTTATGGTTTTACTCAAGAATCGTATGTTAAAATTGAAAATTTAATACTTATTGATTTATCAATTGTAAATAAAATAAATTTAAATACCGCTGATTTTAAGCAGCTTATTAAACATCCATATTTTTCAAAAGATATGATAATTCGTATTTTAGAATATCGAAAAATACAAGGAAAAATAAGCACTATTGATGAAATGGTTAAAAATAAAATGATTACTTTAGAAGAAGGCGAAAAAATTAAACTTTATTCGTCATTTTAAGATAAAAATCATTTTTTATTTTTGTTTATTTAACTGATGTTACGCAAAAATAAATATAATTTTGCATAAAATTAAGACATGAAATGTTAGTAACATAGCAATAGTAGTTCATATCAGTTGCCCCGTCCTTTAGGGCGGGGATAAAAGAAATATAATTTAAAACCAAGGGCTTTAGCCCTTTTAAAACAATAGACAATGCCATTTATAAAAATTTGGATACATACAGTCTGGGCAACTAAAGAAAGGCAACCATACTTATTAAAAGAAATCAGGCAGCAGGTCTTTCAGCATATTCTGGAAAATTCCCGAGCAAAAGGAATACATGTTGACCACATAAATGGACATACAGACCATATTCACTGTCTTGTGTCCATGGATGCCGACCAAAATATTGCAACAATTATGAATTTACTGAAAGGTGAATCTTCATTTTGGATAAACAGAAATATTCTGACTAAAACTAAATTTGGATGGCAGGATGAGTATTTTGCAGTATCAGTCAGTCGTTCACAAATTGAAACTGTCAGAAAATATATTCAAAACCAAGATATCCATCATAAGAAAAAAACATTTCAACAGGAATATGACGAATTTATTAAGAAATATGGTTTTGATATTATTGTAAAGGGCTGAAGCCCTATGTAATATGCTATAATTTATAGTCCACGCCCTAAAGGACGTGGCAATTGAAACAGAACAATTGCTATTATCACCCAGCTATCAAATGAATAAAAAAAATGCGTAACATCAGTTATTTAAGTATTTTTACTCGTTAATATTAATTAAAAAAATAGTATTATGATACATCAACTTCCTTCTCTAAAATTTGATTTAAATGCTTTATCTCCAGTAATTAGTAAACAAACATTAGAGTTTCATTATGGTAAGCATCATCAAGCTTATATTAATAATTTAAACAACCTTATTAAAGGAACAAAATTCGAAGATGTTTCTTTAGAAACAATTATTAAAGAAGCCGATGGTGGTATTTATAACAATGCTGCACAAGTATGGAATCACAGTTTTTATTTTGAAGCTTTTAATTCTAATGGTGGTGGCGAACCTTCTGGAAATCTTGCTGAACAAATAATTTCAAATTTTGGTTCTTTTGCGGAATTTAAAGACAAGTTTTCTAAGGCTGCTGCAACATTATTTGGTTCTGGATGGGCATGGTTGGTTTTAAAATCTGATGGCAAATTAGATGTTATTCAAACTTCAAATGCTGTAAATCCTATTCGTGAAGGATTAAAACCAATTTTAACATGCGATGTTTGGGAACATGCTTATTATTTAGATTATCAGAATCGTCGTCCTGATTATATCGAAGCTTTCTGGAAAATTATTGATTGGAAAGTAATAGAAAACAGGATATAAACTATTTGTTCCAACAAATAACAATAATAATTCTGATTTCAATTTTGTTTATTGATTATTGAAATCCGATATCGGATTTAATGTTTGTACCAATTTGCGTACTTTATATAGTTATTGGCAGTTTGTTCAATTTGAGCAGAAATTAAATTAGTGTCAATTGTTTTAATTTTCTTTGCGGGAATACCCGCGTAAACAGAGTTAGATTCAACAATTGTGTTCTCTGTTATAACAGCTCCTGCTGCAATTAAAGTATTGTTATGTATTATTGTTCCATCCATAATAATTGCACCCATGCCTATTAAAACATTGTCATTAATAGTACAACCATGAATTATTGCATTGTGTCCAATTGAAACATTATTTCCAATAATTGTAGGTGATTTGTTATAAGTAACGTGAACAATTGCGCCATCCTGAATATTAACTTTGTTTCCAATTCTGATAAAATTTACATCGCCTCGAACTACCGAATTAAACCAAACACTACAATAGTTTCCCAAAATTACATCTCCAATAATAGTCGAATTTTCAGCAAAAAAACAATCTATACCAAATTTTGGTTTGTTACCTTTAATTTCAATAAATAATGCCATTTATTTATGCTTTGTCTTTATTTGTATCTAATATCTCGTTTTTTAAAAGCGAAATAATTTTTATTAATAACTGCTCTGATTGTGAAACAAGATGAGATATTTTTTCAGTTTCTCTTGCATCGCGTGCTATAAATTGAATTTCGTTTATTTTTGATTCAAGAAGTTTCATACCTAAATATGCAAGTGCAGGCTTCATTTTATGAGCAATTGTTGTTATTTGTTGCCAGTTTTGTTGTTCATTTGCTGATTTCAATTGTTGCATTTCTTCGGTAGCTTTATCAATAAAGATTTTAAGCATATTGTTAACAGTCTGACGTTTACCTTTTGAAATTCCATTTAAAATTGATAAATCGAAAAGTTTTTCATCCCGCGAAATTGCTACCATATCAATATCAGAAAAATTTTCGTTATAATGCAAAAAGTTTGCTTTCGACATCCCAAGCAAATTGGCAATTTTATGAAATAGAACTTGCGATTTAAATGGTTTTGATATTGTGTCGTTCATGCCAATTTCAATATATTTTTGATGGTCCTGGCTATATGCATTAGCAGTAATTGCAATAATAGGAGTTTCGCTCATTGGCTTTTTTAAATTGTTGCGAATGTGCTGGGTAGCTTCTATGCCGTCCATTACAGGCATTTGAATATCCATCAATACTATATCATACCTTTTGTTATTAATTTTTTCAACAGCATCTTTTCCGTTTTCTACAATATCTATTTCAAATCCCCAGTCTTCAACCATTGATTGAACTACCATTTGGTTAAAAACCTGGTCTTCGGCTAATAAAATATGAATATTATCAATAGAATGTATTGGAATAGAGTTGTCATTAGTGTTTTCAAGTAGTTCACTTTCGTTACCAATTTCGAATTTTAAATTAAATGTGAATGTAGAACCTTTATGTGGTTCGGTATTAATATCAAGCTTACCGCCCATTAATTCAATGAGTTTATTTGAAATAACTAAACCTAATCCCGAGCTTCCGTTGGTGTCGGTTGTTAATGGACGATTATTGCTAAAGCTGTTATATATTTCGGCTAATCTGTCTGATGATATTCCTTCGCCAGTATCAGAAACTTCAAAATTAAAAGTACAATTATTATTACATTCGGCTTGTTTTGTAACTTTAATTTCAACTTTCCCTTTCCCTGTAAATTTTATTGCGTTTTCAACTAAATTTAAAAGTATTTGGTTTAATCGTACGGCATCTCCTTTTAAAAAGTAAGCTTCGCCATAAACGACATAATCGGAAAGCAATTCAATACCTTTATCTTTAACGTTATAAAATTGATTATTTATTACAGAAGAAATAACATCTTTTAAACTGAACGTGTTGTTGCATAATGTTATTTTACCCGATTCGATTTTTGAAATATCAAGCAAATCGTTAACAATTAACATTAAATTTTCGGCAGATTTAATAATAACATTAAGAAAATTAAATTGCTTTTTAGTAAGGTCAGTTTTTAGTAATAGTTCCGACATCCCAATAATAGAATTCATAGGGATTCTAAAAGCGTGACTCATGTTAGCAAGAAATACGGATTTTGCTTTGTTTGCTTCTTCAGCTCGTTTTCGGGCGATTGTTATTTCTTCTAATGCCGATTTTCGTTCACGTAAGTCGCGACCAACTAAAAATAACATTTCTTTGTTATCCCATTTACCATGCGAAAATTTGGTTTCGGATGGGATAATTTCACCGTTAGAAGTAATATAAGGGAAAAGTGAAAGCAGCGTTTTTTCTTTTAAAGCTTTCTCAAGTGTGTTTTTTATGTCGAACGATAATTCGTTTGGGTGTAATTGATTTAGAAACATGTTATCAAGTTCGTCGTCAGAATATCCTAATTTATCACATGAAACTGGATTGTAATGAATTATTCTGCCTTCTTTATTTATAATAAATAACATGTCGTTTATTCCTGTAAATAAACTTTGCAAATTGCTTTGGTGTTCGCGCAATAAATTTTCAAAGTCTAATCTGCCTATTATTCCACCTATTTTAGCCGTAACAGATTCTACTGTATCTATAATAATCTTATTAGGAGTTTCGGGTTTGTCGGAAATTAAAATTAACAAAGCAACTATTTCACGATTCAATTTTACGGGAGATGTAATAAAAGATGTAGCTTTACTTATGCTATCAAATATCAGAAATTCATCTTTACTATTTAACTTTGTTATAACATTTATATTTTCATTTAAAGTAAGTTCAACTTCTATTGAATTGGTTGCATATTTTTGTGAAATATTTTTATATGTTTCGGGTAAACCAACCTGATATTCAAAAATCAATTCGTTTTTTGGTGTTAAAAGATAAACAGCACCTCCAAAAAAATTGTCAATTCTAAGTAAATTTTCGAGTAATACATTAACTGCCTGATGAAGACTTAATGTTACACTTAATTCGTTTGCAATTTCTTTTTGTAATGTAATAAGAAATTCGGCACCTGAACCATTTTTTGCAATATTATTGTTTGCCATAATTATTATTTTATTAAATTTATTGTATTACAATAAATAAAATTTTATAAAAATAATAAATTTATTGATAATAAAAAATTAATTAGACATCTTTCCAAATAAAAAACTTATATTTTTTACTCACAATCTACTGCCAACTGCATACTGCTTACTGCCAACTGCTTACTACCTTTGCCTACTGATTTTCAATAGCTATCGGGATTATTTTTTACGTAACATGAGTTATTTTAATCTTTTTTAGCAGTATTTTTTAAATAAACATTTAAAGCATCTTTTGCTTCTTTTAATTCTGTGATATTCATCACATTACCTATAATATATGTATTGTTTCCTTCGTTGTCGTAAATTATTTTATATTTGTCGCTAACCCACCGATAATCACCGTTTTTATGTTTTATCCTGTATTCAATTGTGCACTCCGTTTGGTTTTGCGATATAGCTTTTATCATTTTTGCAACAATATTATCTGCTTTTTCAATATCGTCGGGATGTAATAAAGCTTTTATTTCCGAAGCATTCATCGAATAAAATTCTTCGGGTTTAAAACCTAATATATTATACAATGCTGAACTAATATATTCATAATTACCGGTTTTAGTGTTTAATTTGTATAAAATTTGACGGGCATTTTCTAAAATTTCCTGAAAATTAATCTGATTAATTTTACTTTTTTCAATCAAAAGTTCGTTTTCCGAAAGCTCATAAGCTATACAAAATCCACCTGATATTATATTATTTGCATCGTAAACCGGAGTTAATATTGCATTTAGATGAATTGATTTGTTTTTGTTTATAAAGTAATTATTTGTATATGTACTTTTGTTTCCTAATAAACATGTTTTAATATTTTCAATAAAATCTTTATTGTACTCTGTTTTTAACAAATTATACCCAATAATGTTATTTTTTGATAACTGGAGAATTTGTTCATATTTTTCGTTGCAATCTGTTATAATGCCTTCATTTGTATAATAAAACATGCCAAAAGGACTATTATCGAAAATAAGATGATAATTTTTTTCTTTTTCAAGAATTTGGCGCTCTATATATTTTTTTTCAGTAATATCGCGAACTATGGCAAGCAAATAATCTTCGTTATTGAAAACAAATTTATTAAGTGTAACTTCTGCATCAAATTCTTCTTCACCGTTTCTTAAATGTTTCCAATCGAAAAACTGTGGTTTTCCGGCTAATGCAAGGTCAATTTTATCTCTGGCTAATTCCCGTGAATTTTCGCCATTGGGTTGTAAGTTTGATGAAAATTTATAATGATAAGGGGTGTGCATAATTAGTTCTTCTATGCTGCATTTAAAAATTTCTGTAGCTTTGCTGTTACAATCAATAAATTTATCATCTTTCATTATAAAATACGCATCATTAGCAGTTTCAAATAATGTGTGATATTTATTTTCTCTTTCGGTTAACTCATTTTCGGCAACTTTATATCTTGTAACGTTGTGTGCAATTCCCTCAATGGCAACAAGTTCACCATTTTCGTTAAAAGCAGGGATTTCTTTAATTTCGAGATAGTTTGTAGAACCATTTACATTTTTTACTTCAATTTCAAATGGGGGTTGCTTTATGTCGTTAAATGAGAGTTTTGCATGACGCTCAAAGCATTTTTCATATAATTTAGCTGCTCCAATCGTAACAAAACTATCAATAAAATCAACTTTTGAATAACCTAAAACATTTGTTATAGAAGAACTTAAATATTTGAATGGAGTATTTTTCTCGTGTCGGTAAAAAAAGTAGTCGTCTTTTAAATTATCTACAACAAGACGGTAATTTTTACGACTGGTAACTAAATCTTCTTCAAGTTTATTAAACGATTTATATGGTTTTTTCAACAAAAAATACAGCAAAACAGTAAGCGATACAAAAATAAAAAACCATCTGTAAGTTTGAATAAAATACCAAATAACTGTATTGCTAATAGTAAAATCCAAAAAGAAATCAGAAAAAAATAAAAGTACTATAAACGACGACAAAAAGAAAATAGTTGTAATTTTTAGTTTCCAGTTTTTATTGAAATTTATTTTCATCAGTTTATAATTTTATATGTATTTGATATTGACTTATTTAAAAATTTATTTTTTTACAACAACTTGTTCCGATTTTTCGGAAGATTTACAGATTATCGCAGATTATTTGCACAGATTTTTTTAAATCTGTGTTAATTTGTGCAATCTGTGGCATATTGTCTTATATAATCATTCCCATCCCGAAACAAGTTCGGGACAAGTTTCCGCTCAATTGGAACAAGTAGTGTGTCTTTATTTAGTCTCCGCTCAATCGGAGCAGGCAGTGGATGTTTCATGTGTTTATATTTATTAATTTATTAACATTCAGATTTAATGAAATTGAATAGATTGATAAGATTGAAGGGATTGAATAAGATTGATTTTTACTCAATCTTTTTTTCCCAATCTTGTCTTTCCAATCTTGTCTTTCCAATCTTTTCAATCTTTTTTATCAATCTTGTCTTTCCAATCATTTCAATCTTGTTTTCTCAATCTTTTATCTGATTCTATCTAACGAGCGAACTAACTTATCATCTTTTTTTATTGAAATGTACGCCAATATTGTTAATATTGCCGAAATGACTGGAAAAATAATTATTAATTTATAATTTGTTATTGCTTCAAGTTTTTGACCTGAATCCCATGCAAACCAATATATATACAATTGAAATCCAATTAATAATAGTGTGCTTAAAAAACAAATCCGCATTTGTAAAGTACGATTTTTAAACAGAAAAATATTTACAAAAATTACAATTGCAATTGCACAAATAAAAACTAAATTAATAGCAGTTGAAAAAAGTTTTTCGCTCAAAAGAGCATTAGTTTTAAATCCCGAAGCTGTTAAAATTAATATTTCTTTGTTAGGTAATGCATAAATTACTATTGGAAAAAAAATCATAGATAATTGAAATACAACAGCAAACAATAAAAATATAGTTTGAATTCTCTGAATCATTTTTTATAAACTTATAATACAAATCTAAAAATAAAGATAGATATTAGCAATTATTTTTTCAATATTATTTGATATTAATTTTATTAGTTTTGAAAATAATTATTGTACCAATCTTTTTTCTGAAAAATGTTAACAGTTTCATCAAATATTCAAAAATTTATTAACCAATTATTAATATGGCGTTTAAAGCATGTTAACGACAAATATTTTATTGTATTTTTAAGTGTAATAGTTGGAATATTAGCTGGTTTAACAGCAGTTTTAATTAAAAATACTGTTCACTTTATAAGTTATTTAATAACTTTTAATTTTTTTGATAAATATCAAAATATTTTATTGTTGACATATCCTTTTGTTGGAATTTTAATTGTTATTATACTTTTAAAATATGTAATAAAAAAGAAAGCAAAACCCGAAATACCAAATGTTCTTTATGCAATTTCTAAGTTAGAGGGTAAAATGAATCCTTCAAATATTTATACAACAATTATTGCAAGTACTTTAACTGTTGGTTTTGGCGGGTCGGTTGGGCTGGAAGGACCATCGGTAACAACAGGTGCAACAGTTGGTTCTTCTATTGCTCAATTGTTAAGGTTAAATTATAAGCAAACCGTATTGTTAATTGCTTGTGCTGGTGCTGCTGCAATCGCTTCGCTTTTTAAAGCTCCTATTACAGGAGTTGTTTTTGCTCTCGAAATTTTTATGCTTGATTTAACAATGGCTTCTATATTGCCTTTGCTAATTTCTTCGGCTACCGGTGCATTAACTTCTTATTTGTTTTTTGGGCAAGATGTTATTTATAATTTTCAGCTAATTAGTAAATTTAATATTAGAGAAATTCCATTTTATTTAATGCTTGGCGTTTTAACTGGTATTTTTGCATTATATTTTACAACAGTTCAAATTTATACAAAGAAAATATTTAAAAGGTTTTCATCATGGTTCGCTAAACTTATTGTTGGAGGAATAATTCTAGGGATATTAATTTTTATAATGCCCTCTTTATTTGGCGAGGGTTATCAAACTGTTAATTCTTGTTTGCATGGTGATTATTCTTACCTTTTTGAGCATAGCTTGTTTTACGATTATCGTAACAATATTTACTCTGTTGTGTTGATGTTTTTTGCTATTGTAGTTTTTAAATCAATTGCTACTGCTGTAACATTTGGCGCAGGGGGAGTTGGTGGAATTTTTGCACCTGTTTTATTTCTTGGTGCTAATATTGGATTTTTATTTTCAAAAGTTTTTGAAACACTAGGAATTCGTTTATCAGAAAGTAATTTTGCATTAGTAGGAATGGCTGGAGTTCTTTCTGGAGTTATGTATGCACCTCTAACCGGAATTTTTTTAATTGCCGAGATAACTAATGGCTATGAGCTTATTTTTCCGTTGATGTTAGTGTCAACAATTTCGTTTGCAATTAACAGAAGTTTTAATCAACATTCTATTTATACAAGAAAACTTGCACAAAAAGGAAACCTTATAACACATAACAAAGATAAAACGGTTCTTAATTTAATGAAAGTTGACAAGCTTATTGAAACTAATTTTATACAAGTTCATTCCGACGATTCATTAAGAAAATTAGTAGATATTATTAGTAAGTCTCAAAGAAATATATATCCTGTAGTTGATTCTGAAAACAATTTTAAAGGTATAGTGTTTTTAGACCATATTAAGCATATTATTTTTAAACAAGAATTATATGATACAATGTTTGTTCGCGATTTGAGTTTTCACCCTCAGGCAATAGTTTCACTTGAAGAAACAATGAAAGATGTTGTAAGAAAATTTCAAATCACTGGAAATTATAATATTCCTGTTGTTAATGATGGAAAGTATTTAGGTTTTATTTCTAAAGCAAATGTGTATTCGGAATATCGTAAAAAACTTAATTATTTTTCGGAAGAGTAGTTACGCTTTTTATAATTCAGCTATAAGCTCAGCAATTATTTTTGTCATAAGTGGTTCCGATTTTTCTGCTGCATTTAGCACGTCGGTTTGTGTAACCTTAACAATTTTAGAGGGAACGCCTAAATCGGTAATAATAGAAACTGCAAAACATGAAATTCCCATTTGTCGTGCAACAATAACTTCAGGAACGGTTGACATTCCAACGGCATCACTACCAATTATTCGGAAATATTTATATTCAGAAGGAGTTTCGAATGTTGGTCCTGTTACAGCTGTGTAAACACCTTTCTGAACTTTTATTTTATTTTTTTTTGCTATAGCTTCGGCTTTTTCAATAAGTTTTTTATCGTATGCATTGCTCATGTCGGGGAAACGAGGACCTAATTCGGAGTAATTTTTTCCGATTAAAGGATTAGGAATTAAATTAATATGGTCATTAATTATCATTAAATCACCTATTTCAAAATCAGGATTAACTCCACCACTTGCATTTGATACTATCAAGTTTTTTATTCCGAGAATTTTCATTACTCTAACCGGAAATGTAACTTGCTGCATATTATAACCTTCGTAAAAGTGAAAACGCCCTTGCATTGCAATAACTTTTTTTCCTGATAAGTTGCCAAAAATAAGCTTTCCGTGATGCCCTTCGACAGTAGAAATTGGAAAATTCGGAATATTTTTGTACTCTAAAATCTTTTTTATTTCAATTTCGCGGACTAAGCCACCTAATCCGGTTCCTAAAATAATTCCTACTTCTGGCTTACTATTTATTTCATTAAGAATAAATTGAGCTGATTGGTTTATTTTTTCTAACATATTCTACAATTTGTTTATTAAATCTATTTTTATCGTTGTAAAGAAAATCAATTTCTATGGGAATATAAAATGCTGGTATATTTTCTATTAATTTACATAATTGAGTATCGCGTAAACGATACATATCTTTTTCGGTAGTAATCAATATTTTATTGTTATTATTTATATTGTTAAATGTGTTTAAAATTTTATTAAAATCTTTTTCTTTAAAATAATAATGGTCTTTAAATGCAAGATGAGTTATTGATAATGAAAATTTTTTAACATGTTTAATAAGTTCAGCAGGATTTGCAATTCCAGTAATCAGTAAAATGTCGTATTTGTTTTTTGTAAAGCTATAATTAATCGCTGATGTTTTACCATGAAAGATTATAACAGGATTTTTATATTTTATTATAGTAAAGTATAAATTTTGAAATGGATAAAGTCGTAAATCTTTTTCAAGTATTCGCCGTTCTATTGGTTTTATTTCGTTAGGCATCTTTGTTATTATAATAATATTAGCCCGTATTTTACTTTTCTCTTTTTCGCGTAAATCTCCATAAGGTAATAAATGGTCGTCTTTTAATTGTCTGTTAAAATCAATTAAAAGTATTGATAATCCGGGCTTTACATATCTGTGCTGAAAAGCATCATCAAGAATTATTGTCTGAATGTTTTTTCCTTTATCAGATAAAATATTTTTTATTCCGTAAACCCTGTTTTCATCAACCGAAACTGTAATATCGGGATTATTATTTTTAATTTGTAGTGGCTCATCGCCAACCACTATTACTTTTGAGTCTGTTTCAACTTCAATGTAGCCACGGGATTTTCTTTTGTAACCACGACTTAACGTAGCAACTCTGAATTCAGATTTTAATAATCTAACAATGTATTCGGCATGAGGAGTTTTTCCTGTTCCGCCAACTGTAATATTTCCAATACTGATTATTGGAACCGAAAATTCTTTTGAAGTTAAAATGTTAAAATCAAATAACAAATTGCGAAATAGAATTATAGTGCCATAAATAAGCGATAAAATGTATAAAAAAACACCATATTTCTTTTTATTTACAGCCATTTTATAATTTATAATGTGCTAAAATAGTATAATCCAACGAAAAAAAAAAATATATATATAATATATATATTAAAGTGATTGATAATCAGGAATTTCTTTAACAAAAGTTATGCTGCCTGTTTTAAAATCAATTTTACAACAAATATTTTTAATGCCATTTGTTATAAGAAGATATTTTGTTTTTGTTACAATATTATATCTGCCAGCTTGCTGCAAAGTGTTATTCCCAATTTTAATATTTGGTGCTTTACATTCGGCAAGCAAAACGGGCTTCGCATCAGTCGAAAACACAACAATATCGCTGCGTACTTTGTTATTATTAACAATAAAAGAATGTTCAAGTTTTATTAATCCTTCGGGATATTTAAGTTCTTCAATTAAATACCAAACTAAATGTTGACGAACCCATTCTTCAGGTGTTAAAGCAACAAATTTTTTTCGTAACCTGTCAAAAATCTGTTTTTTTTCTTGAAAAACACGAATGTTTAGATGATATGTTGGAAAATTTAATGCTTGCATTTTAATATTAATTGATACAAAAATAGGATTTTCTTTATTTTTTTCGGTTAACTTTGCGAAAAAATCAAATAATGAAGACAAAAAATGAAATTGTTAATAACTGGTTACCAAGATATACTGGAAGAGCATTAGCCGATTTTGGAGAATACATTTTGTTAACTAACTTTCAACTTTATGTTGAATTATTTGCTAAATGGAATAAAGTTAAAGTTTTAGGTTTAAATAAACCTATGTCGAGTGCTACTTCTAATGATATTACAATAATAAATTTCGGAATGGGTAGTCCAAATGCTGCTACTATTATGGATTTGTTAAGTGCAATTTCACCAAAAGCAGTTTTGTTTTTAGGAAAATGCGGTGGTATTAAAAGAAAAAATAAATTAGGCGACCTTATCTTACCAATTGCTGCAATACGAAGCGAAGGTACATCAAACGATTATTTGCCACCCGAAATACCAGCTTTGCCTGCATTCTCGTTGCAACGTGCAGTATCATCGGCTATTCGTGACCATAAACGCGATTACTGGACTGGCGTTGTATTTACCACAAATAAAAGAGTTTGGGAGCACGATGATAGATTTAAAAAATATTTGGCAAAAACTCGTGCAATGGCAATTGATATGGAAACTGCAACAATTTTTGTTGTGGGTTTTGCCAATGGTATTTCAACAGGTGCATTGTTATTAGTTTCTGACCAACCAATGATTTCGACCGGAATAAAAACAGTTGAAAGTGATAAGAAAGTTACTGATAAATTTGTTCACGACCATTTACAAATTGGAATTGACGCCTTAATTGAAATCAGAAATGATGGACGTTCGGTTAAACATTTAAAATTCGACCAATTTTAATGACTTACGAGCAAATAATAAAAGATTTAACAAATAAGATTTATAAACCCATTTATTATTTAATGGGCGATGAGCCATATTATATTGATAAAGTTACCAATTTTATTGCAACTAAGGTTCTTTCCGAAACTGACCGCTCATTTAATCAAACAATTTTATATGGCAAAGATGTTGATTTAGGAATTGTTGTTACAGCAGCCAAAAGATTCCCGATGATGTCTAATTACCAAGTAATTATTGTAAAAGAAGCCCAGAATATTAAGGGAATTGATGGAAGCGAAGGGGTTGCAAAAAGTAAAAATATTAATCCATTGTTACATTACGCCGAAAATCCTTTAAAATCTACAATTCTTGTTATTAATTTAAAATATAAATCACTCGAAAAAAACCGTAAACTTTATAAAATTTTAGATAAAACAGGAGTAATATTAGACAGTAAAAAGCTATACGATAACAAATTGCCCGATTGGATTTCTGCTCATGTTGCAAGTTTTTATAAAAAAATTGACCAAAATGCTTCGGTTTTAATGGCAGAAAGTTTAGGAAGCGATTTATGTAAAATCGCAAATGAAATTGAAAAACTTTTACTTGTAATACCTAATGAAACTAAAGTTATAACATCCGACCATATTGAAAAACACATTGGTATAAGTAAAGAGTTTAATAATTTTGAATTACAAAAAGCAGTTGGAGTAAAAAATGTTTTAAAAGCAAATAGAATAATAAATTATTTTGGAAAAAATCCATCTGATAATCCAATGTTGCTTACTGTTAAAACATTATTCGACTATTTTGTCAAAATTTTAATTTATTATTATACTCCGAATAAATCGAAAGAAAATCTAGCATCGGTAATGGGTGTAAATCCTTATTTTATTGATGAATATATTGCTGCATCAAAAAAATATTCTGTACAAAAAGTAATAAATAATATAAAAATATTACGGCAATTCGATATGAAATCGAAAGGTGTAGATGTTGTAAGAACAGATGTTGGCGAATTGTTAAAGGAATTAGTTTTTAAGTTAATACATTAATTTGTTAATTAACTCGTTCTTTTACAAATATATCAATTTGCCAAATATTTTAAATCCGTTAACCACATCTTAAGGTTAAGGAATTTAATGTATCACGAAATTTTTGTGAAGACGGGAACTAAGCGAAGCGGCATCATGAGAAAAGCGAATAATCTTCTTTGAAATGGGATTATATGAGATTGCGGGTCAAGCCCGCAATGACGTGGTGGGTCAAGCCCGCAATGACGTGGTGGGTCAAGCCCGCAATGACGTGGTGGGTCAAGTCCGCAATGATGAAAAAAAATGAATTGGCCTGAAAAATGGTAAAGATTGCTTCTTTCGCTAAATATTATAACTACATTTTGTTTTTTTATTGCTCAATCGCAATGACGTAGGGGGTTTGTTATTATAGTTTGTAAACCACATACCACGGTAATGTTAAATTAACGAAATTATTCCACCAATAAAATTAATCTTTGTAAACGTTCAAAATCTCCTTATCTTTGACTTATATTTAATGTAATTTATAATTACCATGAAAACATTTAATTGCTTTATATTTGTTTAAAATTTTTATAAAAAGGGATTTTTATACAGTTTGCACCCAATCAATGCAAGAAGTTGACGATAGCAACGAGCTGTTTTCAGTGCTAAAAGTAGCGTAATAAAAGTTTTTAATTAAATTTGTGTATGAAAAAAAACGATAAAATATTACTCAAAATTAAGGATGTTGTTAATAGGACAGCACCAAATTCAGATATTATATTGTATGGTTCAAGAGCAAGAGGTGATTCAAAATTAAATTCGGATTGGGATGTATTGATTCTATTGAGCTCTAAAAACATCTCATTTGATTTTGAAACTCAATTTATGGATGTTTTTTATGAATTAGAGATTGAAACGGGTGAAGTTATTTCGCCATTAATTTATACAAAAACAGATTGGTTTAAAAACCATGCATATACTTCATTATACGAAAATGTCGAAAAAGATGGAATTAGAATAAAATGAAAGGGACAAAATCAGAATTAATAAAATATAGATTAGATAGAGCATGGGATACGCTCGATGATGCTCGTATTTTGGCTGAAAAAGAAAAATGGAATTCTACATTAATCGTTTATATTATGCTGCTTATTATGCCGTAATAGCGTTGCTTTTGCATAAGGGATTAAAACCCACAACTCATAATGGAGCTAAATCAAATTTTACTCAATATTTTATAAAAACAGGTGAAATACATATTGAATATGGTAAATTTTATTCTCAATTATTTACATGGAGACAGAAGGGTGATTATGATGATTTGTTTGACTTTGATAAAAAGAAGGTTGATCCTTATTTTGTACCAGTTAAAGCATTGATAGAAATAATTGAAAAGAAGATATATAGTGTCTGTCCATAATGTCCGATTTTTTCGTTATGCTTGTTTTGAAAACAGTCATTCCGCCTTAGCGGAACTCCTTGGTTTTCAAAACTTCGCAAGCCTCAAACTTGAACATTATGAATCAGACACAGAGTTTATAGACAAACACTATATAGTGTCTGTCCATAATGTCCGATTTTTTCGTTATACTCGTTTTGAAAACAGTCATTTACTACAGTAAACTCCTTGGTTTTCAAAACTTCGTATGCCTCAAACTCGAACATTATTAATCAGACACTGATTTTATAGACAAACACTATATAGTTAATTTGACTATAATTGATTAGAATATCCAACCAGATAAACCAATAAGGATAATATATATTTTTTTCCTTGGTCTGTGGCACTCTGAACAATGTGCAAAATATTATTTTAGCTTTGTTGATAATAACTCAAGGTTGTGGAACTCCACACACACCACGTCATTCCTGCGAAGGCAGAAATCTCATTTAAAATATGTTAATAAGATTGCAGGTTAAGCCCGCATCCGATAGCTATCGGATGACGTAGTGTGTGAAGCCCGTAATGATAAAAAAAAGAATTGTGCAAAAAAATGGAAAAGATTGCTTCTTTCGCTAAGGATTATAAGTACATAGTCGAACCTTAAAAACCCTTTTTAAAAATTAAAGTCATTGGTAATTTTAATTTAGATTTTTTTTATTTTTCTTTTTTCACCACCAAAAAAGAAACAAAAAACCCTCCACGAAGTCCAACTCCAATTTTTTAACTAATTCTAAATAAATAACTTAAT